>JACCDZ011707194.1_pt1 | contig 19030 bp, 14 predicted proteins | sample 7449551 | NCBI WGS metagenome assembly JACCDZ01 (sample SAMN15323452, study PRJNA562643) | freshwater metagenome | isolation source: river surface water | place: USA:Blue River Watershed | collected 2017-08-18
AACCATGGAAGCGTGATGAATTAGAAAAAAAATTGAAAGTTGTTTTAAAAGTTAAATAAAAAAAGCCTCTTTACAGAGGCTTTTTTTATAGAAGAATTGTATCGTTCATATTTAAATCAGAGCGAGAAATCCCAGGGGCAAGTTTGATAATCTCAAATGCTTTCCCATTTGGTTTAAAAATCCCTAGTTCTGTTATAACCAAATCAACAACATTTTTTCCAGTAAGAGGAAGGGAGCATTTTGAAAGCAATTTCGCTTCACCGGTCTTACTTGCGTGAGACATCATGATGATGACTTGCTTTGAACCATTCACCAAATCCATTGCTCCACCCATTCCAGTTACCTTTTTTCCAGGAATCATCCAGTTGGCAAGATTTCTTTCTACATCAACTTCCATTCCACCTAAAACACAGTAATCAATGTGTCCACCGCGAATCATTCCAAAACTTAATGAGCTATCAAAAAAGCTTGCGCCTTTTTTGATTTTTACTGTTTCTTTTCCAGCGTTAATTAGCGTAGGAGAGACCGTTTCTTTGGTTGGTCTGCCACTTACTCCTAGAAGTCCATTTTCTGAATGAATCATAATCTCTAGATCTTGGGGTAAGCGCTCAGCGATGACTGTTGGCATTCCAATTCCTAGGTTAACAGAAGTGTGAGGTTTAAAAAACTTAATGACCTCATCGGCCATTTCAATATTTGTCCAGGCCATTACTTTTCTCCTTCTGTAACTAAAAATTCAATATCATTTTTATAATTTGATCCTTGGAAAATTCGTTGAACAAAAATTCCTGGAAGGTGAATATCTTCTGCTGGAATTTCTCCCAGTTCTACTAATTCTTCAACTTCTACAATTGTCGTCTTTGCGGCCATCGCCATTAAAGGCGAGAAATTTCGAGCAGCTTCTTTAAACCATAGATTGCCATAGGTATCACCCTTTTGAGCTTTGATAATGGCAAAATCAGCGTGTAGGGCCGTCTCTAAAATACATGGTCTATCAAAAGTTTTAACTTCTTTTCCCTCAGCAATCAGTGTACCGTATCCTGTGGGAGTGTAAAAAGCTCTGATCCCTAAACCAGCAGCTCTAATTCTCTCGGCAAAAGTTCCTTGAGGAACTAATTCTACATCAATTTCTTTGTTGAGCATGCGTTTTTCTAAATCAGGATTTCCTCCCACATAAGAGCATACGGCCTTAGAGATTTTATCTTGAATAAGAATCTTTACTAATCCTCTTCCAGAGTTTCCGATATTGTTAGAGATAACAGTTAAATTCTTAACATTAATTTCTGTCAGAGCATCGATGCAATTCTCGGCGATCCCACATAGTCCAAAGCCACCACTCATTAAAGTGTCGCCAGATTTAATATCAAAGAGCGCGCTTTTAGCGTCGGTATAAATTTTAGGGGATTTTTTCATTAGGCATGTCCTTTTTTCGCATTTTTAGATGAGACAACTTTTTTAGATGTCGTCGTATGAGGCGAAGTCTTTTTCTTTTTAGGTGGAATTAATTCCTGCTTAATAATGCAGTAATCAACCGCTTTTTTAAAGCGTCTTATTGCTTCAATTAATTCTCTTTCTTTAATAATTAAAGGAGGAGCAAGAATAATTTGTTTATTTTGAGAAGCTAAATAAAGGCCTTGATCTTGAAAGATTTTAAATTCAATCCCTACGTCTAGTTCAACGGCCGCAAGCATTCCTTTATAACGAATCGTTTTTACACCTGGATGATGTTTTAAATTTTCTAACTCCTTTTTAAAAACCTGACAGATTTTTTCTAAGTGAGTTTGAAATTTTTCAGACTGACAAATCTCCAGCACGCCTTTTAAGGCAGCTAAACCTATAGGGTGAGCGTAATTAGTAAGACCGCAAGCTAGAACATTGTCCATGTAATAGTGATGAATATAATCTTTTGTCCATAGAGCTCCAAATGGAATCATCCCACCAGTGATCCCTTTAGACATACAGATCATATCTGGTTTTAAGTTGTAGTGCATATATCCAAAAGGCAATCCCGTACGTCCAAAACCACAAACGACTTCATCAAGAATCAGAAGAATTCCAAATTCTTTACAAAGTTTTTTAATTCCATCCCACCATTTTTTACTTCCCTCCCAAACTCCGTTACCACCAGTGATGGTCTCCAAAATGAAGGCCGCAATATTTTCTGGGCCTGCTTGTAAGATGATTTGGCGAGTTTTCTCAATGGCATTTTCTTCATTAGGTTCAGGAATTCTTAGTACCCAATTCTCTGGAAGTTTATGGGCCTGATTTCTCCAGTCTCCAGTTGCACAAAGTGCTCCTTGAGTGGCACCGTGGTAGGAAACTTGACGAGCTAAAATAATTTTCTTTTTGGTAATATCGCGAGCGATCTTCAGGGCATTTTCCACAGTCTCAGCACCACCTGTGGTATAGAAAATTTTCCCATCAGGTTTTCCCATGTATTTTAAAAGATTATTTGTCACTTTTGTCTTTAATGGGAAAATGGCCTTAGGAGCACTCATCGGAATACGATCAAGTTGTTTCTTGATGCTTTTAATAATCGTTGGGTGATTGTGTCCAAAACTGGCCTGATAGCTGATTGAAGAAAGATCAATAAGCTCATGCCCATGTTCGGTGTAAATTTTTACACCATCAACTGATTGAACACTAAGACGTAAAGGATTTGATTGCTTTACCCAAGTAAAATAAAATGGGTATTCAAGCTCTAACATAAGTTCCTACACTTGTTTAAATTCGTTATCTTCAATTATAAATTTATATTCGCGATAATCTTCATCGTTGTGGGGACAACCACGCCAGAAGATATGCACACCACTTGTCAGGTCACTTGCCCCGCCGCCACATGTAAATGAAGGGTCTTGAGCGCCATTTTCAAAGTGTGAACAAATTGAAACTGGGAATTCGTCGTGATCAGTAAGAAGATTAAAAAAGTCGTTTAAGTCTTGTACGTTGTGAGCTTTTTTACTTAAAAGTTTCCAACGAGCATGAGTTGTTGAACTCATTGAGCTTGCGTCTTCAAGCTTTTTAATTTCGTCACCCAGACAGTGGTTAGTATGGAAGATTGCTCCGGTTTGTCCTTTAACTAGCGCACTTACTTTTTCTTGATGAGTAGGAGTGATTTCTAAATGTTCTCCTCCTTCGATTGTTGAAATAATATAGTTATGACCGCTTGTTACTGGTGCCGTTAGTAGAGTCTTTCTCATTTCATAAAGATTGTCTGCTTCCAGAGTTTTTCTCACTAGAACAGGCCAGATCAGACCAGCTTTTGCATTGGCCGTATTGATGTTATTAACACCAATTAATTGGTTTTCAGTATTGACTCCATATAGACCCACGCAACCTACTAAAGAAAGAATTAATTGGGCCGAATGTCTTTCTGTTTCAGGCACGCTGATTAAGCACAGATAGTTCTTAGCAGATCGGTGCATATCCCATGTCTGTCCAGATAAAGTAAGCTCTTCTGTTTGAATGTGAACAGTAGAACAGCCTTCTTCGGGAAGTTGAATATCTCTAAAATCGGTATAGTTATTAAGAATAACTAAATCAACAATGCTTAAACCTGCACCTTCTGCGATTCCTCTGATTTCTTCAGTTAGATGAGGAGCAAATTTTTGCGAGACTTCGTATTGTAAAAGGGCCAATTCAGAAAGTTTACTTTCTAATTTGGGATTTTTATTCAGCATCAGTTTTCTTCTGATCACTGCTAATTCTGCAATTTCTTTTTTGAATGCTTTTCCGTGAGCTAAGCCCCATTGGTAGGGAGTTTCTCCCTTTTTATAGGTAATTAGTGGAAACATGCAATTAGTGCTTTCCATTTAAAAACTCCTTCATACTATCAAAAGAAGGACACACAATAGAGTAGTCTTCCTGAGTAGAGAATAATTTGGCGTAAGAGCTAGGGATGTGTCCCTTAAAAAATCCGCGGCCATTTTCAATTTTAATCGAATCAATATCATGGCGAGAAAGCTCATCAATTAATTTTTGTGAGAAAGCTTTTTGAGTCTTTTGATACTCGGCCTTGTTATCTAAAATATTTTTTAGAGCATGTTGATAGCTTAAGAAATGAAATTCATCACCATCCCATGTACTAATCATCATGAGTGGTTTTGAAAGATAGTAGTTCTTCGAACAATAAGCGATCGCCGCTTGTCCTGAGAGATACATCATCCCAGCATTAGGAGCGATTTCCTCGATGTTTGAACACATAAAGGCCTTAGAAGTATAACGATAGAACTGTGAAGCTGTTTCGTTATAAATCACTGGAGTGTTGTATTTTTGAGCAAGCAATTTCAGCTGTCTTAAAAATTCATAAGGTGTCTCTCTCATTGAACGCTGTAAAAGTGGTTCAAGCCAGATGGCCATAATTTTACCTGTTTCTAACTCTTTTTTTACTGAGTCTAAAATAGGAGAGATAGTATCAACACTTGGATGATCGAATTTAACGACATCAAAGTAAGGATCATTATCTAAAGAAAGGCTGCGAGAGAGCATTGAGCCTTGTCCGAAATAGTGACCTTTGAACGTAATCATGCGGTTTGCTTGATTCGCTCTTTTTTCTTCTGATAAATTCACCCAAATCGTTTTACAAACTTTATCACAGGCTTCACTTTGTCCTGAAGCTGTAAACATATGTCTTAGTGATTCAGGAAGAACTTTTGAAATATAGTCCACTGACTCTAAGAAATTTTTCGAGACAAAGTTTGAAAGGCAAACTTTGTTGACTAATGTTGGGTAAAGTTTTGCAATATGCTCTTTTGTCAGCGAATTTAATCCAAATGGAGTAGTTATTGCATTTGAAAGACTGATTTGCGTTTCTTTCCATTGAAGTTTTGTTGTGTAATAGAATACATCTCTAAAGCTTTCAAAATCAGGATAGTCTTCAGAAATATAATTTTGCTCAATTGCTCCAAGAGAAAGATTGATACTTAACATCGCGCTAGCAAGCCTATCTCTGTTTCTTCCTTGAATTCTTTTTACATTTTTTGTCAGTGCAAAAGTATAAAGAGCGTACTTTAATGCTTTTCCAAGACCAGAGGTTTGAACATCAGGGCGAACTGTTACATCTAACATGTAAAGACAGTAAGGGTTATTGAAGTTTGGATCTTGTCTTAGTCCGCGCTCTAAAGGGTAAAGATGTAGAGGACCCGCAAAAGCGATTCCTTGCAGATTGCCTTTTTCATCCGTTAATCCCAGACACACCGAATTTTCTGTTTGAACAGTTAAGTCAAAGAGTTCGATATCTGTTTGTCTAGCAGGTTCATAAACATCCATTTGGATTTTTTCAATCTGATTTCTATATTGTTTATAGTTATCATTGGTAATTTGAACCAGATTTAATTTTTGTTCTTTTGTTTTGTGTTGAATAAGATTATTGATTTTTTCAAAGATCGCTTCTTTGTTAATCTTCTTATTTTTTGCCTGATCTAATTTTGTAGATGTTAACAGTTCATGCCACTCATAAAGCTCCAGACTAGGAGAGTGTTCAACTTCTACAAATTCAACAGGAGTCACAGCTTTTTTATTAAAAAGCTCATTTGTAATATTATCAAGCTGCATGAATAAGAAATCCAAATCACTTGCTTTAAAGGCCGTATTTAATATAAAACGAAGAGTTTTATCTCCAGCAGGATAGAACATCAATCCATGCTTAAAGCGATACTCAACGAACTTATTCATTAACTCGCTTGTTGGAAGATCAAACGCAAAGGCCAGACCATTGACTCTTGGACGAGAAAGTACATCGCTGTGATCTTTTAAAAGAGCGTGAAGTCTTGAAACTGTAGCATCGTGAAGTTTTAAAATACGCTCCTGGCATTGATCCAAGCTCACTGCATGAGCATATCCTCTAAGTGCTGAAGCAACAGAGAATTCTTCACCTTTAAAGATACTCTTTGTCGGCCAGTGGCTTAGGACAATCCCCACTTGAGCTTTTTTAGCGCAAACGACATAGTCAGAGTTTAATTGCTGACCATTAATATCTTTTAAATTTAATTGTCTATGCCAGAAAAATTCTTTTCCTAAATGAAATCCTGTTTGAACTTCATCGAAAATCACTGAAACTTTAAAGCTTCTTGCCATTAATAAAAGGGCCGTATGGAAACGATCTGAAGAATAGCGATCGCCTCCCTCACATTGCATAGGCTCTACTAGAATCGCAAAAATCTTTTTAGTTTTTAGTCTTTCTCTAATATTTAAGAGAGCTTCAACTTCTCTTTTTTGATAAGGATCAACTAACCACTCTTCAGGAATTGAGAAATCTTTTAGAGTTGCTTCATTCCAAATTTTTCTCCAGTTATCTGGAATGAAAACATTGATTTCAGCATCATCAATTTCTGGATAGTTTACATAGTCTGTAAGATAGTTTTTCCACTCAAAAGGCTCTCTTTTACTTTTATTCCAAGTCGCACTTAAAGTCACCATCATGCGTCCGTGGAATGATCCTTCAAAGGCCATCACTTTATTGGCATCTTTATGCGCACGCTTTAAATAAGCATAACCAAGGGCCGTCTCATTTGCTTCCGCGCCTGAGTGGACAATCGTCATGTGAGTTTTTTTCCAATTAAGTTTACGACTGAAAAAATTTACATAAGATTCGCGAAACTTTTTCATCTCCTTAGTCTTGGTCTCATTTGTCCAGCTCTCTAAGAATTGTGAGCTTCCAAATAAAACAGATGAGTTAAATCCATGTCCAAGTGTCGCAATTTGAGAAGCTGCATCTAAAAGATAGTGAGCAGTTCCATCGCGTGATTCAATGGCCATATATGGGCCAACTGAATCTTTTAATTTTGTTAAATACGTTTTTTTCTCAGCAGGAATTAAATCTAGTGAGTAAATGGTATTTAAAATTTCATTGGCATAGGCCACATCATTTTGATTTATCAGAGGTAGTTTCATATCAAACCTTATTTTTTATTTAATGTTGTTATTAATAATCTCTTTAATGAAATCCAGATACTTGTGTCCGTTGTTTTCCAGCATCTTTGGGAACATCGAAATTGGAGTGGCCCCTGGAAAAGTGTTGATCTCATTTAAATAAATTTCACCATCGTCAGTCAGGAAAAAATCAATGCGCGAAAGATGGCGCAGCTTTAGTCCTTTAAAAGCACTGATGGCATATTGGCGCATTAAGCGAATTTGCTCGACTGTTAAGTTAGGAGCTTCAATTAAAGTTTCTGTCTTACTTGTCTTAGAGTATTTTTCTTCATAAGAGTAAAACTTGTTTGGCACAATGATTTCTCCTGGAATTGAAGCGTGAACTTTTCCACCGAATTCATAAGTCGAAATTTCTAGCTCTCTTCCAGAAATCATTTTTTCTACCAGTACATAGTCTGAGTATTGGAAAGCATTTTTAATAGCTTCTTCAATTTCAGATTCTTTACTTACTGGATAACATCCTACACTTGAGCCTTGGCTTGCGGCCTTAACGAAAATTTTTCCATGTTGTTTGAAAAGATCGCGTGCCATTTGCATGTCATCAACTGAGCTTAAAAACACGAAAGGAGTGTTTGGGATTTGAAGAGCATTAAACCACAATTTACTTGTGATCTTATTAAAACAAGTCTGGCTTGCTTCGCTCTTACAGCCTAGGTAAGGCAGTCCTTGTTGTTCCAGGAAGTTTTGGATTTCTCCTGTTTCTCCCGGAGGACCGTGAATGCAAGGAATCACAAAATGAATTTCTTCATCAAAGTTTTCCCCGATTAAATGGCCTTTTGAATTAATTTCAACCACAGTGCCTGATCGAGAATTCTCAATCAGGCGCATAGTTTTATCTTTTGATTTCGGTGCGCCAATTTCAACTTGGATTAAGTTATACAATCCAATATCACTGACGTTTTTAGCGATATACTTTGATGAAACCATAGAGATTTCATGCTCAGAAGAACCTCCACCACATAGTAGGAGTACATTTTTTTTTGCCATGACCATTCCTTCGGTAAAAATTTAGTTATCTTAATTTCGCTGGTACTTTCTCTTCATTTAGTGTCGCGAATAATTCTCTTAAATCATTTAGAGAAATAAACTTACTTCCTTGTTCTCCAAATGCTCTAATGCTTACGCCGCCTGCTTCAATATCTTTATCTCCCGCAACTAACATGAAAGGAGTTTTTGATTGTTGAATTTGACGAGTTTTATATCCCATTGTTTCGTTTCTGTTATCTACGCGAACTCTGAATCCTAATTTTTTAAGTTCTGCTGCTAGGTTATTACAGTAATCAATATGTTTTTCTAGTGATACTGGAACAATGACAGCTTGCTCAGGTGATAACCAAAATGGGAATACACCAGCAACGTGCTCTAGATAAACACCAATGAATCTTTCAAGTGATCCTAGAAGTGCTCTGTGAATAACAACTGGACGTTCGTCCTTTCCTTCTTGGTTTGTGAAATTTAAATCAAAACGCTCTGGAAGTTGGAAATCTAACTGAACTGTTCCTAACTGCCATCTTCTTCCAATAGAGTCTGAAATTTGAATATCAATTTTTGGACCGTAGAAAGCACCGTCACCTTCGTTGATGTGGTAATCTACGCCGGAAATTCTAAGCGCTTCTTTAAGTGCATTTTCAGCAAAGTCCCAAGTCTCATCACTTCCTAGTTTTGCTTCAGGACGAGTTGATAATCCAACTTTTACATCTTTGAATCCAAAGTGGTCGTAACAGATGAAAGTCATTTCTAAGAATTTTTTAATTTCTTCTTGAACTCCTTCAAGAGCAATGAAGATATGGGCATCATCTTGGCAGAATGATCTTACGCGAGTTAATCCCGCTAGAGCACCTGCTGCTTCAAATCTGTGAAGACGTCCAAAGTCCGCGTATCTCATCGGTAGATCGCGGTATGAGTATTTAAAGTGTGAGAACATTAACATGTGACAAGGACAGTTCATGGGCTTCATTGCAAATTCACGGTTATCCACATGAAGCATGTACATGTCGTCTTTGTAGTGGTCGTAGTGACCAGATGTTTTCCATAGATCTGTATCAAGCATCATCGGAGTGATAACTTCTGTGTAATCATACTTGGCATAAAGGCGTCTCATGAAGTTTACAAGCTCATTGTAAACCATTGTTCCTTTTGGCATGAAAAATGGAGATCCCGGTGCGATTGTATCAAATAAGAATAGATCTAATTCTTTTCCTAATTTTCTGTGATCGCGTTTTTTTGCTTCTTCTAAAAAGTGTAGGTGATCTTCAAGTTGTTTTTTTGTTGTAAATGAAACAGCGTAAATACGTTGAAGCATTTTATTTTTTGAATCACCTTTCCAGTATGCACCGGCAATGGATTGCAGTTTAAAAAACTTTGGAAGATGTCCTGTATTCTCAACGTGAGGTCCACGACAAAGATCGATAAAATCACCTTGTTCATAACAAGAGATCTCTTCTCCTTGAGGAATTCCTGAAACCACTTCAACTTTTAGTGGCTGATTTTTTTTATTCCAAAAATCAATGTTCTCATCACGAGTGAAAACTCTTCTTTGAACTGGAATTTTCTCATCGATAATTTTCGTCATTTCTGCTTCGATTTTCGCTAGATCTTCCTCTGTAATTTTTACATCTAGATCGATATCGTAGTAAAAACCATTCTCAATAACTGGTCCAATCCCGAATTGAGGATTGTGCTCCTTATAGAGTCTAGAAACAGCGTGGGCCATTAAATGTGCTGTTGAGTGACGAATTGTGTCGAGGTCGTACTTGGCCATTATTTCTCCAAAGTGATTGTAATTAATAATTTTGCCTCTATCTTACCAGTCAGATATACACAAATCAACGACTTGTATCTTACTTTTAAAATTTCTTACAATGTTCTTTTGACGCTGTAAGATTGGCGTGATATGAACCATAAACCAAAAAATTTTTGGGAACATAGGTCACAGTAATTTTAGATAATTTTAATGGAGATGCTAAAGCGATGGATAACTTCGAACTAAATCTAAAAACTTCAGTAAACAACGACCAAACGGCACCTTTTTTAGGAATGCTGGTTGATGACAATAAAGAAGTTGCAGAGCTTCCATTAAAACAAGAAATCGGTAGATCATACTATCAACTTGGTAAAGTCTATTATGATAAAGCTGATTTTGATAAGGCCTGTGTTGCTTTTGAAAAATCTCTGCTTTTTGCTGATCCTATCATTGACGGTTTCTCTATCTTAAAAACATACGGATTCTTAATTCGTATTGCCTCTGAAAAATTAGAAGGCGAGAAAGCTCAAAAATACATTAGTGAATCTGAAAAAATTATGGATTTACTATCGAGAAACTTAGCTACTCTAAATGCTGAATATTTCTACAATTTAGGGGTAATTAAGAACTATAGCGGTGAGTTTGAAGAAGCCCGCGTGAATTTCGAATTAGCTCACAGAAAATCAAACGAAGAAAATGACCCAGAACTTTTATCTAAGTGTTTATTATCATTAGCAACAAATGCTTATTACAGAAAAGACCTAGAATTATCTCTAAAGTACCTAGACCAATTAAACGACCTTCTAAAAATTATCAAAAAATATTATTTAAGCGGATCAATGTACACTTACTATGCGCGCATCTTCATTGAATTAAATGAGAATGAAAAAGCATTGAATTACTACAAGTTAGCGAATGAATATCTACAAAGTAAAAAATGTTGGAACCTATATGGTTACATCCTTTATGGAAAAGCAATCGCTCTTAAAAAAGCTGGAAACTTTGAGCAGGCCCTTGGAATGTTCAACCTTTCTCTTGAATCAATTGACTCAAGCGCGTTTAGACGTCTTAATAATTTAATTGAGTTAGAAATCGAAGATGTAAATGATTCAACAGTCGATTTATATTTAGATAGAACAAATAGAAAAATCGTTGAAAGATCTCTAGGAACAATCGACTTTAAACACCGTTTTGTTCTGCTTGAAATTCTTTTCTTACTTTCAAAATTCCCAGGAACATATTTTGATAAAGAACAATTAGCAAAAATGATCTGGAAAGATGAATACAACCCACTAATTCACGACAAACTAATCTATACTTCAGTATCGAGATTAAGAAAATTAATTGAACCAGAAGATGGAGAGACAAAAAGAAAGTACATCATTCGTGGAAAAGATGGTTATACGTTTAACCCATTGGCAAAAATCAGATTCCATATGGAAGTTAAATCAACGAATGAAAGAGCAATTGGTAACGTTGATCTAAGCTCACCTGTATAAGAATTTAGAATGACAAAAAAAATCGTTCACTATATCGGGTCAGATTTTTCTGACCCCTTTTTTTTGGAGCAGCTCGTAGAACTTGACGCTGTGTTTTTTCCACGTCCATGGGCCCATGAAGCCTGGGAAGGATGCTTAAACGGTGAGCATTTAATCAGTTTACTCTTGGACGAAACCAATAAACTCATTGGATATTCTTTGTACTTCATCAATGGCGCAGATTCCTTTGCTCATTTATACAAAATTCAAGTCAATCCGGCCTTCCGTGGACAAAAATTAGGGCAAGAACTTTTTCTTACAACGCTTAAAGAGTTGGAACAAAGAGGATTCAAAGAATTTTTTTTAGAAGTCGAAGCAGAAAATACTGTTGCTCAGAATTTGTATTTGAAAAATGGTTTTCAGATTATTCATCGCAAAAAGAAATTTTACTCTGACGGGCAAGATGCTCTTATTCTGACTAAATCGAGCTAAATGTTTGCATTTGAAAGACTCATTTGTTATATTATGTCAGTAAACATGTTTTCAAGTGATTTAAAAGATTAGCGCAGTCGTGATCTTGATCGTGTTTGCATCCAAAAAATTTGTATAGTTTATACTAATTACTTATAAGGTGGATTCTTGACTGATATCCACCTTTTTTTTTATATGGCAGGTTTTCTCATGGTTTTAAGGGCCCCACGCCAGGGAATGGAATTAAAATTTTTTGAATTAACACAAAAGGTTTTAGAAGGAACTAATCTAGAGCTTTATGATATGGATTGGAATCCTACTTCTGGAAATTTAGTTGTTTATATTCAAAATCCAGAAACAAAATCAGCATTGATTGACGACTGCATGGAAGTTGATCGTGGGTTTACTCCATTTATGGAAACTGAAACTTGGATTCCTGATAACTTCACTTTAGAAGTTTCGTCTCCAGGGATTTATCGTCAACTGACAACGGCAAAACATTTTATGGCCGTGGTTAATGAAGAGATCACAGTTAATTTGAATAAAAAAGTAGATGAAGAAAAATATCCTGATTATCCAAAAGCACTTCGCAATAATTTAAAAATTAAAGTGAAATTACTAAGTGCTACGGAAGAAGGAATTGTAATTGATGTAAAAGGATTAGCTGTAGAAGTGCCTTATACACAAATTAAAAAAGCAAATTTAGAAGCAGATATTAGTAATTTAAAAGACTAAAAAAATTAATAAAGATTAACAAACCCATTAAACATATTATTAAGCATTAAACAAAGGAAGGTTCAGGTGAATTTTTCAGAATTAGGAAGAATTATTGAGACATTAGGTAAAGATCGTGGAATCGATAAGCGCGTAGTTATTCGTGCTATTGAGCAAGCTTTCCTAGTAACAGCAAGAAAGAAGTTTGGTATTCAAGGTGAATACGAAACTCGTTATAATGACGCTGACGACGAAATTGAAATCTATCAATATAAAAACGTAGTTGAAAAAGTGAAAGATGGAATTGTTGAAATCAATTTAACTGACGCTAAAAAACTAGATGAAGACGTTGAAGTTGGCGACCAATTAGGGATCAGAATTGAAAACCCTAACTTCACAAGAGTAGACGTTCAAACTGCTCGTCAAATTATTTTCCAAAAAGTAAGAGACGCAGAAAGAGAAATCCTATTCTCTGATTTCAAACACAGAGAAGGGGAATTAGTAACAGGGATTGCTAGAAGATATGAAAGAGGAAACGTTATCGTTGACCTTGGGAAATCAGATGCAGTTCTTTCTAAAAAAGAAATTATTCCAGGTGAAAACTTCAAAACTGGCGACAGAATTCAAGCTTATCTTTCTGAAGTAGTAATGACTTCAAGAGGACCTGAAATTCGTCTCTCTCGTACATCTCCAATGTACTTAGTAAAACTTTTTGAAGCTGAAGTTCCAGAAATTTTAGATGGAAACATCGAAATTAAATCTGCAGCGAGAGAGCCAGGACAAAGAGCAAAAATCGCCGTTTACACTTCTGATAGAGAAATCGATCCGGTTGGAGCTTGCGTTGGGATGAAAGGATCACGTGTTCAAAACATCGTAAACGAACTTCAAGGTGAAAAAATTGATATCGTTAGATGGAATGCTGATGTTGAACAATTCGCTAGAGCAGCACTTGCTCCAAGTGAAATTGCTAACATTCAAGTAAACCCAAATAACAACTCAATGGATATCGTTGTTGAAGAAGATCAATTATCACTTGCTATCGGTCGTCGTGGACAAAACGTACGTCTGGCAGCGATGTTAACAGGATTTAAAATCAACATCATCTCTAAGACGAAGTTACAAGAAAAAATTAAAAAAGCAGTTACAGCTCTTATGCAAATTGATTCAGTTTCAGATGCAAGAGCTCAAATGTTAGTTCAAAATGGTGTAATGGCCATTGGAGATTTAGCAGCAATGGAAGCGGAAAACTTAGCACATATGCTATCTGTTTCTGAGTCAGAAGCTGAAAAAATCTTAAAAGATACTCACAGTGCAATTGAAAAAGGAATCATCTCTCTTGATAGTGATGAGGATGAGTTAATCTCTGCTTCTGCAGTTCCAGCTTATAAAGGACTTCTTGATAAACACAGCGAAACTGAAGGTGAAGCTGGTCAAGATAAGTTCTCGGAAGCTGAAAGAAGATTAAGAGAAGAGCTAGCAGCTTTTAAATTGAAGTAACTGTATGTAAACGGAGAACAGAATGCCTAAAAAAATATTTGAATTGGCCAAAGATTTAGACATCGGACCTTTAGATCTCGTTGAAGATTTAAAGGCGAAAGGTTTTCAAGTTAGAAACCATATGTCTGAAATCACAGAAGCTGATTTTCAAGCTTACTTAGATCTTTCTAAAAAAGCTCAAGAAGAAAAAGAAGATACAACGGCCGCTAAGAAAAAAGTTACGAGAAAAAAAGCAGTAACTAAAACAGCACCAGTTGAAAAAACAACAGTAGAAACAGAAGCTACTGAAGTAAAAAAAGCGACGAAAAAAGCTTCAACGGTGAAGAAAAAAGCCGTGATTCGCAAGAAATCTGATGAAAATTCAGATTCAGAAGAATTACTGGATGACTCACAAACAGACGGCTTAGAGAGAGAAGATCATGATGAAGAATTATTCGCTCATGATTCTCACGACGCAGATAAAGATGAATCAGAATCTGAAGCACTTGTTGCTAAAGAAGAGTCTGATGACATCTCAGAAAGTCCTGTCGTTGAAAAAACAGAAACAAAATCTCAACCATCAGTTGGTTTAAGAGTTGTTTCAATGCCTGATAAAAATGAACAAAAAGCCGAAGCAAAGGCCAGAGAGCAAAAAGAATCAGGCGTTATCACAAGAAAAGCTGCAGATAGAGAAGCTCATAAAGAAGCAAAAAGAGAAGAGAAAAAATCTTCTTTTGATAGACCGCACCGTTTTACGCCGGTTTATACGCCATCTAAAGATCCTAATTTCAAGGACAATAAGCCAGCAGCAAGCGCTGAGAAAAAACCATCAGCTCCTGTAGAGAAAACGGTTAAAACTTACAGTTCTCCAGCTGCTGCAGAGGAAGCTCGCAAAAAGCTTGAAGAAGAAGACACAAACAAAAAGCGTATGGGTGGACTTGCGACTATCGTAAGTGGTAAGAAAGCTCCAATCGCAAGTAAATCACAAGCACTAGTAATGTCTAGAGCAGAAGAAGAATTAAAATCTTATACTGCCCTAAGCGGAACTGGGCGTCCGATTTATACACAAATTTTAAAGAAGAAAGACTACGTGGGACCAACTCAACAAACAGAAATTACAGAAGTTAAAGAATCTAAGCGTGTTGTACATATTCACAAAGGGGTTCAACTTTCAGACCTAGCTCACAAGCTGAGTGTGAAATTTAAAGACTTGGTAGATGAATGTTTAAAAATCAACCTTCTTATTAAAGAAAGCGATTATGTAGGTCCAGTTCTTGCTGCTGAGATCTGTGCTCTTTATAACTATAGAGTAGAAGATAAAGCGTTCAACGAAGAAAAAGTAATCGCAAAATCAAATCTAACAGCGGAACAAAAAGAAAGTCTTCCTGTTAGACCACCGGTTGTAGCGATCATGGGACACGTTGACCATGGTAAGACAACTCTTTTAGATACAATTAGAAAAGCCAAAGTAGCTTCAGGAGAAGCTGGTGGGATCACTCAACATATTGGAGCTTATTCAGTAAAAGTTGAAGGTGGAAAATCAGTAACTTTCCTAGATACTCCAGGTCACGCGGCTTTCGCAGCGATGAGACAAAGAGGAGCTTCTGCTACAGATATCGTTATTCTGGTTGTTGCAGCTGATGACGGGGTAATGCCACAGACAAAAGAATCAATCAGATTCTGTGAAAACGCTGGTGTTCCTATTATCGTAGCGGTTAACAAAATGGATAAGCCATCGGCGAACCCAGATAAAGTTAAACAAGAACTAACAGAATTTAACCTTCTTCCAGAAGAATGGGGTGGATCAACTCAATACGTAGGTGTTTCAGCTCTTAAAGCAGAAGGGATTGATGAATTATTAGAAGCGATTTTACTTCAAGCAGAAATTCTAGAACTAAGAGCTGATCCAAAAGCTCCATGTGAAGGGATTGTTATTGAATCTAAAATCGAGCAAGGTAGAGGGCCAATGGCAACTCTATTAATTCAAAATGGAACTCTTAATAAAGGAGATTTCATTGTTGTTGGTGAAACAAGCGGACGCGCTAGAAGTTTAAATGATCACTTAGGAGCTCAATTAAACGAAGCAGGACCTTCAACACCAGTACAGATTTTAGGTCTAGATCAAGCACCAAATCCAGGTGATAGATTAAATATCGTGAAAAACGAAAGAGAAGCAAAGAAGATCGTTGAAAACAGAATTAACGAAAGAAAAATTCTTAATGCAACTCCTGAGAAGAAAAAAGTTTCTCTGGAAGATTTCTTTGCCAATGCTTCTAAAGAAGGGGAAGAGAAGAAAATTCTTAACCTTATCGTTAGATCAGATGTTCAAGGTTCATACGAAGCGATTAAATCAGCTGTTGAATCTCTTGGAAACGATGAAGTTGCCGTTAAAGTTATCGGTGGTGGAGTTGGTCCAATTACAGATAGTGATGTTAATCTTGCTGCCGCTGCTAGCGGATTCTTGATTGGATTTAACATGAGACCAGTAAACTCAGCGAGAAAGCTTGCTGAAGATAAAGGTGTTGATGTTAAGAACTACTCAATTATTTATGAGCTAATTAATGACGTGAAACTTGCTCTTGAAGGTCTTCTTGATCCAGAAAGTGTTGAAGAGTTCATTGGTCGTGCAGAAGTTAGAGAAGTATTCAGTATTCCAAAAGCTGGAACAATTGCTGGTTCTTACGTTATTGACGGAAAAATCGCTCAAGGTTGTGGAATCAGACTTCTTAGAAACGGAAAAATCATGCACGATGGAAAACTTTCTTCACTTAAACGTTTCAAAGACGATGTTAAGGAAGTTAAGAACGGTTATGAATGTGGTATCGCTCTTGAAGGATATAGTGACATTAAACAAGGTGACGTATTTGAAGCATACTTAATGGTTCAAAAGAAACGTACTCTTGAAGATGTAAACGGATTGTCTCAAGGAAAAGTGTTATAATTTATGGCCAAGAAACAAGCTTTTAAAAAAGAAAAATATGAAGAAAGACTGTTGAATGAAATCAACAGTCTTCTTCGTCGTGGCTTTAATGATGCTCGTTTAACAAAAGTGTCAGTGACAAAAGTTGAAATGTCTCCAGATTTTGGATACGCAACTCTTTACTGGGACACTTATGATTCATCTACTCGTGGAGACGCAAAAGTTGCTATTGAAGCTTCTACTGGTCGCATGAGAAGTGAATTAGCGAAAGTTTTAGAAGTCAGACATGTTCCTCAATTGACGTTTGTTTATGACAATCAATTTGAGGAAGAAAAAAAGATCGTCGACATTATTAGATCATCTCAAAATAATGATGACGATTCAGAGTAATTGCTAAATTAGAAGGCCCGAGTTCTTGTGAGCAGAAATCGAAAAATTTTACCATTGATCTTTAATGCTTATAAGCCAGTAGGGCCATCATCATCACAGGCCGTTCATCAATTCAAAAGAAATTTAAATTACGACTACGGAAAAATCGGGCACTTTGGAACTCTTGATCCCTTTGCTGAAGGCGTGCTTTTAGTAGGCGTTCAAGGCGCTCAAAGGCTTAATAATTTCATTCATGAGTACATGCCTAAGACTTACCGAGCGGTGGGAATTTTTGGTGCTAAAACCAATTCTGGAGATCACACGGGTGAGGTGATGGAATCGGGAGAAATCAAAGAAGAGTTTCAACAAATGTCCAAAGAAGAAATGGAAGATTTATTAAAATCGGAATTTCTTGGAGAGTATTGGCAAGCTCCTCACATGGTTTCGGCCACAAAATATAATGGAAGACGTCTCTATGATCTGGCCCGTGCGGGAAAGGTTGTGGATGATATCGATAAGAAAAAAAGAGAAATTTTAGAATTAAAAATTCATGATTATAGCTATCCTCATTTAGATTTTGAGGTGACTGTTTCTTCTGGAACTTATATTCGTTCACTCTTTGAAGAGATCTCAGTTCTCTTTGGAGGACATGGACATTTATTAAAATTACAGCGTACAAAAATAGGAACTTTTTCGATGGAAAACTCTATTCCGAAAGAGAGCTGGCCCACAAAAGAAGGCGAGTTTGATTTGGAGAAGTTTGGAGTTGCGATTGATGAGGCGTTCTATTTAAATAAAGTTTTTTTAAATACTGAACAAACTAAAACTTATATTTATGGATTAACTCCAGATATGAGTGAAATTGAAATTCAACAAAACCTAGATAACCCATTTGTTTACAGCAACGAACTGGTTTGGGTGTATATTGATGGGGAACTTTTAATTGGAATGGCCAAAATTGTTGATGGTCATTTAGTTTGTGTTTTTAATTTAAACTTTTATGTTTTGGGACTACAGACCAGATAGCAGATCGCTTTATGCGATGAGTATACAAAAAAATTGTCCCTAGAGCGATGAATTTAAAGAATTTTGCTAAACATATTGGAATCTTATGTTAAAATAAGGCCATAGAACATTTGATAATTTAACTCATACTTTTTCGGAGAGAATAGTGAGCACAACATACCTTGCCTTGATTATTGCCCTCCTAGCTGGAATTGGCCTGCTAGTGGGAATCGGCGTTTTAAGTCTTCTATCAGGGGCCTTAAACTTTTTATTTGTTAATCCAAAGATTGAAATTATTAAAAGTAAGCACGCTAAATCTGGTTTCGCTTTTATCTTTAAATGGGATCAGGATGCAACTCCTGCAACGTTTAATAAAGTAAGAGTAAGGCTTTTAAACCCATTTGGATCTCCAACTCAAATTGATATTATTCGTGAATTCGATGGTTCAGACATTGATTTCGTTCGCGATGTTAATATGGGTGAACAATTTGCAGCTATTCAAACAGCGACAAATTTAGATAAAGCATCAATCGAAGTTGAAGTGATTTCAAAAGATGGTGTGACTCATTCTAAAATTTATAAAGCATTAGACTTCATCAATAAGTTAACGGCATCAGATACAACGATTGATTATATTGATTACAAGTTTGAAGCAAAAAAAGAGAAAGCTTTATTTTCTATTCCAGATAGAACGTTCATTGCAGATCCTCTTCCAAAAGCAGAGAAGACTTTAGTGCTTCCAACAAACCCAATCTTTGCAGGCATGTTGTCTGCTGGTGGTGGTGCGGCCGCTGCTGGCCCTGCTGCAGAAAATTTTTCTGTTTCAAAAGTATGGATTGAGCCAGGGTGTATCGTGTGTGATGCTTGTGCTGGAATCATTCCTGAAGTATTTGAGGTAACAGACACAACTTGTCTTATCAGACC
>JACCDZ010140900.1_pt1 | contig 19020 bp, 18 predicted proteins | sample 7449551 | NCBI WGS metagenome assembly JACCDZ01 (sample SAMN15323452, study PRJNA562643) | freshwater metagenome | isolation source: river surface water | place: USA:Blue River Watershed | collected 2017-08-18
ATTTATCTGGAACTAAATCAGGATTGCAACAAGCCGATGCTAGTTTTAATGAAGCAAAAGCGAGTTATGAAAGAAACAGAATATTATTCCAAAAAGGAATTATTTCTAAAGCAGATTGGGACAAATCAATTGCTGCATTTGAGGTGGCAAAGTCAACAAAAGAATCAGCATATTTCAATGTTAAAAGTGCTTCTGCAACAGTAATCGAAGCAAAAGATAATTTAGGAAGAACTGTAATATATGCGCCAGCTGATGGAACTGTATCTGTGCTTAATGTAGAATTGGGAGAGCGTGTTTTAGGCACACAACAAATGGCCGGTACAGAAATTTTAAGAGTTGCCAATTTGAATAACATGGAAGTTGAAGTGGATGTAAATGAAAACGATATTGTTAAAATTAAAGTAGGTGACGAGGCAAAAGTTGAAGTAGATGCCTATTTAAAAAAAGAATTTAGAGGAGTTGTAACCAGTATTGCTAACTCTGCAAGTTCTGCTCTAACGGCTGATCAGGTGACAAACTTTAAAGTTAAAGTGCGTATTTTGAAAGAATCGTATCAAGATTTATTAGAAGGAAAACCTTCTACGTATTCTCCATTTAGACCAGGAATGACCGCTACTGTTGATATTATTACTAAAACTAAAAAGAATGTTTTAGCTGTGCCTATTAGTGCTGTTGTAGTGAAATCGGATACAGCTGCAGTAAAAGAAATAAAAGTAGATGATCCAGAAGCTGAAAAATCAGCACCCAAAAGTGATAAGAAATTTGAATGTGTATTTGTTAAAGTGGGTAATAAAGCTAAAATTCGAGTGATTAAAACTGGAATTCAGGACGATACTAACATAGAAGTTTTAACAGGACTTAAAAAAGGAGATGTTATAATTACTGGGCCTTATTCAACGGTTTCCAAAGATTTAAATTCTGGCGATATAGTAAAAGTAAAATCAGATAAGAAGTAAATTAATTTGAATTACATTTTAAATATTGAAACGGCTACTAAAAATTGTTCTGTAGCCATATCAAAAGACGGTGAAACTGTTATTTCTAAAGAAATTGCAGAAGAGGGTTACTCTCATGCAGAGCGTTTACACGTTTTTATTGAAGCAATTATTCAAGAAGCCGGAATTAGTTTTCAGAATTTAAACGCCATTGCGGTAAGTCAAGGTCCGGGTTCTTATACTGGACTTCGTATAGGTGTTTCAGCAGCAAAGGGCTTGTGCTATGCGTTGAATATCCCTTTAATTGCAGTTGATACTTTACAGGTTTTAGCATCTCAAGCTAAGATTACTGAAGGTCTAATTGTTCCGATGCTTGATGCAAGGCGAATGGAGGTGTATAGTGCCATTTTTAATTCTAAATTAGAAAAGCAAAGAGATATTCAAGCGGAAATTATCACTGAGAATTCGTTTGAAACGATTCATGAAACGATTTATTTCGTTGGGGATTGTGCTGAAAAATGTCAATCGGTATTATTGAAATCTAATTTTATTTTCTTGGAAGAGGTAAAATACCCATCAGCAAAAGAAATGGGTCTTTTGAGTTTTGCTAAATTTCAAAACAATGATTTTGAAGATGTGGCTTATTTCGAACCCTACTACCTAAAAGATTTTATGATTACTACTTCAAAGAAAGTTGGTTAATCATCTCTTGAAAATCTTCAGTTGGCAATTGACAGGTTCTGTTTTGGCAAACATAAAATAGATTTTTATCTTCTACAAAACGATCTTTCAAAAAGGGCAATGTAGATGCTTTTTCTGAGCCTGCCACGATTATATTAGGAAGATAAAGCATATTAATACGATTAATATATTCTTTTGCATTTGGTCCACAAATAGCCAATTCTTTGTTTTGTTCCGCAATGGTCAAAGCTAAATCCAACCAATTCGAAAAAGCCGAAGGATAATCAATAGTAGGTAAAAGTATAGCAAGCATTTGCTTTGCTACTTTTTCGTAGTATGGATTGTTGAAATAGACGCTGAGTTGATTTAAGTTTTTTGCCATAACAGAATTAGAAGCTGGAATCACATTATCTTCTGTTTCAAAATGAACACTTATTAAAGCTTCATCTTTATCTGATGTAAATCTAAAAAATGACTGCTGCTCATCGTAAAAATGCTCTAAACTGTAATCTAAAAGTTGTTTAGCATCCTGTAACCATTTTTCATTCCAAGTTGCCTCATACACCGATATGAATGCAGCAATGACAAAACAATAGTCTTCTAAATAGCCATTAATTGTACTTTTTCCATTTTTATAATTATGGAACAAATGACCTTCGTTTGACCAAAGATTTTTGATAATGAAATTGGCATTTTCTAAAGCTATATCAAGGTAATTTTGGTTACCCAAAGCTTTATATGCATCAACATAACCTTTCAACATAATAGCGTTCCAAGAAGTTAGACATTTATCGTCTAATCGTGGTTTGGATCTTTTTTCTCTTTCAGAATAAAGGAGCTGTTCCCAATTTTTCTTTTTATTTTCTAAATCATTAACCGAAATACGATTTATTTCAGCAATGGTATCTAAACTTTCGTTTTGGATTAAAACATAATTCTCCTCTTCCCATAATCCAAAAGAATTGACATTGAATACTTGACTGAACAAGTCAAAATCGTCTTTGATAATAGCTTTTAGTTGTGGAATTTGCCAAACATAAAATGCACCTTCTTCTAAATGATTTTTATCATTTAAACTATCAGCATCCAATGCCGAATAGAATCCGCCTTCGGGAGTTTTCCATTCCTTTTTAACGAAAAGTAAAGTCTTCTCAATAGTGTATTTAAAAAGTGGGTTTTGTGTTAATTTGTAGGCTTCACTGTACAATGAAACCAGTTGGCCATTATCGTATAACATTTTTTCAAAATGTGGAATATGCCATTTCAAATCGACTGAGTAGCGAGAAAATCCACCGTCTACAGTATCAAAAACACCACCAAAAGCCATTTTTGTTAATGTAAGATTTACAAATTCCAGTAGTTCAGCATCTTGATTTTGATAGGCATATCGAAGTAGAAATTGATAATTGTTGGGCATCATGAATTTAGGAGCCCTTGCCAAACCTCCAAATTCCCAATCAAAACTCTTTTTCCATTTGGAAACTAAACTTTCTAATTGTAGTTTTTGATTTGTTGTTGCATTTCCATTATTTTCTACGATAGAAATTGCCTGAATGCCTTGATGTAGTTTATCGGCATAATCAATCATTTTCTCAGGAGCCAATTGATACATTTTTTGTAATTGCTCTAGCGTCTCTGTCCATTCTTCTTTTCTGAAGTATGTGCCGCCCCAAACCGGACGACCGTCAGGTAATGCCACAATATTTAAAGGCCAACCACCGTGACCTGTCATAATTTGTACTGCTTTCATGTAAACGGCATCTACATCAGGTCGTTCTTCTCTGTCTACTTTAATATTAATAAAATGGGAGTTCATTACCGTTGCAACAGCTTCGTTCTCGAAACTTTCATGTTCCATTACATGGCACCAATGACAAGCTGAGTAACCAATACTAATTATGATAAGTTGGTTTTTTTCTTTTGCTTCAGTCAAAGAAATAGTATTCCAAGCTTTCCAATATACCGGATTATTTGCATGTTGTAAAAGATAGGGGCTTGTCTCTAAGTGTAGTTCGTTCATTTTATGGTTGCTAAAAAAAGCGTTTCTTTAAGAAACGCTTTAGGTATTGAAAGGGTTTAAGCGTTTGCCGCTTCAACTGTAATAGTATCATCGTTAAGCATACTTTTGAGCAGACCTTCGATGCCACTTTTTAGTGTAAATATTGATGATGGGCATCCGCTACAGGCACCTTGTAAAGTAACTTTTACCACTTTGTTTTCTTCATCAAAGGATTCAAAAGCAATATTTCCACCATCGGCAGCTACCGCTGGTTTTACATATTCTTCTAAAATATTGATTATTTTTTGTGAAGTAACATCTAAATTGTCAAAGTCTTCCGTTTTTTTGGTTTCTTCAACAAGCGTTTCTTGAACGAAATTTTCTTCTAATACCGTCCCTCCATTTTCAATAAATTGCTTGATAAAACTTCTAAGTTCTAATGTAATTTCGTCCCAATTATTAATTTCATATTTGGTAACGGAAATATAGTTTTCGTCAATAAAAATTTCTTTTACATAAGGAAATTTGAATAATTCTTTAGCTAAAGGTGAAGATGCTGTTTGATCAATGTTTTTAAATTCAATAGCTCTTCTTGTCAACATTTTACTGACAACAAATTTTAAAGCCGAAGGATTTGGAGTAGTTTCTCCATACACAGTAATCGGTTGTTTTTTTGCCTTATTATCGTCTTGTTTAATTATAATTCCGCCATCTGCCACAAATTTTTCAATTTGTTCAGCAACGGCTTCTTTTACATCGTCCCATTCAACAATGCTAAAACGCTCAATAGCTATAAAATTCCCAGATATATAAACTGTTTTTACAAAAGGTAAGTAAAAAAGTTGTTGTGCTAAAGGAGAAGCTCCTGCCTCATCAATATTTTTAAATTCGAAATTTTCATTTTGAGTTATAAAATCAGAAAATTCAAATTTTAATATCGCTGGGTTTTGTGTTTCTTTTATAGTAACTTTTGACATTAGATTAATTTTTTTGCAAATTTACTAAAGTTATTTTCTTTGAATCGCTATATTTGATAATTAAATACAATACTAACAAAGTATTAACGTTAGTTTAAGAAATTAAATTCCACAAAAACGGTGTACAATAAATTAAAATTTTTACTTCTTGTCTTATTCATTCAATTGACTTCTAATGCACAAGAAGGAGTTCCTGTATATTCGGATTATTTGACGGATAATTATTATTTGATACATCCCTCTATGGCAGGGGCAGCAAATTGTGATAAATTGAGATTGACTGGTAGGAAGCAATGGTTTGATCAGGAAGATGCTCCAGAATTACAAACATTGAGTTTTAATGGCCGAATAAGCGAAAAATCAGGGGCAGGAATCATTGTATTTAATGATAAAAATGGATATCATTCTCAAAAGGGAGTGAAGTTGACCTATGCACATCATTTGTTGTTTTCTCGAGATGAAATTGATTTAAACCAGTTATCCTTTGGTATGAGTGCTGGGTTTATTCAAAGTCAATTGGATGAAACAACATTTACGGATTATGACCCCATTGTTTTTGGACAAGTTCAAAAGAGTTCTTATTTCAATGTTGATTTAGGAATGTCATATAATTTTTTGAATTTTTATGCTCATGCTACAGTTCAGGGTGCTATTGAAACCAGAAGAGCCTTATACAGTGATTTCGAAAGTAATAATTTGAGAAAGTATTTGTTGAGTGCAGGATATGTTTTTGGAAATACAGAAACCTTTCTATGGGAGCCTTCCATATTATTTCAATTAATTGATAGGACTAAAGAAAAATTAGTCGATTTTAATATAAAAGTTCATAAAGAACTATCTGTAGGAACTATTTGGGGTGGCCTATCGTATAGAAGAAGTATTGAAGGAGCCCAATTCCTTACTTCAGCTGGTGTTTCGAGTCAAAAACTTCAATATATTACACCTATTTTAGGATTTAATTATAAAAACGTAATGCTAGCCTATACTTATTCAAAGGTATCAGGTCCTGTGTTATTTGATACAGGAGGCTATCATCAAATTACTCTGGGTATGGATTTGTTCTGTAAGAGAGAGCGATATGATTGTCATTGTCCAGCAATTAATTAATTTTTTTTATGTTAATTAAATCAGTTAACGGGAAATCTCCCGTAATTCCAGAAGATTGTTATGTTGCTGAAAATGCAACTATTGTTGGCGAGGTGACTTTTGGACATTCCTGTAGCGTCTGGTTTAACGCTGTTATTCGTGGGGATGTTAATTTTATTGCTATAGGAAATAAAGTAAATATTCAGGACGGAGCTGTTATACATTGTACATATCAAAAACATCCTACGATTATTGGCAATAATGTATCTATTGGACATAATGCCATTGTACACGGGTGCACAATCAAAGACAATGTCTTAATTGGTATGGGGGCTATTGTTATGGATAATTGTGTCATAGAGAGTAACTCAATAGTCGCTGCCGGTTCAGTAATTACTCAAAATACCATCGTCGAATCTGGAACTATTTGGGCTGGCGTACCTGCTAAGAAAGTGAAAGATATTAACCAATCTGATTTTGCTGGCGAAATTGAACGTATTTCGAATAACTATGTTATGTACTCTAATTGGTTTAAAGAATAGTACTTTAATTAGAAATTGATTTCTTCTACGTTATACTTTTCACCTAAAATTTCGTATAGTACTTTCGGATACGTATTGGTGTAAAAAATGGGTTCAGGTTGAATTAAATTTGAAATCCCAACCTTTTCTACTAACACTTTCTGTGTTTGTCTTGCCACAGCTTGTCCTGAATCAATTATTTGAATATGATCAGGTAGAATTTTTTTAATTTGTGGAATCAAATAAGGGTAATGACTACAGCCTAAAACTAAATAATCAATATTAGCATCAATCATTGGTTGTAAGTAGGATTGAAGTAAGGCATGCATTTCTGGCGAATTGATTTGTCCACTTTCTATAAGTTGAACTAAGCCATGCCCAACCTGTTCGATGATTTTAGTATCTTGATACATTTCTGTTGCTTTGTGAAACAACTCGCTGTTTAAGGTTCCTTTTGTGGCTAATATCCCTATAGTTTGTGTTTTCGAATAGGTAGCAGCTGGTTTTATGGCGGGTTCAATGCCAATGAATGGCACATTGTATTTAGCTCTTAATTCTTGTACGGCATTAGTAGTTGCTGTATTACAAGCAACAATAATTAATTTGCAGTTCATATTAAGCAGAAAATCAGTGTTTTTCATACTCAATTCAATAATCTCTTGTTTGGATTTTTGACCATAGGGTGCATTTTTGCTATCAGCAAGATAGATGGTTTTTTCATTGGGAAGTAATTGATGTATTTCTTGCCAAATTGAGGTTCCTCCAATGCCAGAGTCAAAAATTCCGATAGGTTGGTTATTCTCCATAGAAACAAAGTTACGAGCTACATTTTAAATTTCCTATACTTTTAATATAGGCAAAAAAAAACTGCTCATTCCTATATTTAGGAGAGCAGTTTTTAAATTAAGTAATACTATTATTAGAAACCTAAGTCTTTTTTTACATCAGCAGTCAAGTTTGTACCGTCAGCTAATAAAAGTGTTGAACCATCTAAAACATATTGGAATCCTTTTGCTTTCCCAACTTTTTGGATAGAAGCTCTCACTTTTTCCATCAAAGGTTTAACGATATCTGATTCTTTTTGTTGTAATTCTTTTTGAGCGTTATCTCTAAAGTCAACAATTCTTTTTTGCATGTCTTGAACTTCTTTAGAGCGTTCTCCATTAACAGCTTCAGTTACAGTAGCAGCTTCCGCTTCGTATTTTTTTAATTTTGCTTGGTATTCTTCAACCATTTTTTTGTAATCTGCATCATAGGTAGTGCTCAGTTTTTCTAATTGTTTTTGAGCATCTAACATAGCGGGCATTTTAGCCATAATATCATTTACATCTACGTGAGCCGTTTTTGTTTGAGCTGAAATAGTTTGATTAGCACCTAAAATAAGTATTGCAGCGATTAATAAAGTCTTGATTTGTTTCATTGTTTTAAAGTATTTAATATTAATTTTTGTTTGTATTTGTATTTAATTTTTCTTCAGCGCTTTTTTTAGCTGCTGCTCTTTCTTCTATTGCTTTTTTTCTTTTTTCTTCTAATGCTTTTTTGTTTTCTTCTATCGTTTTTTTTCGTTCTTCTAATGCTTTTTGTTTAACTAAAATTTGTCGTTGTTTAGCATCTTCTATTTTAATTTTTGTAGAATCAATCGCTTTTGTTTCCGCTTTACTGATATCAGTTTTAGCTTTTTCAGAAACCGTGCCATTTTTTTTAGCTTCACGATCTTCTATTGCTTTTTTTCTTTTTTCTTCTTGAAGTTTTTTATTTTCCTCAATAATTTTTTTTCGTTCTTCTAGCTGCTTATTTTTTTCTTCGACTAGTTTTTTCTTAGCTAATTCAGCTGCAACTTGTTTTTCATTTACGGTGTTGTCAATTGTTACTTTTTCTGTCTCCGTTTTTGAAGAAGAATTTGTTTTCTTTTTTGACTGTTTCTCTTCTGCTAATTTTTTTCGTTGCTCTTCAAACTCTTTTTTCTTGTTTTCTTGTAGCAGTTTTCGTTCTGCTATAAATTTTTCGCGTGCTTCTTTTTTTGCATCTAATGCTTTTTGTTTATCTAGCAGCCCGGGGTTTTCATTAATTTCATCTTCTTTTTTTTCTTTTTCTTCCAGCTCCTTTTGTTGTTTCTTTGTAAGTTGTTCTCTTTTCTCACTTCGATTAATAACACGTAAAACTTGGTCGCTTATGTCAAATTTTTTGGCTGCAAAAAGCATGGTTAAATCCGATGATTTGTCAAATATGAAATCAAATTGTTTTGCTTCAGCAATATCCTGGACTGTTGTGAAAACTTGGTCTTGTATAGGTTTTGCTAAAACTAATTTTTGTTGCATTAAATCCCCATTTGCTCCAAATCTTTTTTGTTGAAATTCTATTAATTCTTTTTCTAAAAACTTAATTTCTATTTCTCTTTCCTCGATAAGTTCTTTAGTTAACAAAGACTTCTCAGTTTTTAATGCTTCTGATAGTTTATTAATATCATTCTTTTTTACTTCAATTTCTTGTTTCCACTTTTGGGCCTTCTGCTCTAATTGGTTTTGTGCTTCTTTATAATTTGAAACATTTTGTAATATGTATTCCATATCAATATAGCCAATTTTTGTACTTTTTGATTGACCATGAATTGCCCCAGTTACAATAATCGCTAAAAATAGAAATAATAATTGTTTTCTCATAACTTTTTATGTTTTGGAAATTGATTCAAGTATTAGAACTGCTGACCAATAATGAAATGAGTTTCCCATCCATTAGGAGTTGTTTGTCCCGGTAATGCATCAAATCCTTTTGCAAAATCGATTCCCAATAATCCAAATGCTGGCATAAATACACGTAATCCTACACCTGCTGATCTATTTAAAGAAAAAGGATTATAATTTTTAAAAGAATCATAAGATGAACCAGCTTCTAAAAATGCTAAAGCATAAATTGATGCTGAAGCTTTTAAAGTAATTGGATAACGCATTTCTAACGAAAACTTGTTGTAAATTGTTGCTCCTAATTGTTCTCCGGCATTATTGATTGGTGTTAAAGAGTTGTTAGGGTAACCTCTTAACTGGATAGTTTCTCTTCCATCCATTGCAAAATTAGCCATCCCATCTCCACCTAAATAGAATCTTTCGAAAGGCACTGAACCACGGTTTTGATTGTAAGCACCCATAAATCCAAATTCTGATAAGCTACGTAGCACTAATTTTCCATACAATTTAGTATACCAATCCGCTTTGAATTTGATTTTATAGTACTCTAACCAATTGAATTTCTTTTGATCTACTTTAGAGGGGTCTGCAGCAGCATCTTGTATATTGGTTACACGGTTGGGAGTTGGGTTTTCTGCAGATGGTATTGCTTCAACTAAATCTCCCTCGTTAACTAATATTCCATCTGCACCAGCATAAGTTGCCCCTACATGTCGGTATTTATATTCTTCTTGATCTCCTAATGTAGCATAATCGGTCTTGCTAAACAACGAATACGGAGGTGTCAATTTAGCAGAAATACTAAATTCTGAACCATATGTTGGAAAAATTGGGTTTACTCCTTTATTACTTCGCGTTAAACCAACCGTATACGAAAGATTTCTTGAAGTACCATTTCCAAAAGTAAATAAACCTGTGTTATAGTTATTTAATGCATAATGTTGATAACTTAAGGACTGAGATAACACAAAATAATCATCTGGAACCGTAAGTCTTTTTGCAACTCCCACAGATAAAGTTAAAATACTAAAGCTTTTAGATTTGTCAACCTGGTAAGTCACAAAATTATTTAAATATTGTTGGCTGAAAGATAATGAAGTACTGAATTGCACAGGTTTTTTACCTCCAAACCACGGCTCAGAGAAGGATGCGCTATATGTTCTGAAATACGTACTGGCTTGTAATCGTAAAGATACTTTTTGTCCATCTCCCATTGGAAGAGGTTTATAAGCCTCTTTTTTGAAAAGATTTCTAGCAGAAAAATTATTAAAAGATAAACCTAGCGTACCAATAAAGCCACCGCCACCATAACCTCCTTGTAGTTCAATTTGGCTGGCACCTTTTTCTGCAATATTATATTCAATATCAACAGTTCCGGCACTCGAATCTACATTTTTAAATTTTGGGTCTATAGTTTCAGGATCAAAGAATCCTAGTTGGCCAATTTCTCTGATAGTTCTAACTAATTCTTCTTTACTATATTTTTCACCCGGTTTTGTTCGTAACTCTCTGTAAATTACATGATCGTTTGTTTTGTCATTTCCTACGACAGAAATTTTGTTGAAGTATGCAATAGGCCCTTCTGTTACACGGATTTCAAAATCAATTGTATCGTTAGCTGTTTTTACTTCTACGGCATTGATGCTTGAGAACAAGTATCCATTATTTTGATATAAATTAGTGATATCTTCTCCATCTGGTTTTGATTTGTCAGCAATTCTTTTTTCTAATAAAACGCCGTTATATACATCGCCTTTTTTTAAGCCTAATACTCTGCTTAATCCTTGGTCAGGATAGACAGTATTACCTAAAAATTTGATATTTCCAAAGTAGTATTTGTTTCCTTCTTCGACTTTAATTTTAACAGCCAAAGCATTTTTTTCCTTATCATAGCTTACAGTGTCAGAAACTATTCTAGCATCTCTAAAACCTTTTTCTTTGTAGGCATCAATTACTTTCTCTAAATCTGTTTTATATTTATCTTTAATGAATTTTGAAGCTTTAAACAAACGTGTAACTTTTCGTTGTTTAGTATCTTTCATTGCTTTTCGCAATGTTTTGTCAGAAATTTTTATGTTACCAACAAAGTCTATTTCATCAATCTTAACTTTGGTACCTTTATCAATTGTTAGTAACATGTTAACCTGATTGATAGTAGTAGTATCAGCAGCAACATTGATATTTACTTTGGTGTTGAAATAACCGTCTTTTCTGTATTTATTTTCTATGTAATTTTTTGTTGTAGTAATTAAGTTTTCGTTTACAACTTTGTTTTCGGTTAAACCATTGTCTTTTATTAAACCTTCTACTTTATTTTTCTTAATACCAACAAATTTTACTTTATTTAATTTAGGTAGTTCTTCTAAATGTAAATCAAGATAAATACTGTCATTTTCAACTTTATTCACATAAAAAGAGATTTCGTTGAACAAACCTAATTTCCCTAATTTTTTGATAGCACTACTAATTTCTTCTCCTGGAATGGTAATTTCATTTCCTTTTTGAAGCCCCGTAAATGTAACTACAGTTTGAGCATTGAATGTAACTTTTCCTACTACATTTACCTCGGCAAGTATGTATTTTTTTCCTTGGTCAAATGGGACTCTGTCTTGTGCTTTTGCTTGGAAAAAAAATCCAAATAGTAATAGGCAAAGGGCTATTTTTATGCTTTTTTGTAACACTAAAAAATTATTTAATTTGTTCGCTTGTTTTTCCAAATCTACGTTCTCTTTTTTGATAACTAAGGATTGCCTCATATAAATCTTCTTCTGTAAAATCAGGCCACAAGATATCAGTAAAATACAATTCAGCATAGGCTATTTGCCATAACAGAAAATTACTTATTCTATGTTCTCCACTAGTTCGTATTAATAAATCTACCTCTGGTAAATTTTGCGTGTAAAGATGCTCATTTATAATGGAATCGTCAATACTGTCGATTGAAATTATATTATTTTTAACTTTATCACTAATTTTTTTGACTGCATTTACAATTTCTTCTCTCGAACCGTAGCTCAATGCAAGAGTCAATGTCAAATGGGTATTGTCTTTTGTTTTCGCGATTACTTCTTGTAGTTCTTTTTGTGCTGTTACGGGTAATTGGTCTAAATTCCCAATAGCATTCATTTTTATATTATTGCTTTCCAGTGTAGGTAACTCTTTTTTTAATGAATTGACTAGTACACGCATCAAAGCTTCAACTTCTAATTTTGGTCGGTTCCAATTTTCAGTAGAAAACGCGTAAAGAGTTAAGTTTTCAATACCTAATTTAGCACATGCTTCAATGATTTTTTTTACAGATTTAGTTCCGCTTTCATGACCAAAAGCCCTTAAAAAGCCCTTTTGTTTAGCCCAACGACCATTCCCATCCATAATAATGGCGAGGTGTTTAGGAAGTTTATTTTTGTCAATGTTATTAATTAAATCCATTTTATTCTGCGCAAAAACAGGGTTTATTACCAAATGTATAGGTTAAGGTTAAGCCCGAAAACACATACCAATCCTTATTGTTATTATTTCCAAATTGGATTGGGAGCCAATTTTCATTTCTGGGAGAACTCCCGTCAATATCATCGACAAAGGTATATCTAGCACCTATTTCCAAACCTAGCACAAAATTAGAAGTTAAATTGGATTTTACACCTAAAATTATGGGTAATGCAATAGTTTTTTGTTTTGAGTCAAATTCGGCTTGTCCGTACTTATAAAATAAGCTGTCATAAAAACTTAAACTCAGCCCTGTAAAAACATAGGGAGTAATTTTTCTTTCCAAAGGATTATTGATGTCAAAATCAAAAAAATTGAATTCAATACCTGCCGAAAGTTCATTTATAGTGTTTTGAAAGGAAAGCCCTCTGGTTATTCTTCTAATCTCATCTGAATTAACATCCTTTGATTCTAACTTGGATTGTATATATGAAAATCTCCAAGAGTGGCGAGGTGTTTTGTTCCATTTATAAAGTAATCCTACTGCTGAACTATTTGGATTAATGTATGTGGTTGATCCAACATCCCCTATAAAATTACTGCCACCTAAAAAAAAACCTAACTCGTTAATTTGAGCTTGGGATGTTTCAAAGCAAAAGAAACTTAATAGTAAAAGAAAAACTTTGTTCATCAATGAATTAAAAATGTGTGCAAATATAAGAATTCTGAACCCGAATTCATGCTCGTTACAGTAAATGTGTTTTCTCCCTCATTATGAAAATCAGTTTAGTATATCTGATTAATTGGAGAGTGATTAAAACGAATAAAACAAGTGAAATAGTATGTCAAGAATTTAATTTCTTTTATCTTCTCCCCAAAGTAATTTGTTTCGCAGGGTTTTTAAGAAGGTTTCTTCAGCGATTTCAATCATATTGATTCCGAATGGATTTCGTTTAATGATTAAAATGGATTCGTTTTTAACTGTAGTTACACGTGAGTCTAACGAAACTAAATATTGATCTTCACGTCCAGTTACACGAAGTTTGATTTCTGTATCATCAGGAATAACTAGTGGTCTAGCGTTTAAATTATGAGGTGCGATAGGAGTAATAACTAAACTTTTTACATCTGGAGTTAAAATTGGTCCGCCACAACTCATTGAATATCCAGTAGAACCCGTCGGAGTCGAAATAATTAATCCATCTGCCCAATACGAATTTAAAAATTCATTGTTTAAATAGGTTTCAATGGTAATCATCGAGGTAGTATCTTTTCTACTTACTGTGATTTCGTTCATTGCAAAATTGATGTCCTTTATTGCTTCGTTTTCAGGTGAACAATCTAAGCTAAGTAGTGTTCGTTTAGAAATACTGTATTTTTTGTCAATAACAAATTGCAAAAAGGAATCGATATTTTCTTTTTGTACCGTAGCCAAAAATCCTAATCTTCCAGCATTAATTCCTAAAATAGGGACACCTGAATTACGAACTAATGTAGCCGCTCTCAAAATAGTTCCATCTCCACCTATACTAATTAGCATATCAAAACTCGAATCTAATTCGGTGTGAGAAGAAAATGTTTGGTAGGTTTCATGAATAATATTTTTTTCAAACAACATTTCGAGAAATGCCGATTCTATAATTAGTTCAACGTTATTCTTTTTAAAAAAAACAAAAATGTCTTTAATAATTGGTTCGGTGCTGTTGAGGTAATATTGTCCGTAGATGGCTATTTTCATTTTATTTCGGTCTAACGCTAAGTTAAATATTAAGGTATCTGTCTAAATAATCAGAACGTTCCTTTAAATTATTGATGTAATTATCTTCATTGTGCTCTGATATAATCTCATAATTGTAACGTCTGAAGGTTTGAATAATATCATTCATTACGCCAAGAGTCACTTTGATTGTAATTTCGATAGTTTCATTATTTGAATCAGAAACAAAAAGCCCTAATAATTTTCCGTTATTGCTTTCTACAATCTGAGTAATTTGGCTCATAGAGTAGTCTATTGCTGCTTTTTTTATAATAATGATGCCTCCAGCCTCTTTTATAAAGGGCGTTTCATTAAAAAACTTCATTATGTCAGCTAGTTCATAATATCCCACATAATGGTTGTTTTCATCTAAAACAGGAACAATAGTAGTATGATTTTTGCCAAAAACTTCCAAAATATCTAACCAAATCATATTGGTTCTCACAAAAAAAGGCTCCAAAGTATATTTGTAATCACCTACTTTTTTGTCAGTATCAAAAGTTTCCAAATCGTCAGCTACAATACTACCAATGTAAATTCCGTTTTCCAAAACTGGAAAATGAGAAAAAGAAGCATCCATAAAAAAGTCTTGTGCGGCAAGAATAGTTTCTTGGCTGTCAATGGCTCTAAAGTCGTTGTTAATGTAGTCTGTAATCGCTGTCATAAAATCAATCCTCAATAGTTAATGCAAAATAATCAAAAAAAGGCAAAAACTCCTACCTTTAACTTTGTATTTTTGTATTCGCAAAATAGTTTTTTAAAACCAATCCTAATTTTATGACAAAGTTAAGTGTAAATATCAACAAAATAGCAACTTTACGTAATGCCCGTGGCGGAAATGTACCTGATTTATTAAAAGTAGCTACTGATATTCAAAAATTTGGAGCTCAAGGCATCACCATTCATCCGCGTCCCGACGAGCGTCATATTCGCTACCAAGACGCGCGTGACTTGAAATCGATAGTGTACACGGAGTATAATATAGAAGGAAATCCGCAACATAATTTCATTGATTTGGTGTTGGAATGTAAACCAGAACAAGTGACTTTGGTTCCAGATGCTATTGGAGCAATTACGTCTTCGGCAGGATGGGATACGGTAAAAAATCAAGCGTATCTGACTGAGATGATTCAGGAATTTCAGCGCAATGGCATTCGAACTTCAATTTTTGTGGATCCCATTCTCGAAATGATTGAAGGTGCCAAAAAAACAGGCGCTGACCGAATCGAACTGTACACAGAAGCCTTTGCACATCAATACGGTTTAGGGAACGAAAAAGGAATTGAACCATATGTAACGGCTGCAGTTTTAGCGAATGAATTGGGATTAGGAATTAATGCTGGACACGATTTGAGTTTGGATAATATTCAATTTTTTAAACAAAATATTCCAGGTTTATTAGAAGTTTCCATTGGTCATGCATTGATTTCCGAAGCCTTGTATTTAGGCTTGGATAATGTGGTTAATATGTATTTGAACAAACTGAAATAATCTTCGAGATACAGATTTGTACCACAAAGATGCGCTAAGATTTCAAAGTGAAACTCAAAGTTTAATATTCACAATTCTTTGTGGAATAATTATTAAAAATATTATAAATGTTATATTCAAAAATAGAAGGTTCAGGCAAGCCACTTTTGATTCTTCATGGATTTTTAGGGATGTCTGACAATTGGAAAACATTAGGAGTGCAATTTGCCTCCGAAGGATTTGAAGTCCATATTTTGGATTTACGCAATCACGGACGCAGTTTTCAATCCGAAGAATTCAGTTATGAGTTAATGGTGCAAGATATTGTGCAGTATTGCCAAGAACATCATTTGGAAAAAATTAATGTAATAGGTCATTCTATGGGCGGAAAAACTGTGATGCTTCTAGCTGCTCGTTACCCTGAATTGGTCGATAAATTAATTGTAGCTGATATTGGACCTAAATATTATGCACCACACCATCAAGATATTTTAGCTGGTCTGAATGCTGTTGATTTTGCTCTAAAACCAACCAGAAATGAAGTAGAAGCAACTCTTTCTCACTACATTCCTGATTTTGGAACGCGTCAGTTTTTATTAAAAAATTTATATTGGCAAGAGCCAGGACAATTGGCTTTCCGATTTAATTTGGCCGTTTTTAATAAAAAAATTACCGAAATTGGCGTTCCTTTGCCCGCTGATTTAGTTTTTGAAAAACCAACACTTTTTATTCGTGGAGGAAATTCGAATTATATTTTGGACGAAGATTTTGAAGCAATAAAAGTGCAATTTCCAAATGCTATCTTCGAAACAATACCAAATGCAGGACATTGGCTTCATGCCGAAAATCCCGCTTTATTTTATCAATTGAGTTTGTCTTATTTAAATTAATATAGAGTTATGAAGTTATTTATTAGAATAGTGGTTACTGCCATTTTAGTGATGGTTTTGTCTTATTTTATGAAAGGAGTTCGTGTAGATGGTGTCGTAACAGCGCTAACAGTTGCAATAGTTTTGGGATTGTTGAATGCTTTTATTAAACCCGTTTTGGTATTTTTTACACTCCCCTTTACCATTTTTACGTTGGGTTTATTTTTAATTGTGATTAATGGAATATTGATTTTGGTGTGTACTAAGATTGTTGGTGGCTTTCATGTAGACTCGTTCTGGACGGCAACTTTGTTTAGCATCATCTTGTCCCTTTCTCAATCAATTATGTATAAGCTAACTGGAGGTTCTAAATAATACGGAATACTAGAGTAGTTTTAACCTAATTTATTGATAGCATTAAAACTTGTTTGGGTTGTAAAATTTTTATAATTTTGCAACCCAATTTTATTATTAAAATCAAACAACAAGATGGATATCAAAAGAGTAGCTATAGATGCTGTAACTGAAACGATTGTCATGACTGTAGTTCATATGGATTACAAAGGACAAGTGGCAAAAAGAATCAATGAAAAAATGCCTTTGGCTACCGTAAAAGGATTTAGAAAAGGACAAGTTCCTAAAGAATTGGTTGAAAAACAATACGGAAAAGCAATCAAACAAGAGGAGATTAAAAAAGTAATCGATCTAGCTTTAGAGCGTTACATTCAGTCAGAACGATTGAATCTTTTGGGAACTCCATTAGCTAAAGTAAACGATAATTTGGATTGGGATGCTGAAGAATTAGTATTTGAATACGAAATTGGTTTAGTACCTAATTTCGAATTGGACTTAGAAGCAAAAAACAATATCATAAAGTATATCGTTAAAGCCGATGATAAATTAATTGACGGTCAAGTAGCGCGTATCCAAAAACAATTTGGAAAAGCAATTCCACAAGAAGTAGTTGCTGAAGGGTATGATGTTACAGGAACTTTTTCGAATGAAGAAAAAGGAATCAATAATAAAACGGTTTTGGCTTTAGATGTTTTTAAAGATAAAAAAACAGCTAAAAAATTCATCGGAAAACAAGTAGGTGATGTGGTTACTGTAAACACAAAAGGTTTATTTGAAGACGATCACCAATTGATGGACTACCTTAAAGTAGGTCACGACGACGTTCACTCTTTGGCAGTAGATGTTGACTTTACTATTGAGTCTATTAACTCAACTGAATTGGCTGAATTGAACCAAGAATTGTTTGATAAATTATTCGGAGAAGGAAGCGTAGCTACTTTAGACGAATTGAAAGCAAAAATCAAAGAAGATGCTGAAAACCAATTCGCGCAACAAGCAGATCAAAAATTATTAGGTGATGTAACGGAGTTTTTGATTGAAAACACGAAATTTGATTTGCCTGCTGAATTTTTGAAAAAATGGTTGCAAACTGTTGGAGAGAAAAAATTAAATGCAGAAGAAGCAGAGGCAGAGTATATTCGTTCTGAAAGAGGATTGCGTTTCCAATTGATTGAAGGTAGAGCTATGGCTGAAAGCAATATTCAAATCACTTTCGAAGATTTGAAAGTATTTACAACCAATGCCATCAGACAACAAATGGCACAATTTGGGCAAATAAATCCTTCTGACGAAGAAGTTCAAGGAATTGTGGCTCGAGTTTTATCGAACCAAGAGGAAGTTAAACGTTTATCGGATCAAGTAGTTGCTGCTAAATTATTGGAAGTATTCAAAGAAAAAGCAAACCCAACGACTAAAGAAGTTACTTACGAAGAATTTATTGCTGCGTCTTACGGAGAATAATTTCTAAAAAATTAAGTATATTTGAGCGTCAAAAGAATTTTCTTCTGGCGCTCTTTATTTTGTTTGAAGTTAGAGTTCTTGTTGAGTAACTTTAAGCTTTTAAACTTTAAATTTTTAAACTTAAAAAAATGAACTACGGTAAAGAATTTAGAAAATTTGCTACAAAGCATCAAGGAGTAAATGCGATGTATTACGATAAAATCGTAGGGGCAATGACGCCAAAAAATATGACTCCCTATATCATCGAAGAACGTCAATTGAATATTTCTCAATTGGATGTATTTTCACGATTGATGATGGATAGAATTATTTTCTTGGGAACAGGAATTGACGATCAAATTGCTAACATTGTGCAAGCACAATTATTATTCTTAGAAAGTGCTGATGCTTCAAAAGACATTCAAATTTATTTGAATTCTCCAGGAGGAAGCGTGTATGCTGGATTAGGGATTTATGATACCATGCAATACATCAAACCTGATGTGGCTACAATTTGTACAGGAATGGCGGCTTCTATGGGAGCAGTTTTGTTATGTGCAGGTGCTGCTGGAAAACGTTCGGCATTGCCACACTCAAGAGTAATGATTCACCAACCTTCAGGAGGTGCTCAAGGTGTTGCTACGGATATGGAAATCAACTTACGCGAAATGTTGAAGTTGAAAGATGAATTGTATAACATTATTTCACACCATTCTGGACAAACTTTTGATAAAGTACATGCAGATAGCGAACGCGACTACTGGATGATTGCTGAAGAAGCAAAAGCCTACGGAATGATTGATGAAGTTTTAGTAAGAGGATAAA
>JACCDZ010713482.1_pt1 | contig 19015 bp, 19 predicted proteins | sample 7449551 | NCBI WGS metagenome assembly JACCDZ01 (sample SAMN15323452, study PRJNA562643) | freshwater metagenome | isolation source: river surface water | place: USA:Blue River Watershed | collected 2017-08-18
GAGACATGCAGCGCCCGGCGCACATGACCATCGAGAAGATCGCTGAGGTCAGAGCGCTTCTATCCATCTAAAACGGATTGCACAGGAAGAACCCGACATGCCAGTTCTCACGGTACACCTCACTGCGACGACCAGAATCACAATTTAGGAGCCACATCAACGGTGGCGCCAGCTTACCGCAGTTTTTGCAAACTATTCGCCCGCTTCCCGTTCGGTAGCCGTGAGTTCCGGCCGGTAGCTTTGCGGGTCGACGAGCTCAGGCGCGGCGGCCGCCACCGACGCCTGCAGCCCGTTCAGCTTCAGCGCAATGCGCGTAGCCTCGCCGCCCAGTCGCTCAACAGCCTGGCCGCACTCGTAGAGTAGTCCGTCGGCTCTGGCCGCATGAGCTCCGGCGGCAGAGTCGGCGGCTTGGCCGGCTGCACCACTGTCGGCGGCCTGTCCTGGCAATCCCGACGTGGCGATAGCGCTGCGCAGCCGGTCGACAGCAGCAGCAGCGATTGAGCGCTCGCGATCAGCGCGAGTCTGTGCGGCGTGGTGCGCATCCAGTGTTTCCCTCAGGTGTTTCGCGCGCAGGTGCTCGACCTCGCGCCGGGTTTCAGCAGCCGCGAGGGCTGCGGCTTCGGCCTCCTTCTGGGCGCTCAATCGCCCAGCCTTGTAGGCCTCAGACGTTGCGGAAGCGACGGCGCGTCCGTGCCACGCCATGCCGGCGTGGATCGCGATGGCGGCGCCAGCGACCAGCAGCATCCGCGGGAGCAGCGACGTGATGATGCCCAGAATGCGCTCGATCATGATGGGATCCTGATGGTGTTGGCCGCGGCGTCTGCGGCATCGGCGGCGGTGGCGTTGGCGATGCACTGATCTCGCGTCTCGACGCGACGATCCCACAGCCCACGGCACCGCCTGTTTCCTGGCGTCGAACAGTCGAATCCGCCAGCCTTGCGGAACAGCAAGATGGCTTCGCATGCGCCGCGGCGATCCAGCGCGTTGAGCTTCCGGACGGTCGTCGATGCGCAGAAGTTCGCGGGGCCGATGTTGTACATGTGGTCCACGAACAGATCGAACTCGGCTTGCGACAGGGTCGCGCGCACGCACTTGCGCATCGCGGCCTCGGCGGCCGTAGCGTCGGTCAGCGCGCGTCGCAGGGCTGCGACCGGGGTCGTCCTGTCACCCATCTGCACGCCGTTGGCGGTGCCGAATCCGATGGTCGGGCGGTCGCCCTGCACCGGAATCACGGCCTCGGGGGTGTAGCCCTCGCGAGCGGCCAGGGCCACGAACCCGGCGAACGACAGCCGCAGGGCCCAGACAGACAGTCGACGGTGAGCCTCGTCCATGGGCTACCGGAAGATGTGGCCGACCAGGTCGCGCACCTTCGCGGCCTGGGTGTAGGCCGCTTGCGCCCAGCCCGCCCAGGCTGATCTGGCGGCCGCGGCAGCCTCATGCAGGAGCGGGCTTGCCACGCCGTAGGCTGCCGCGGCAGACGCCACCAGGCCGAAGATCATCGCAAGCGGCCTGGCGACGCGGCCGATGGCCTCGAGCGACCGGAAGGCGCCTTTGGCCGCGCTGAAGGCCTCCAGAATCTCGCGCACCTCGGCGCGCAATGGCTCGACCTCGTCGCGCACGGCTGCGGCGATTTCTGCACGCACAGAATCATCCATCACAGCCTCCGAATCAGCGCGCCGCTGAAGTGCTTTGCCTCGGCCGAGCTGCCGGGGTCGCCGGTCACGCGATCGATGTGCACCTTGTCGCCAGGCTCGCACCGCACGGCCGCAACGGACATCCCAACGAAGTCGCCGCGCGATGGGCCAGAATGCGTGCGCGCGACGGCCAACTGGGTGACGCCAACAGCAGGCCTGGTGCGGACAATCTGGAAATCCTGCACGTGGTCGCCAGAATTCGACGCATACACCGATGCGGAGAAGCCGTAGATTCCCGACACTGGCGCCGTGAAGAAGCCGCCGAACTCGTTGAACCATGCCGCGCCAGCCGGGGCATCGAACGATCCGTAGCCGTGCAGCGTCCCGGCTGCGCCGAGGGCGTCGCTGCCCGAGGCGGCAAAGTACACCGGCATCGACAGCGCCGACTCGACGACGTTGCGCACCCATGACGCCGTCGGGATTGAGTCGTCGTCGGCCTGGGCGGCCGGCGGGACGCCGCGGGCCGGCGCGGCAAAGCGCGGCGACGTGCCCATCAGGCCCGTGTTCGCCCTCGGCGCCGCCGGGTGGGGCGAGATTGCCCTGAGCGGGACAGAGACGGCGCCAGCCGGCACGGTCACAACGTAGAGCGGCGTCCACCCCGGGTCCGGCGATGGCGGCACCGCGGCGGCAGGGAGCGCGCCGGGCGACCCTTTTACGCCGAGCTCGACGCGGATCGTGCGCTGTGTCGGCTGCGCCAGTCCGTTGCCGCCGACGCCCCAGATGGGCATCGACGGATCGACCGCGTTGAAGTACGGGATCACGCTGGCGCCCTCGTCGACCTCGGCGAGCCGCGCCTGGATCAGGTGCATTGCGACCTGCCCGGCGCCGGCTGGGGCCGGGGTCTGCAGCGTGAGCGATTCCGTGAGCGCGGCGTGCTTGAGGATGACCGCGCCGGACGCCTCCAGGCTGCCGTACCGCGACGCGTCGACAGCCATCGGCGCGAACATCGCACCAGGACCGATCGCGACGAACAGCCCGGGCGGTGCCGGGTAGGCCGCGAATCCGGTGATCGTCGGCGTCAGCCCGAACAGGGCGCCAGAGATTGCCGCCATGCCCTCCATGGCGTACCTGTTCGTGCTGAGGATGTCGGTTTCTCGGGCGACCTGGCCCGGGAAGACGATGACGCGGTGCATAGGCCCCCCAAGGAATTGGGGCCGATGTTCTGTCACCGGGGTCAAAATCGGCCCCGCTGGGTATGAATGCGCCTATCTGATGTTGACCCAGGCAACGACGCCAGCAGCCTTGGCCGCCGCTACCTCGGCGTAGATGTCCGCGTCGCTTGACGCGCCGCCCGCGCCCACCGGGGCATAGGTCATGTGGCCGTCGCCATAGCCGCCCGAGCCGTAGCCCCACGCCCACGACTCGGGCTGCTCGCCGCCTCGGCGGACTTGCAAAAAGACTTGCATGGGCGAAACAGTCGACCCGTACAGCCCTACGCCATAGGCATGGCCGCCGGCACCGTAGGATGTCGAAAGCGAAGGCACGCCAGGCTCGATGATGCGGATGACAGACGCGCCGGCATCACCGACGGCGGCCGCAAGCCCGCGCAGCGTCGAGCGCTCGCGGCCGAACCTTGCGATGATGGCGGCGCGCAGGGCGTCGTCAGGCATCTGGCGGCGCCTCAGGGCGTGGCCGAAAAAGTCGTGCGCGATGATGTCGAGCCACGCGCCCGAGGCCGTCGCGATGCGCGCCTGCCGGCGGGCCTCTGAGATTGCATCGCGCGCCATCGTGAGCGCGTTGCCGGCCCCGGCCGCCAGGGCGGCATGCAGCCGCCCGCTGAACCACGACGGCGGCAGCAGGCGAAGGATGCGGGCGCCGATGGTGGTCATGGGTCAGGCCACATTGACGGTCACGCCGTCCGGCATCAGTCGGATGAGGTGCCCACCTGACAGCCGGAGATCGGACCCAAGCCCGGAAATCTGCACCCCGCCGACATTCAGGACGTCCGGCGACGCGGCATAGATGGCGGACGACACTCGGGTGATGCGCATGGGCTCACCGAGCTTGAGGCTGTTTGCGTAGTCGCGCACCGCCGCGACGCACGCAGCGATCGGCGGCTCGGCCCCAGGGGCGACCTCGATGCCGACGCTCACGGTGACGCGGGTCAGCATCGGCCCGACAACAGACACCGCGACGCCGGCAGAGCGCACGCTTCCCGCGGCAGCCCTGGCGGCAAGGATGATGCCGGCGCCCGGCTCGCCGCTTCCGTCGTCCACAACGACGACGACCTTCCCGGGGTCCGGTGCGCCGTTGATGGTTAACCCGTCGAACACAGCGCACGACAGGCCCGAGCGGACCGACATCACCGCATACTCGATGGCCGCAACAGTGCCTTGCCGCAGACCCGCGACCCACGCCCGGAAGCGTGCGCGCAGGGCGTCATCTGACTCACCATCCGAGCCGCCGACAAAGGCCGCGGCATTGATCACGTTGTCGACGCCCGGGATCGACCCCACCAGAACGGACACGGCGCCTGCCTCGACGTTGCTGGCCGGGCCGGCGTCGGCGGCGACGCAGTAGACGTCGACCGAAAGATCGTCGGCCCCGAGCTCTGCCGGGGTGCCTGTCAGGAACCGGAGGCCGGCCGGAGTCTCCAACACAGTGTTGCCCGGGATGCTTGCCGCGAGCCCGGGGCTCCGGCGGCTGAACATGACGTGACCGACGGCCGCGGTCGCCGGCAGCCTGGCCAGCCCAAAATCAGCCACCCATGCGTCCAGATCGGCGCCCGAGGCCGTAGATGCCCGAGAGGCCGCCAGGACCGAGATTGCCAGCTCCTGCAGCCACATTGCCACACCGGCCACGGCCTCGACGAACGCCCGCAGCACAGAGCCCACCGAGAGATCGACCAGCGTCGGCGCAGCGCTTTGGATGGATGCGGCCTGCTGGCGAACAAGCTGGGTGAAGGTTCTGATGTTCATGCGTTCACACCGTGAGCGAGAAGTCGGCGCGCACTGGCTCCTCGCTGTCCGCGTCCATGTAGATGATGGTGCACTGCACACCACCAGGCACGAGCGCCACGGCGATTGTGGGCTCGGGGTCTTGGGCGACGGCAGGCTCGAGTGCCATTTGCTGGCGGATCAAGCCGGCAATGGCTGGCTCATCGAGCAGCTCGCCGACCATGCGCGGGAGGCCCGCGCCGTAGTCGGGATGGAAGATGTAATCCCCGGGATTCGTCAACAATCGACGCAGCACGCGCTGGCGGCCACGGGCGGCGCCGTCGGACAGGGCAACATCCCCGCGCGCGTTGGCCGCGATGTCGCCGCCATGGTCATGGTGCAGGTCTTTGATCATGGTCACTGGGACGGCAGTCCGGTCGGGTTGCCTGGCGATGCGCTCGTGTGGGTGTGCGCGTTGTGGGCGCCGCGCAGCGTCGCCAGTGTGCCGGCCGGATCGGCCACCAACGTGGCGGACGACAGCGGCCCGCTGACGGTCGCGGGTCCGGCGACGGCCAGCTGCCCGACGATCGATACTTGCCCAGCGATCGACACCGGCCCATCGTGCTGCCACGCGGACGCCGAGGACTGCACGGCTCCGGCCACCGCGATCGTTGCGTTGCCACCGACGGAAATCGATGCATTGCCGGATGCCTTGACTTCCACGGCCCCGTCGTTCTTCAACTTGATGGCCGAACCGCTTCGGTGCACAAGCCAAAACTCGCCAGACGGCGCCCCCGGCGGCGGGCGGTCGTCGACGTTGAAACCGGACAAAACGATGCACCCAGCATCGCGCGACCCATCCTCGAACACGACGAGCACGGCGTCGCCGACCGACGGCGGAGACAGCATCCCCCACCCATTCCCAACCCACTGGGAAAGGATCGGCAGCCATCCGGTTTCGACCGCGCCGGGCTGCAGGACCACGCGGGCGGTGTAGGCGTCCGGGTCGTAGCTCGACACCGTGCCCCACGCGGCGTGGCGCCCTGTAGGCACGCGCGACGCCTCGCGCCTGATCATGTCGCCGATCATGGCGCGTTGTTCTCCGGGGCCCTGTTCTTCGCCGTCACGGTCATGGTGTAGCCACCCGACGGGCTCATGCGACGCACAACAGTCTCCGGGTAGTACGTCTGGTCGGCGGCGGTGCCGGTTCCTCGCACGACCAAGCGCGACTCGAGCGTCAGGTCGCCGTCGGCCGGCAAGTCGACAGTGATGCGCATTTCATGCGCCGTGATCGACCGGTGCAGCTCGACGGCGCGGGCGTCGGCCTGGGCCTGCGTCAGGCCGGGGATGTGGCGTGTGTAGACCGTGGGGGACGTCGCCCCCGGGGTGCCAGGCTTGGCCCTGCCTTTGGCGGAGGCCGGGTAGGTCGCCGTGATCGTGCGCTTGGCCGATGCGGACCAGCTCTTGATCACGGCGACAGCATCGCGCGCCACGGTCAGCGACCGCGAAGCCTGCATGGCGATGATGGTGCCCGGCTCGCCCGGCGTGTCGGACCAGGTCGCAATGTAGTCCGCCCCCAGCCCCCGCGGCCGAAAAGTGAGCGTGTCGCCGCGGACGTACACAACACATCCCTCAAGCTGGGCCAGGGAACACAAAGCATCCCATTCCGTCATCGCCGACTGGTGATAGTGGCTCCCGCCTTCCAGGGCGCCCACCTTCCTGGCGGTCGCCTGCACATCGGCCTTCAGCCCGTGGCGTCTGGCAAGCTCTACGGCGACCTGGCTGGCCGACATGTTCCGCCACGACTCCGAGGCCGGCGCGTCGATGAGCAGGGCCGTGTGATCGCGGCCGGTCAGCGTCACCAGCCTGCCCCCGGGCGAGTATTCGACGGTGTCGACGCGGCCGGTGATGATGCTTGGCAGCGCCGCCGCCGCAGCCGACGAGGCCGCGTCGGCCGGGAATCCGGCTCGGATGTCCGCGGCGATGGGCGCGCCGGACAACAGCCGCGCAACAGTCGCGATCCCGTCGGCTGTTCCGATGGTCGGGATGGTCGGAACAGTCACCCGGAAGGTGTCGGCCGCCCAGGTGGCATTCGACTCGACCTCGATGTCGACCCATGGGATTTGCTCGCCGTTCAGCAGAACGGCGGCTCGCGGCCGGCGCAGCGTCATCGGGCGGCCTCCGGGATCGTGACGGACGCGACGCCGGTCACGATCGGGTCGGATAGCCCGCTGGCGGCCGCGATGTCGGACCACTTGGCGTGGTCGCCAAGGTGCTTGGACGCGAGGCCGTACAGGTCGCCGCCGGCTGTGACCAGCTTCCGCCCCGACAGCTGCGACACCTCGAGCACGCGGAGCGCCCGGCCGGCGTATCCAGCAATGCCGTGCGCCGCGGTGCTGGCCGAGGCCGCGGCGGCCATGCTGCCGACCGCCCTGATCTTCTCTGACACGCTGCCCAGCGGCAGCACGTCGGCAGCGGCGATCATGGCGTCCCCAGCGCGTGCGAGCGCGCCGCGGGCGGTCGCCTGCACCTCTCCGGCCGTGCGCAGGATTTGGTCGATCGCGCCAGCCTTGGCGGCCCCTTCCATCGCGACGACAGGCGCCGCCAGGCCGGGCACGGGCGGAAGCAGGGAGACGGCCTCGAAGGCGTCGGACTGCGCCGCGGGCAGCGACTCGGCTTGCGGGGGCGCCTGGTCGACAATGTCGCACGTGATCTCGTACGGGATCCGGCCGCCCGACAAGAACGTGATCGAAAAGGCGCGCACCACGACGCGCAGCCGGAACTCGTGCCATTCCAGCGGCACAGAATCGCCGCGGCGCCGCATGCCTTCGATCGCCCTGGCCCTGGCGAGGGCGGACGGGCCGACGAATACCCCGCCCCACGAGACTGGGTCCATGGCATCGCCCATCGCGTCGACGACCCTCCCGCCGCCGGCCAGCTGATGAATGACGACGGACTGCGCGCCGCCGACTGGCAGCGATTCCGGGAGCTCGAGGCCGGCGAGCGTCACGTCGCCCAGGCGCATGGTCAGGGTCGGCCTCATCATTGCGTGGCGATGAACACGTCCGGCATGGTGGACGACGGGTCGGCCCAGGACGCACCGGCCGCCGGGCGGCGCGCTGATGCGGCCTGATGGCGTGACACGGCCTCACCGACGCGTCGGCCGTCCATGTTGATCTGCGTGTGCACCTGGGTCGTCGCCCCACCGGCCGGCGGGACTGCCGCGGGCCGCTTCCAGTCGACTACGGCCCCGGGGTCGCCGCCGATCGCCAGCTGCCGGCGCGCCTGCAGCGACAGCGTCACGCCGTCGCGCGTCGAGGCCCCAACCCACCCGGCGGCCGCATCGTAGAGGCGCACGACCTGGTATAGCGACGTCAGGGCCACGCCGACGACGGCCAGGCCCGTTGCGAGGCCCGACAGCCCGGCCACCAGCCCGCCGGCCACGCCAGTGGTGCCGATCGCAAGCTGCGCCCCGAGGATGGCGCCGCGGACGGCCAGCATGCCGCCGACAAACAACGCCCCGGTCGCGGCGACGCCGGCCAGGGCCGCGCCCATCTTCACGATGCCCGGATTTTCGCGGGCAAAGTTCGTCACCGTCGCAATGGCGGCGGCCAACCCTTGGGCGGCCTTGATGGCGGCCGGCAACACGGCGAGGCCGAGCTCCTTCAGCACATCCCGCCAGCGGGATTGCAGCTCGAGCATCTGCCCGTCTGTCGTCTTGCGGGCTGCGTCCGTGGTTTCGGCCACGCCCATCGCCCGAGTGATGAACTTCGAGTCGCGCATGACCTGCACCATCTGCAGGGCGACGCCGGTCGCGAGGTTCGAGCCGGTGCGGTCTGAGAAGACATCATTGATGGCCTTCGCGCGCTGCTCATCGGTGGCCCCTGGCCCAAGCCTGCTGTTGATCGCCGGCATCAAGAACTTGTCGAGCGCCATCACCGGGTCGACCCGCAGCGCGGACAGAAATTCGGGGTTGACGACGGTGCGCAGGCGCGTCTGGGTTTTCCCGCCCACGGTTCCGATGGGGAAGCGCTCCAGGTCGGCGAGACCGAGATCTTGAAGCGCAAACTTCGCCTGGTGGGTCGTGCGGCCGGCGACGAGGTTCTGGTAGAGCGTCATCAGAGCCGTGCCGGTGCGCGAGCCGCCCATCTCTTGCATCGCCGAAGCCAGGTGCACGATGCCTTCGTCTGACAACGACTTGAAGGCGGTGCCGCCGGTCTTCGCCAGGGACTCGAGGTCACCGAACCCGAGCGAGCCACCGGAGCCGGTGACCATGCGCTGAGCAAGGTTCAGGGTCTTGAAGAAGTCTTCCGGGCTGTTGGTGGCTCCGCGCATGTCGGCGAAGCGCATCAGCGAGCGGGTCGCGCCGGCATCGATGCTGCGCGCGTTGCCGCCGAACAGCACGGCGTTCGCTGCGTTCAGCTCGGCAATCTTGGTGCTGGCAAACCTCGCTTGATCAAGCGACCCGAAGAAGGCAAAGGACTCCCGAAAGGTGTCCATCATCGCCGCGTGCGAGGTGCCAAAGGCGTTGGTCGCCCTGGCGAACTTGTCGGCCTCACTGTTGATGTGATCGCCCAGGTTCAAGGTCTTGAACCTGGCGAAGGCCGTCTCGTACTCGCGGGCGGCGTCGAGAGGGGCCTTGAACAGTCCGAGGATGCCGCCACCGGCCGCCGCCAGCATGGACCCGCCGGCCGCCAGCCTGGTGACCCGCATCAGTGAGCGCTCGAATTCGCCGATGCGCGACGCGGCCCTGGACGTGTCTCGGTCGAGTGTGTGAAACTGTCGGGCGATCGCGGTCAGGCCGGCGGACACACCGTTGACCAGCGACAAGCGAATCCCGACAGAATAGGCCTCGAACACGGCGCGCCCCCAATGCAACACCCACCACCACGCCCCAAGGTTCCGGCCGCCGTCTGGGTTGCCGAACAGCGGGCCTTGCGCGACAAGCCGGAGCCTGGCGCCTTCCTGGCCCGCTTGGCCTTGGCGTTCGCCGCCCCGGCGCTTCTCGCGCTTGGGCTGCTGATGCTTGGCGCCGCGTGCGCAGCAGCCTACTTCGTCTTTGCTCTTGTCACCACGTGGCGGTGCCAATGAGGCTATGGCGGGTCGAAGTAGCCGCCGGCCGGGGCCGTGGCGCCGCCGATGATCCCCTCCATGACCACGGCGCCGACGGCGCGCTCGATGTCACCCCTGGCCTCGATGGCTGCAGGGCCAAAGACAGGCCTCGGCGGCATGCTGCGCGTCCCGAACTCGTGATAGACCATCTTGGGGTCGCGGGCGCCGACAACCGCCTCGGCTCCTGAGGCCGCCACGGCATGGCCGATGCTGGCGCGCATGGCGCCGCTGAACAGCAACGGTGCGCCAGCCCGGCCGCCAGCGGCAACCTTTGCCGCCTCGTAGGCCGGCGACAAGTGCGCCCAGGCCGGAAACCCGGCCATCTGGGCTTGGTAGCGCCCAATCTTTCGGACTGCTCGGCGCTCGATGGCTGTTGCGGCTCGCTCCAGGCACTCCCTGCCCATGGCGTCGCTGCGCCTGGCCGCCCGCTCCAGCGCCGCGGCCATACCGCGAAGGTCGGTGACGACTGTCACGGCTGTTCAAAGATCATCGACGACCAGTTGAAGCGCGCGCCCTCCATTTCGGCGAACGCGACGCACCAGCCAAAGGCCGTCGTCTCGTCGAGCGCGAACGCGACGTCGAAGGGGATGCCGTTCTTGGTGAGCCACAGCCGCTCGCGGACGCGGGCGTCTGTGGCTACGGCTTTACCGCCGCGCGCTCCTCGTCCGGGGAGCGCTGGGATCCGAAGTGCTGCACGACGCCCTGCTGCACGGCTTCGATGCCGGCATCGCCCAGGCGCTGGATGAGGGCCTCGAGCTCGAGCTTCGTCGCCGGCAGGCGCACAGGGTCGCCGTCGATCGCCGACACGAAGATCAGCGGCAGCACCATGCCCATGTACACCTGATTGCCGGCCGCGTTGCCGCCGACGGTTTCGACCAGGCGGAACTGCGCCAGCACGCTCGGCCGCGCCAGCGTGATGGACCGGCCGGCGGCGTCGATGACGTGCGTCGACGCCTTGGAGGCTTCGATGGCTTGGCTCGTGGCAGTGTCGGCGGCGCTCATGATCACGCCACCTTGATGCGACGGCTCGCGACGAATGACACCTTCTGCTGGACGCTGGCATCGCCAGCCCAGCGGCCGGCGTCGTCGAGCTTCAGGAAGACGCCGGTGAAACGGTACTGGCTCACGGAGCCGTTGGGCTCCTGGATCGTCTGCGTGATCGTGACGGGAGACTCGGAGCGCCCGGCATAGTAGGCGTCCTCCTCGCGAGCGATGTAGTTGTCGAGCTCGTTGCCCTGGCGCTCGATGTCGAACGAGCCATCCCAGCCATCGGGGAAGCGCAGCATGCGGGTGATGCCGTCGATGCCCTTCACGCGCTGTTCCTTGATCTGCGGCCTGGCGGTGAATCCGGTCACGAGGCCGAGCGCGATGGGACCGGTCGGGCCGGTCACGTCGAGCGCGACGTCGCGGCCGATGGAGAGGGTGTTTTGCGGCATGCTGCGTTACTCCGCGGCGGACTTGGTCACGACGACGGACTGGCCGCCCTCGACGTTGATGATGAACTTCTCGATCACCGACAGATACACGACCTGCACGTCTGCCTGCATGTAGCCGAGAGCCACGCGATGGTGCGGGTTGTTCCTGTCGTTGATCTGGACGGAGTACGGCACGCTCCCATCGGCTGCCCCGATCATCCCCTGTTGCCACATGGCATCGAGGAACGAGCTGATGGTCGCGTCGGCGCTGCGGCGCGTCTCCGGGCTCTGCAGCCTGCCAACGTACAGGCCCATGCCGGCGCTGAGCGTATAGGCGATGTAGTTCGTCAGCCTGGTGTAGTTGTCGGTGCTGACAACGGGATTTGACGCGCTGTTGTGGCCGAATCGCGCGCCGAAGTAGTTGCCCCCGGGAACGGGGTTGCAGATGACGTCGATGCCGGCGCGGCCGAGCTGCTCGAGCTCGGCGGACGAGTACTTCAGGCCGCGTGCGGCCTGCTGGGTGCCGACCAGCCCATAGATGGGCTTGTTCAGCGACGACTGTTCCGGCGACAGATTCGCGAGCCGGCCGGCGATCCAGCCTTGCGGGCTGATGGCTCGCGTGAGCCCGTTCACGGTGTCGTTGATGTACACCCAGTCGCCGAGCATCACCTTTGCGATGTAGCTGTCGATGCCGGCTGTTGCCTTGGCCGCGACCGCATCCGCGATGCTTTCGCCTTGCGGGCCGGTCAGGATCATGTAGCAGCCCTCGGCCAGGCCGAAGGCAACCTGCGCCGACCAGGTCGACCGATCGTCACAGTCGGCCAGCAGCGCAATGCTGGCTCCGGATCCGCGCAGGGCGTACATGCCGCGCCGGGGCGCAGCGTCGGCGCCCAGGATGTGGGCCTGCGTGACGGCCGCCCCATCGGTGCCACCAGCCATGTTGTAGACGGCCGCCACGGGGGCGGCGGCGCTCACGCCGGGCGTGGCGACAACGAGCGCAGAGGGCCCGCGCAGCCCGGACTGCCCGTCGTTGATGGCCGAGGCCATGGCCGCCCACAGGGCCGCACCCTCGCCCACAATGTTGTCGAACGACTCGGGCACCGCACCGGGCCGCGCGACGGTGACGCGCCAGCTGCCGACGCGGGAGCCGGGGCCCACCGAAATCGTGTCGCCGTTGGCGAGTGATCCGGTATGGCGCGACGTCAGGACGAGCGCATTTTCCTGCACCGCGGCCGATGCGGCGGTGTCGGTGCCGTCGGTCACGCGGACGACGCGGAAATTGTTCGCCCGCTGCAGCGCCGCGGCGGCAACAGCCGACCCGGCGTCATGCTTGCGGGGCCGGAGCGCGCCGAAGGTGGAGGCGTAAGCGAGCATGTCGCCGATGACCGTCGGGACGCCGACGGGCCCCCATGTCGCGGTCCCCACAACGCCGAGCGCGTTGGTCGGGACCCCGTTCAACAGGGTGACCGAGGGCGGCACGATCTGCACGTACAGATCGGGGACGATCAGGGCGGTGGTGTTGATTTCACCGGACTGGAAAACGGGCATGGCGGCTCCGGGTGTGTCGCTGGATTCTGGGCTTGCGGCGCGTCATGCGCGCCCGGGCGGTGCTATTGGCGCGCTGGCGAGGCCCACACCGGGATATCGGCTGACGCGACAGGCTCGGACTCCTGCCCGCGCCCAAGCCAGCACCTGACGGCGCAGGCGCGGCCGACGTGCGCGACCGACGCGGCCGGCAAGGTGAGCGCGTGCGATCCGCCCTCGTGCCGCCCGTGGATGTGCGCGGCGGCGCCGTCCGGGAAGACCATGGACGCCTGGAGGAACCATCCCGCGCCCGGGGGGCGGCGGGGATCGGAGTGCTCGATGGTCGACTCGACGCCGGCAACGAGCTCGACCGGCATGACGGTCGAAGGCTTCTTCGTGGTCTTCACAGAATCACCGCTTTCAGGGTCACTGGGCCGCCCGACGCGTAGATCGGCAGCTCGAACTCGAAACCGAAGGGGTCGGCCTCGTATTGGCTTGGGTCCGATGGGTTGGTGTCGGCGATGTCCCATTCGACCGAGCCGCCATTTGGGATCCAGCCCCACGGAGGCACACTCCAGTGCACGCCGGGGCCGCCCGGATCGATGAGCACCTCGCGGTAATCCGTGCGCGGGGCCTTGTCACCCTCCCAGGCGCCGCGCACCAGCTTCACGCGCATGGCGTCCGCGCCAGAGCCGGAAATCGTGACCCTGATGCGCTGTCCAGGCTTCAGCTCGCGGCCCTTGGTGCCAATCCACCATCCGCGCACAGTGCGGGTGCCGGTGGTGGCGCCCTCGATGTTGGCCGGGAAGGTCAGCGTGTTGCCGTCCGGGGACAGCGAGGGCTTGATCTCGTGGGCGCCGTAGATGCCGGCCCCATTGGTGCCCGCGTGCGTCGAGGCCCAGAAACCAGACTTCAGGTTCAGGATGTTGCCGTCCGCAGCGACGGGGTCGTGCGTCGGCGCCGGCTCGACGTTGGTGATGGCCTTCATGAGGCCCTGAACATACGCCGAGGCGCCGCGCCGGAACGTCGAAAACTCGGTGTCGAGAGCCCATCGCTCGTGGACGATGCCGTTGGCATTGCAGGCGTTGACGAAGTCGCGGGCGTACATGCATCGGTGCTCCTTGGGCACCCAGTCGACCTCACCCCACTCACCCCCGGTGATGGGGATGCCCGCGGCGTCCGACGCAGCCCGCATGCGCGCAACCGCGGCGAGCATCTCGGTGCGGAAGCGCACGATGTACAGCGGGTGCGCGCCCTCGGCCCGCGTGAAGTTGTGGGTGTAGTCCTGCACCGGCTCGTAGGGGTGAGCGGTCAACAGCCGACGCTTGCGCGCATCGGCCGGCCAGCTTGCCGTAGCAAGCTTCGAGGTGCCGCCCGTGTGCGGAGTGCAGATGATGATGCGGTCATTGTTCGCTGCACGCTTGGCGGCAAAGACGTTGTTCTGGTGCGGGTACCAGAGAGCTTCCGTCATGCCGGGATTGCCGGCATCCGCGCCTGCCAGCGCATCCGGCTCATTGTGGGTTTCCTCGAGGAGGAAGGTTGCCGGAAACTGGGCCAGGGCGGCCGTCACCTGGGCCTGCGCGCTCACGGCCGCGGCCTTTGCGTCGTCGAGGGCGATGCCCTGCAGCGACTGCCAATTTGCCCACGCGCACAGCTGATAGTCGTGGTGGAAGTTCGTGACGACCTTCAGCGGGAAGGTCTGAACCAGCTGGAGCCACTCGACAAACGCAGCAATGTACGCAGCATCGACGGTGTACGGAGAATTCGCCACCATGATCCGCTTCATCCAGTTGTTGGGGACGCGGATGTGCTGGAAGCCCCCTTTCACGACGGCGTCGAGGATGTAGGCGTTGGCGAACAGATTGCGGTACGCGCCCGGCCGCGCGTCGGTGCGCCCCATGGCGTCCCACATGTTGCCGAGATTGACGCCCGGGCCGAGGCTGTTGAACACGCCGATGGTGAAGGCGTCTGTTTCCGGGTAGTCGGTGCGCGCGTTGAACGGCACGAACGGCGCAAGCTCGCGCTGCGCCACCAGGTGCGGGGCGGCGAGCGCCAGATCGGAGAGCGTCAGCGTCACCTCGTTGGCGCCGCTGCCGTCACGGAAGACTGCCGTGCCGCCAGCGTGCTGCGCGCCAAGCTCCTGGATGTCGCGGGCCAGGGCCGGCGAGAAGCCGGTGAGCGTGCCGTTCCCGTTGACGACGACGTTGGCGCGCAGGACGTGCTGGCCGGCGGGGTTGGTGATCCAGATCGTGGCTGCCATATCAAATTCCGAGCAAGACGCTGCCGCTGCCGTTGGACAGCAAGACGGACTGGGTGAGTGATGGGCCGGGCACGTCATCGCTCGCAATCGAGCCGATGCCGGATGCCGGGGCTGCGTTGGCGGGCGCGCTTGCGCGCATGGCGACGGACTCGGCAGGTTCCACGAGTGCGTCGTTGATCGTCGGCAAGCGCACGGTGATACCGGTCACCCCGGGCGGGGCCGTGACCGACCCGCCAGAGGCGTCGACCCACGTCAGGCCGCCATCCGCAGATGCCTGCATGCCGGACGCCTGCCATGCGGGCGTGTGCAGCACGGAGCCTGTCGCCGAGTAGGTCACAGTAGAGCCGTCGGAGCGGCGCAGCGTGAGCGTCTCGCCGTCCCGGATTGGGTCGCCGACGATGTCGAGGCCCGAGGCGATCAGATCGGCGTGCACCGTGGCAATGGCCTGCACGACGCCCGAACCCGCAGAAGTCAGGTCGCCGCAGAACTTTGACCCGTACTCGTAGAGGTCGACGCCTGTCACCCGCGGATGCGCGGCCAGGTCGGCGAGCAGCGTCAGCCAGTAGCCGCGGCGCTGGGCCTCGGTCATGACGTCCATGAAGTCGCGATATCGTTCGTCGCCGTCCCATGCGCCGATGCCGATTTCCGTAACACGTAGCGGCTTGCCTGCGTGGGCTGGGATCGCATCGACGATGGCGATGACGCCAAAGATGCTGAACTTGTTCGAGTCGGTCGACGGCGCGCGGATGTCGAGGCTGTAGGACAGAGGCCCCCAGGTCGGGTCTACCCAGGCCGGATCAGGAATGCCGGTCCGCACCACAGAGTGGTAACCATAGGGGTGCCATGCCCACTCGTCCACATAGGCGCCGCCGCCAGCTTGCACGAACGAATTCAGGTGCGTCGAGACAGCGTATCCAGCGCTCAGAAACCGCGCGGTCGGGAATTCTGACTTCAGGCTGTAGATCGCCGCGCACATGGCGACGTGCTCGGCGACCGTCGCCCAGCTGAAACTGTTGACGGCCAGCTGGTAGCTTGGCTCGTTGCCCATCTCGACGCCATACAGCTTGTCGCCGTAGCGCACCAACAGCGCCCGCACTGAATTCTTGGCGTCGTTGACGTCGGCCACGGCCGCCGCCGCGGTCGGTAGTCCCGGGTATAACACCGACGACGCATTCGCCTGCGCGTAGGTGATGTGCTCGGCCTGGGCTGCCCACTGGGGGCAGCCGAAGAAGGTGATGATGGTCTTCTTGCCGGCTGCCCAGTTCGCGTTCACGATCTGGTCGAGCAGCCCGAAATTCATTTGCCCACGCGACGGCTCCCATTCCGCCCAGCGGATGGTGTCGTGCGTGCGCACGGTGCCGTTGTAGGCGGAGAGATGGGGCGGAATGACGCCCGGACTCACACTGTTGTGCAGACCGATGAAGCCGGCGGGCGGGCGGTGCCGCTGGGCCGTGATGTCGGGCCAGGTCGCAAGCGCCAGCGACACAGGCACAGGCACGGCGCTCGGATTCGACAGTGACACGACGAAATCGAGCGGCGCGCCCTCCGTCACGCTCGGGGAGGACACGGCCGTAACGATTGGGCGATCGTCGTTCGTGCCGCCGAGGCCGGTGCCGTCGTCGGTGATGGTGGCCGTGGCCGCGCCGTCGCCGATCGTGGCTCCGGACGGCGACGATAGCGAGACGCCAAAGGACTCCGGGCCCTCATAGGTGGCGTCGTTGGTGACGTTCACCGTGATGGACTGGCTGATGACGCCCGGGGCAAAGGTGAGCGTCCCGCTGGCGGCCGTGTAGTCGGCCCCCTGCGCGGCCGACGCCGACGATGTCGAGTAGAACACCGTCACGGTCTGCGCGGACGGGGACGAGAGCGATACCGTGAATTGCACGGTACCCGCAGCCTCGTTGATCGTCGATGCGTCGGCGATGCTCAGCACCGGGGCGTCGTTGTCCGTGATCGTGGCCGACCCTGTCGCGCTGGCATTCGTTGTGACGCCATCGATTCGGGTCGCGGTGAGGCTGAAGGCTTCCGAGCCTTCGGTCACAGCATCGTCAAGCACCGGCACTCGCACCAGGGCCGACAGGGCCCCGGGCGGCAGCGAGAAACCATTCCCCGGCGCCCAAGTCTGCCCGCCGTCGAGCGAGTACTGCGGGGCGCCGTAGTCGCCAGGGGTAGCCGTGCCCGGCGTGACGGCCAGCGCAAACGAGGTCTGGAAGGCGCTCGGATTCGACAGCGACACCGTGAACACAGCGAACCCGGCAGACTCCGACACGGTCGGGCTGTTGACGGCGACGCTCGGGGTGTCGTCTGAGGCCCCGCCGGATCCCGTCCCGTCGTCGCGGATGGTGGCGACTGCGGAAGCGGTCGCGATCGTGGCGCCTGACGGAGACGACAGCACCACGCTGAACGTTTCCGGCGGCTCGCGAGTGCTGTCGTCGGTAATCGAGACAGTCACGGCCTGCGACAGCGACCCTGATGGGAAGGTGAGGACGCCGCTGGCGGCCGTGTAGTCCTGCCCCTGGGTGGCGGTGCCTGCGACGGTGGTAAAGCCGACGGCAACCGGCGCCGCCGACGCCCACGACAGAGACACCGTGAAGGTTGCAGTGCCGGCGGCCTCGTTGATCGTCGCGCCGGTCACGGACAGCTGGGGCAGCGGCGCGATCGGCGCGCCAGAAACGACAGGCGCCCGCTTCGACAGGGACCAGGGGCGGAACCACAAGGGGCGCACAGTCACACTCCACTCGCCGGACGGCACGCCCGCGAACACAACCGCCGGGTCCGTGGTGTACTGGGACACGGCGGCGGCCAGATTGCCCTCGCCCGGGGAGAGTGCAAACAAATAGCCCGGCGGCACATCGGCGCCGACGGCAACAGACACCGACGCCGAGACGGTCGACCCGGATACCTGCACCAGGACGTCAAACGCGTCGCCGTCACCCTCGACGTCCTCGACAGCCCCGACACGAACCACGGCGGCGGCATGCTCGCCGGCCAGCACCGAGGCGATGACCTGCTCATCGGCGATGACATCACCGCGACCATAGGGCCCGAATGGTTCGACGACGACGACTTGCATGCGGGCGGATTGGACCAGTCGAAGTGATCAGCGCGGCCGGGATGGTGCGAATGCCGACGACGTCAGATGGCCGTCAGATGGCCCGGTAGCCCATGGCCAGCCCGGCCTCGACGAGCACAGGCGTGTGCGCGATCGGGAAGTACCTCAGGCCGCCGTCATGCAGCGGGTCGCCAGCGCCTGAGGCGTCCGCCGCGCCGGCAACAGTCGTCGCGTACTCGACGGACATCCTGAAGTCGAGGCGGTAGATGTTCAGCTTGCCGACCTCGTCTGTGATCGACGACCCTCGGTAGGCGACCAGGCCGGAGTCATCGTCGCGCCCGATGCGGCGCATGGCCGACAGGTGGCCATCCAGCAGGCGGCAGAACCGGTCCCTGGCCTCCGGCGTCGGGGCCCACACGATCACCTGCATGCCGCGGCGTTGGATGCGCACCCGGCGGGTGATGGATCCGCCTGAGGCGACTGAGGCGGAACGGAACAGGCTGCCGACTGGCACCGAAACAGCGCGGCCGGTCGCCGAGCATCCCGGGATGGATTCGGCCAGGGCCGCCGCGATGCGGGCCGCGATGTCGCTGTAGGTATCACCGGCCGCGACCGAGACGGCAATCGGCACCCATGCCGCCGCCGAGCCGGCCACGGCACTGACGACGTGCGGAGGGCTCCCGGGCGGAAGCGCGTCGTCAGGGCCGCCGATGAGCAGCACCCCGCCGGCAACAGTCGCCGACATCAGCGGAGCCGGAACGTCGTGCACCTCTGGGCCGATGGCCGTTGAGCGCACGCTTTCGTCGGCGCCGGGGTAGACGGTGACGTGGGTCACGCCGGCCGCCACGTCTGCGTCGAGCGCCTGGGGCTGAGGCCAGCCAGGGTATACGCGGGCCGGAGATCCGGCCGCCGAAGGGCCAGCGAGCCCGAACGGATAGACGATCTTGGCGACGGCCTCGGCCATCGCCGCCATGATGCCGGTCAGGTGCATCGCTACGCCCGCAGCTCGGAGGCGTGGATGCGCCACCCCAGGTGCGACAGCTCGGCAGCCTCGACCATGAAGCGGCGACCGCCCTCGCTGA
>JACCDZ011543763.1_pt1 | contig 19010 bp, 19 predicted proteins | sample 7449551 | NCBI WGS metagenome assembly JACCDZ01 (sample SAMN15323452, study PRJNA562643) | freshwater metagenome | isolation source: river surface water | place: USA:Blue River Watershed | collected 2017-08-18
AGTAAAGAATTAGTCATGGACTCAACTTTTGTTGCGAAGGCAGGTTATGAAATATACAGGCTGGTTGTTTCTGATGTTGTTTGCTGCGGCCGGATCCGCTGAAGAAAAAAAAGTTTTTGTCACGGTTGATAAAAACAATAATCTTGTTTTCTCAGACAGTCCAAGTCCAGGAGCATCACAGGTTAATATTAAAGACACTGGAACAGTGATGGCTCCGGTGACATCCAATATTCTGAACGAGCCAACCCCGACCAAAGATCCTGAATTCCAAGTGACTATCGCTAAACCTGAACAACAAGGCACTATCCGTGATAACAACGGCACCGTGTATGTTTCTGGTTCCGTAAGCCCATTATTTTCTCAAGGTTTACGCGTTGTGCTGTATTTGGATGGTAAACAAGTGGCAGGCCCAACCGGCAACGCTAACTTCATCTTGCATGACATCGATCGCGGCGAACATCAATTATCTTTAGAACTTCTTAATCATTCCGGCAAGGTTATTGCAACAAGTCCATCTACGACATTCTATATGCATAGAACGTCCGCAATATCACCAAAATAGTGCGAATCGGCTAGTTTCAGCAGCAATTTAAGCGATACTGAAACATCAATCCGCACTAAAATGGTGCATGAGGATTTAAGCCGTGACGCAAAACCAAACTTCCCTAAATTTGCTTGGTATTGATTATGCTGAGCAACTGACCACCGCCATCCTTGTTTTGGATGCGCAGCTGCACGTCCGCTATTTTAATACGGCGTGCTGCGCGTTATTGAGCATTGGTGAAAAACGCTTGGTGAACCAATATTTCCCAGCGTTATTTCAGTTTAGCGATTTGAACGTTAGCCATTTACTCAGCACGCTAAAAACCAAACAAGGTTTTGGCGTAAGTGATGTCCATTGTGTCATGCCGGATGGTCGTCATGTGCTGGTTGATGTGACTGCGACCTGGGTAGAGACTGACGAACCTAGCTTGTTGATTGAACTGCGCCAAGTCGACCAACAGCGCAAAATCAGTATGGAAAGCTTGCAGCAGCATCAGCACTTGGCTGCCCGTGAGTTGATCCGTGGTTTGGCGCATGAAATTAAAAACCCATTGGGTGGACTTCGTGGCGCCGCACAATTACTAGAAGAGTCGCTGACGGAAGAACAACGCGAATATACCTCGTTGATCATTGCCCAAGCGGATCGTTTACGCAATTTGGTTGACCGACTACTTGGCCCATACAAACCGCCACAACGGCAATTGTGCAATTTGCATCAAATTATCGAACGGGTGAGCCAACTGGCACAAATTGATAATCCCAATGAAGTGTCGTTTAGCCGAGATTACGATCCCAGCATTCCCGATTTCCTGCTAGATCCTGAACTTATCGAGCAGGCACTGCTAAATATCGTTAGAAATGCCCAACAAGTTCTGATTACCGGCGGCGATATTGTGCTGCAAAGCAGAATATTGCATCAACACACTATACACGGTCGGCGTCATCGTTTGGTCGCCACGGTCAAAGTCATCGACAACGGCCCTGGGATCCCGGCAGAAATAAAGGACACTTTATTTTACCCCATGGTTAGCGGAAAACCCGGCGGCACTGGCTTAGGTTTATCGATTTCCCAGACGCTCATTCATCAACATGGCGGCTGGATCGATTGTGAAAGCTGGCCAGGTCGTACTGAATTCACTCTGTATTTACCGATAAGTACAAAAGGAGATTAACCCCATGCAGCAAAATGTCTGGATTATTGACGACGACAATTCGATCCGTTGGGTGTTAGAAAAAGCCTTATCCCGCGCCGGTATTGTCTGCGAAAGTTACGCGTCCGCTGACTTAATGTTGCAACGCTTAGAATATGATCAACCAGCCGTGGTGGTCTCTGATATTCGCATGCCTGGGACTGATGGCATGACCCTACTTAGTCGGCTCAAAGACTTAGCGCCGGAACTGCCAGTTATTATTATGACCGCCCACTCCGACCTTGATAGCGCAGTAAACGCCTTCAAGCGCGGAGCCTTTGAATATTTGCCCAAGCCTTTTGATGTGAACGAAGCGGTCAGTTTAATTAGCCGAGCGCTGGAACACGCGAACGCCAAGAAACCAAAGCCTTCCGCGGCGGTCGTATCAAACGTGCCGGAAATTATTGGCGAAGCCCCGTCAATGCAAGAGGTTTTTCGGGCCATCGGTCGCCTTTCGCGCTCCAGTATTAGCGTGTTGATTAATGGTCAAAGCGGCACTGGGAAAGAATTGGTGGCACATGCACTGCACAAACATAGCCCGCGAGCTGACCATCCATTTATTGCACTGAATATGGCGGCAATTCCAAAAGATTTGATTGAATCTGAGTTATTTGGCCATGAAAAAGGCGCATTCACCGGTGCTGCAACCTTACGCAAAGGTCGGTTTGAACAGGCCGATGGTGGTACTTTGTTCCTCGATGAAATTGGTGACATGCCCCTCGATGTGCAAACTCGGTTGTTAAGGGTTCTTGCTGATGGCCAATTTTATCGGGTCGGTGGTCATCAAGAAGTTAATGTCGATGTTCGGATCATCGCGGCAACACACCAAAACCTTGAACAGTTAGTTGCCGAAGGAAAATTCCGTGAGGATTTATTTCATCGGCTTAACGTCATTCGTATCCAAATTCCTGCACTGAAAGATCGCAAGCAAGATATTCCAAAACTTGCTCGACATTTCCTACAATTAGCCGCAAAAGAGTTAAATGTTGAAGCCAAAGATCTGGCTGGTGACACCGAAAAATTCTTAGCGCAATTGGATTGGCCAGGCAATGTCCGGCAGTTGGAAAACACTTGCCGCTGGTTAACCGTTATGGCCTCCGGTAAACAAGTGCTACTGTCCGATCTGCCGCCTGAGTTGACCAGTGCGCCCAAGGTTTACACGACGGCGGCCAGTGACGCCAACCAAAGCTGGCAGGAATTGTTGGCGGTTTGGGTAATGCAAAAACTCAATACCGGCGCTGAAGATATCCTCGCCGAAGCGGGTCCAGAGTTTGAACGCATTGTACTTCGTCAAGCGCTACAATTCACACATGGACATAAACAAGACGCCGCTAAACGTTTGGGATGGGGCCGGAACACCCTCACCCGCAAACTGAAAGAATTGGATATGGAGTAAAGAAGAAAAACCAGCATAACGCTGGTTTTTCTACTTTTGGGCTTCCGAATATGGCGCAACAAGTGGCTCGGCGCTGTGTTTTCAGCGTAGGTTTCCAAACCATAGCGCTAACGAAAACACAGTTGCTGACGAAGCTGTTGAAGTGAAAAGTGTGCCGTTAGGACTTATTTCGCTCCGCCATTTTGTCACGCATCCGCGCCATACGCGCATCCAACTTTTCTTTTTGCTCAGGTGTCAGCACACTCCGAATATCATGCTGCAGTTTCAGCCGAGCTAAGGCGTGTTCTAGCATTTGCGCTTGTTGCTGCTCAAGCAATTGTCGTGCTGCAACTTCATCAAAAGCATCAGCCTTGACCAAACTCATCATTTTGTCGGCAAAGGCTTTATGTGCGGCTGGTTCTGGTTTTTGCGCGGCAAAAGCGCTGGTCAGTTTATCGATTTGTTGCCGCTGAGCGTCAGTCAAATCTAGACCTTTTAGCATCCGTTCGATCCCTTCTGGACCGCCATGACGATGTTCCATTGCGCCGCTTCGCCCATGCTCCATTGGATCTGCAGAGACGGCTTGCGCTGTCACCAAGCTTAAACCAGCAACAAAAACTGCGGTTAATACATTGAATTTTTTCATAAATATCTCTCCAATTGTGGCATATACTGCATTTAAACTTCGCTGCTTAGCCAGTGCTTCAGCGTTAGATACATCTTATCGAACCAGACGCAAAGTAACGCAAGTGGCCGGTAAAGGTTATGTAAAGAGACTTGTCGAGCCGTGTCAGCGCCTTACACTGTCGACAAACCTGAGGAGATTTGCGATGCAAAATGGCCATATGCTGTTAATTGACGATGATGCGGAACTAAGCCAGCTGGTTATTGATTATTTAACCTTAGATGGCTTTAACGTTGACCATGCCGCGGATGGCATTTCTGGGCTAGCCAAAGCACAATCTGGCGCCTACCAGCTCATCTTGCTGGACATCATGCTGCCAGGACTTGATGGCTTATCGCTGCTAAGACAGCTGCGCCAAACGAGTTATTGCCCAGTATTGATGTTGACGGCCCGCGGTGATGATATTGACCGAATCATCGGCTTAGAATTAGGGGCTGACGATTATCTCGCCAAACCCTTTAACCCAAGGGAATTAAGCGCGCGCGCGCGGGCAATTTTACGTCGGGTAGAATTGGCGCAACAGCCAGTACAATCACAACAATCTCAACTCGAACTTAACGGCGTGCTGTTAAATCGGCAAAATCGGCAAGTGCTTTGTCAAGGCAATGCCGTGGTGTTAACTGCGACCGAGTTTCAATTGTTAGACTATCTGATGTCCCATGCAGGTACGGTAGTTTCTAAAGAAGACCTGAGTAAACAGGTGTTGGGGCGGAGCTTACAACAGTATGATCGCAGTCTTGATATGCACGTCAGCAACATTCGGAAGAAAATCGGCCAATTTGATCCGAATGAAAAAATCCAAACCCTGCGCGGAAGCGGCTACTTATTTATGGCAAACGCATGAATTTAAAGCAGTTTAACCCATGGCGATTTCTAGCATTCCGACTATTTAGCTGGTTTTGGCTGGTGCTGTTAATCACCTTATTAGTCGCCGCTGTTGTTGCCAAAAACCTCGTCGACGATACCGAAATTCGCCGGTTACCACCAGGTATCGCCGAAGAAGTGCGGCCTATGCTGCATTCACTACAACGCTTTGATTCGGTTGAAGAATTAAGTCGCAAAATCAATCGCCGCGATCGGAATCGCTGGTTGGTAGTTGATGCGGATACCAACACGGTATTGAACAGTTCAATATTACCCAAAAGCTTTGACCAACATTGGCTAACTGAACTTTCGCAACTCAATAGACCGAGACTACTACTGCATAAAAAAACTGTCCTTGCAGGCCCTTTTTTAGTCGATTTTCATGGTCGCCAACTTGCCCTCTACCAGCAACGAGATCGCCCTGATAGGCAAGGCTTTGATTTGGAGATGCTGCCACAGTTTACCTTGCCACTGCTGCTGTTGCTGTTTTCTGCATTGGCCAGTATTGGGCTAGCGTTGACGATGACTAAACCATTGCGATTGCTGCAACAAAAAAACCTGCAATTTGCGTCAGGTGATTTAGCCAGTCGGGTTGATGGTCCTGACCGACGAAGCGATGAAATCGGCGAATTAGCGCGTGGATTTAATCTCATGGCCAGCCAAATCGGCGCCTTAGTGCAAAATCAACAACGGTTACTTCGTGATATTTCCCATGAATTGCGCTCACCGCTGACACGGGCGCAGTTAGCGATTGCTTTGGAGCAACGCCAAGGCGGCGGACAGCAATTGCCTAGGCTACAACAAGAACTAGAACGCATTGACCAAATGCTGGATGAGTTGTTGACCTTCAGCCGTTTGGATGCGGGACAATATCAATTGCAGGCGCAAGAACTCGATGTAGTCGAACTCATTGAGGAAGTCATTAGCGTAAATCAACTTGAAGCGGACAACCGCCAGCAACGCTTGATTTATCAAGGGCCAACACAAGCGCAGGGCTTTTGCGATAGTCGGCTAATCGCACGAGCCATAGAAAACGTGCTGCGCAATGCCATTAAATATAGCCCCGCTGAAACGAGCATCACCTTGCGGCTGCAATTAGCCCAAGGCCAGATTTTGTTAACGATCAAAGACCAAGGACCTGGTGTGCCTGCCGATGCATTGCAGGCGGTTTTCGAACCTTTTTATCGCGTTTCAGATAGTCGAAATAGCCAAACCGGCGGCACTGGTTTGGGTTTGGCAATCGCGGCACAGGCATTACGACAGCATCAAGGACAAATCAGTGCCAGCTTGCCAACCGACGGCGGTCTTGCAGTTCTGCTACAATGGCCTCAATTACCAAGTGTCATGAGAAGCGAATGATTGCGAAGTTAGCTCCAGAGTTTGCCGCCGGCGAATTGTTGACTGTAAAAGGCCAACGACGTTTAGACAACTTTTGGCAATCAGGCACCAGCGGTTGGTTTGAAGGCGTAGCACATTGTCGTTTGCATTATCGTTATTGGTTAACACCTGAAGCCAAAGCCGCGCTCGTTATTGTGCCCGGACGGATCGAAGCGACGCATAAATATACTGAGGTTTGCGCTGATGCCCACGCTGCCGGCTACCAAGTGTTTGTTCTTGACCATCGAGGTCAAGGTTGCTCTGATCGCTTAACCTCTGACGCTCAGATTGGATTAGTACTTGATTTTAATCACTATATACTTGACCTCAGTCAATGGTTCAACGAAATCCGCCAATTGACGCAACTCCCCTTAATCGCACTTGCGCACTCGATGGGCGGCGCAATATTGGCAGGTTATCTACAAAGCCAAGCCAAGGTGCAACCCACGGCCGCCATCTTTTGCTCGCCAATGTGGGGATTGCCTACAGCCCCATTGGGGCCTTCGTTGGCAAAGTGGCTTGCAAGTCGCATTAGTGTGCTCAACCAACAGCTGTCGAGCAGTTTTTGGTATGGCCCTGGTCAGCGGCCCTATCAAGAAAAGCCATTTTTAGACAATGACTTAACTACTTGCCCAGAACGCTACCAATGGTTTCGTCAGCTCTACCAACTTTATCCACAATATCAAATCGGCGGTGCGAGTTGGTCCTGGCTTGCCTGCGCACTGGCAGCATGCCAACAGTTATTTTTAGGCAAAACACCACAGCTACCAATGTTGCTACTACAAGCTGAACACGAACGTGTTGTTGATAACTCCGCCCAGAACAGACTTTGGCAGCAGTGGCAACTTGGCGAGCCCGTGGTCATTGCTAAAGCGGAACATGAATTGTTGTGTGGTGAAGATTGGCAACGTCAGTTGCTGTATACCGCGATAAACCAGTTTTTAGCGACATTGCCGGAATTTAAGCTCGGCTCGGCGTAATTGCCAACGAGTGCTCGCTGCGCAAAGTCATGGGCAACTAGCCGATGACTTCGCATAAGCTGACCTACACAGCGGATGACTGAAATGGATATTCCATTTGCGGTACGGCCGAAAGAGGATCGGCGTGAATAATCACTTCGGCATCTTGAAATAAAGCGGCAACTTGCTGCTCAGCCGCATCAACAATATCATGCGCATCATGCAAAGACAGTTCGTCCGCAAGCACAAGTCGCAATTGAATAAACACCCGCGGCCCTGCTTGACGGGTCCGCAACTGATCAACGCCTTTAACCGCAGGTAAATCGGTCAATTTGTCCAGAATTTGCTGACGCAGTACTTCTGGTAACTCTTCATCGAGCAAATGCTTAAAACTTTCTCGAGATAACTGACCGGCATTCCAAAACAGATAAAGTGCAATCAGCACAGCCATCGCGGCATCGGCCCATAACAGACTATTCGACACCAGAACCATCGCCAATAACACTGCAGCGTTCATCAGTAAGTCGCCGCGATAATGCGCCTGATCGGCTTGCACTGCCAGCGAACCAGTTTTGCGAATGATCCAACGTTGCAGCATCACAAGAGTCAAGGTTAACACACTGCAGATCACGGTACTGACAATGCCAATCTGCAATGCCCCCACAGGTTCTGGAGCAAAGAAACGACTAATCCCTTGATAAAGCAACATCGCGGCAGCACCAACCAAAAAGGCGGACTGGAATAATGCCATCACCGCTTCAGCTTTACCGTGACCAAATCGATGGTCATCATCCGCCGGCTTAGTGGCATAACGGATCGCCATAAAATTCAATAGCGACACCAAAACATCCAACAATGCATCCATAAACGACGCCAACATTGATGCAGCATTGGTTTCAATTGAGGCATAAAGCTTAATAAAAACAATCATCAATGCCATACTGATGGTCAAATAACCTGACCGTCGTACCCACACCGCATAGTCGTTTGACGTCATCATCATCCCTTAATTAACTGGCACCACTAAAACCTAGTTGTCGCCAAGCTTCGTAACAGACAATTGCGACAGAATTGGATAAGTTTAAGCTTCGAGCATCTGGCATCATCGGGATGCGGATCCGAAGCTCGGCTGGAATTGCATTACGGATCTCATCAGGCAAACCGCTGGTTTCTGAGCCAAATAGTAATAAATCGCCCTTCGCAAACTGGACTTCACTATGCGGACGGCTGCCTTTTGTGGTCAACGCAATCACTCGCGAAGGCGCGACGCTGGCTATCATCGCTGCGTAATTGGCATGGCGAGTCACATTAGCCAAATCATGATAATCGAGACCGGCGCGGCGGAGCTTTTTTTCTTCAAAATCAAATCCTAATGGCTCAATTAAATGCAGATGGCAGCCAGTATTTGCCGCAAGACGAATGATATTGCCACAATTTGGTGCAATTTTAGGTTCAAACAAAGCGATATGAAACATAACCAACTATTTAAAAATGCTGCGAGATACCGGCAGTATACCCTAGCGCAAGGCGATGGGCGACAAGCAGCCTGCTCGACTATTATTTGATTTTGTTCGGAACTTTGGTATTTAGCATAGATTTGGCTATAGTCTTTAAAAGTTAAATTGCAGAAAGGATTTTGCAGGATGGATTGGTGGCTGCTCGCTGGCGTAATTTTGGTGATGCTCGCTACATTAGCGTTTTTCGGCTACCAACGTTTCTTTGCTATTCCACGTACCGAATTTAAACGGATGTATAGCAGTTCTCCACTTCCTTGTTGGTTATTAACAGCGGAAGGCGAAATTCTAGAGCAGAATCATAGCGCTAGCTTATGCGCAGCGCCATCGCAATTGCCACTCTTCGAAACAGCCACTTCAAATCTTGATATTTGTCAGCAAATCTTAGCGGAGGCTGTTCACGGTTTTCACCAAATAGATGCATGGTTGCATGATCATAGTGGCAGTCGTCAATTGTATCAGCTCGATGTACTGCATCTTGGTCGCAATAGTTACTTGTTGCAAGCACACGACCGGCGACCCGCGCTTAGCATGCAGAAACAATGGCAACAGCAGTTGCTGTTAAATCCTGCAACCGGCTTACCCAATCGATCACTGACGTTTTATCAAATCGAGCAATCGCTGCGCCAAGCGCATGGCATGCAATACCAAGTGGCATTATTACTGATTGATTGGCCAGAGAAATCTAGACTGGCCCAAAGTTTTGGTGATGACACCCTGGCATTATTATTACGTCAAAGCTCACAGCAATTAGAAAAAGTGTTACCGGCTAACTGCCTCTTATTACAGCCACAACCTGACCAACTGCTGATTATTTCTCCACTGAAAAATGCTGGACGCGCGGCTTGGTTCGAGTGTTATCAGCTGGCAGAGCAATTACAATTGCAATGTCGTCAGTTTCATAGCGATGATGACTGCAACATTCTGCTGGAGGCTTGTGTTGGTGGGGTGATTTATCCGGATTCGGCGGAGAATGCCGATGCGCTTTTGCATGCTGCAGGTCAAGCGTTATGGCGAGCACGCAAGTCCACTCGACTAATCCAAATTGGCTTGTTTCATCCAGAAGAAGAACAGCCTTGGTTATTACAATCCCAACAACAATTGCACGAAGCCATTGCCCAATATCAATTCGAGTTATGGTTTGAACCGGTATTTCAATTGCAGGATCAACATTTAGAAGCACTGAGTGTTGAACCTCGCTGGCGCTCACCACACGGCGTACTGAGCTTCCAACAATATGCCAGCACCTTAGAGCACGCAGCACAACATATTGCCTTAGAACGTTGGACACTAACTCATCTCGCTGAACTTTTGCAAATGTGGCAATCGTCGGCACAGCTCCCGACTTGTCGATTAAAATTAAGCGCCGAACATTTGTTGCAACAGAGTTTGGTGGAGTTTATCAGCGGCTTATGTAACGACTATCCGGCACTTTCTCAACAAATCGTTTTAGGGTTTGATGAAAGCGGCTGGTTACAACAACCAACTGATTTTATAAAGTATTGCGAACAATTGCGCGCACTCGGATTCAAACTCATGTTGACCGATGTTGGCAATGGGCTCTGCTCTATGAACGTCTTTCAATTGCCGTTATGGCATGAAGTCTCTTTGGCAGCCAATCTTGTTGCGGAGATCGAACAACATGATCATAAACGCAATTTATGCGCCAGCATCATTCGAATTTTCGCCAATCAGCATGTTGAAATCACAGCGACTGAGTTAACCACTGAAATGCAGGCGTACTTGCTGCACGTGATGGGAGTGAAAAACGGCAGTGGTCCGGTACAAGGATTAACAGTACCGGCCAATCAAGTGCTAGATTTAGTGAGGACGGAAAATTTGCTAGTCGCCGACGCGCCTGCGCTGTAATTACTCGTCGCGACGCTCTCGACTGAGTAGATCAACCGCAGCAGTTCTGGCGTCTTTGCCCAGATAAAGCACTTGGTAAATTTGCTCAGTGATTGGCATTTCTACCCCAACTCGAGTCGCTAAGTTGTAGACTTCTTTAGCGTTGCGATAGCCTTCTACGACTTGACCTATCGTTGCCATCGCTTCTTCTACCCCTTTGCCCTCGCCGAGCAAAAGTCCAAAACGGCGATTGCGAGATTGATTGTCGGTACAAGTGAGTACCAGATCACCGAGTCCCGCCATGCCCATAAATGTTTCGGTTTTTGCGCCAAGAGCACAACCTAACCGGCACATCTCAGTTAAACCCCGAGTGATTAGGGCTGTTCGAGCGTTTGCACCAAAACCTATGCCATCGGCCATGCCTGCACCAATCGCAATTACATTCTTCACCGCGCCGCCTAACTGCACCCCAATAAAATCGGGGTTGGTGTAGACGCGGAATGTTTTACCGCAGTGCAGCAGATCAGACAGCACTTTGATAAATTCAGGATCGGTGGATGACAAAGAAATTGCGGTCGGAAGACCCTTTGCCAACTCTTTGGCAAAGGTCGGCCCGGACAACACCGCAAGTGACACATCGTCACCTAAGATGTCACGGGCGACATCCTGCAACAATCGACCGGTATCAGGCTCTAAACCTTTGGTAGCCCAAGCTACTCGAGCATGTGGCAACAAATAAGGTTTAATTTGCCGTAAAGTATCGGCAAACGCATGACTCGGCACTACGACTAACACATTTTGACTGGCTTGGACTGCAGCGACCAAATCATCAGTCAGCGATAACGGCGCAGGCAAAACTACATCCGGTAAATATCGCTGATTGATGCGAGTGCTTGCCATCAACGCCATATCTTCGCGATTACGGCCCCACAACAGCGTTTGATGGCCATTTCGAGCCAAACAAATTGCCAGAGCAGTACCGTAAGAGCCCGCGCCAAGCACGGTGATAGCCGCAGTCATCGACATGATCGTTAGTTCGCGAGCTGAGCTTGCGCTTCAGCTTGACGTTGTTGCATATATTGAGCAAATAAAGCGTCGAAATTAACTGGCGCTAAATTCAGTTGTGGGAAAGTACCACGATTCACTAAGCTAGAAACCGCCTCGCGAGCATAAGGGAACAGAATGTTCGGGCAGAATGAAGCCAGCATGTGCGCCATTTGCGCTTCTGGTAAAGTTGGTACAGAGAAAATACCCGCTTGTTGCACTTCACACAGGAATGCAGTTTCTTCACCAATGGTCGCGTGCACTGTTAAAGACAACACGATTTCAAACATGTTTTCATCTAGACGCTCACTCCGAGTGTCTAAGTCTAACTTGATTTCTGGTTGCCAGTCTTTACGGAAGATACCTGGAGAATTTGGAGTTTCGAAAGAAACATCTTTCATATAAATACGTTGGATAGCGAATTGCGCTTGCTCTTCAGCGTTTACGTTGTTGATTGCGTCGGTCATGTTAAATCCTAACCCAGAATTATTGTTATCGTTGTAGTAGCTGGTCTAATTGACCTTTCGCTTCAAGCGCGTAAAGGTCGTCACAGCCACCAACATGCTGTCCATTTATAAAAATTTGCGGCACAGTGGTACGCCCACCCGCCAGTTCGATCATTTGCGGTCGCAGTTCAGGCTGTTCATCGATTTTGTGTTCTAGAAATTCGACGCCTTTCTGACTAAGCAACGCTTTAGCGCGAACACAATACGGACAATAAACTTTAGTGTAAATAGTGACTGTGTTTGTGCTCATCGCAGAACTCCGCTTACTTTTTCACGACGGGTAAACTGTCGCCGACCCATTTTTGCATGCCACCCGTTAATACAAACACTTTGCTGAACCCAGCTGCTAACAGCTGTTTCGCTGCACCTTGTGCTGACATTCCGGCAAAACATACAACAATAATGGGTGCGTCTTTGGATTTTTCAAGGCTATCGATTTGAGTTGGTAACTGTGCCAACGGCAAACTACGCGCACCTGCGATATGACCTTTTTTGAAATCATCGGCACCGCGAATATCTAAAACTACGGCGTCTTCACGATTCACTTTCAAAGTAAGTTCGGTCGGAGACACAAATTGAATTTTGGAAAACAATGATTGGATCCAGCTGAACACGAGTGCGAAAAATAACGCGGCCCAAATCAGGCTGAGTGCCGGGTGATTACCGGCGAAATCGATATATTGCTGCATAAAATTGTCTAGCCTTAAAACCAGTTGAAGGCCGAGTATAACCACTTTCTAGGCTAAAAACAGCCCTGCTCTGACCTCTAGCCCGCAGCAAACTGTGCTTTTATCATCTGCTTGCGCAGTTTATGAACAGCAAAGATTGGAGTCATGGCTAAATTTCGGTAAGATGAAGCTATTAAAAAATGATGATCAAGCAACAAGCAGCGGAGTAGTCATGGCACAGTCGGTCAAACCACTAGTTCTTCTTATTTTGGATGGTTGGGGTTATCGTGAAGACCCGACGGACAATGCAATTGCACAAGCCAATACCCCTGTGATGGACCGCTTATGGCGTGATTACCCACATAGCCTAATTTCAGGTTCAGGCATGGATGTAGGTTTACCAGATGGACAAATGGGCAACTCAGAAGTCGGCCATGTCAATTTAGGTTCAGGTCGTGTGGTATATCAAGATTTCACCCGGATCACCAAAGCCATTAAAGATGGTGACTTCTTTCAAAATGACGTATTAACCCACGCAGTTCAGGGCGCGGTGAAAGCGCACAAAGCCGTACACATCATGGGCTTGTTATCGCCAGGTGGTGTGCATAGTCATGAAGAGCATCTTGTTGCAATGATTGAACTTGCCGCACAACAAGGCGCTGAACAAATTTATCTGCATGCTTTTCTGGATGGTCGCGACACGCCACCGCGCAGTGCCGAAGCGTCACTGAAGCTAATTTCTGCGAAATTCGCCGAACTTGGCAAAGGGCAAATCGCCTCAGTCATCGGCCGTTATTATGCAATGGACCGCGACAAACGCTGGGACCGCGTCGAACAAGCTTATAACCTGATTGTTGATGGCCACGCTCAATATCAATACTCTGATGCGTTAAGCGCTTTACACGCCGCATATGAGCGCGACGAAAACGACGAATTTGTAAAAGCTTCTGCAATCCTCGGCCCGAATGGCAATCCGATTCGTTTAGACGATGGCGATGCATTAATTTTCATGAACTTCCGCGCTGACCGCGCGCGACAATTCACCCATACGTTTACCAACCCAGAGTTTTCTGGATTTGCTCGGCAACGCCAAGTGGCATTGAGCCAATTTGTGATGCTGACCGAATATGCTGCGGACATCAAAGCACCCGTTGCTTATCCACCGACTAGCTTAAACAATGTGCTTGGCGAGTGGCTGGCAAAACATCATAAAACTCAGCTGCGAATTTCCGAAACCGAGAAATATGCGCACGTGACTTTTTTCTTCAGTGGTGGTCGCGAAGAGTTATTTACCGGCGAAGATCGCATTTTGGTGCCATCGCCCGATGTTGCGACTTACGATTTGCAGCCGGAAATGAATTCAACACTGTTAACCGACAAATTGGTTGAAGCCATTCATAGCAATAAATATGACATGATCATTTGTAACTATCCAAATGGCGATATGGTTGGACATACCGGAATTTTATCAGCGGCGATTAAAGCAGTTGAAGCCGTAGACCATTGTATCGGTCGTGTTGTTGAAGCCTTAGCTGCGGTGGGTGGAGAGTGTTTAATCACCGCAGACCATGGCAACGCCGAACAAATGGTTGATCATGAATCAGGTCAAGCGCACACCGCGCACACATCAGATCCGGTGCCGCTCATTTACGTTGGTCGCCAAGCAGTTGCAGTTCAAGGCGGCATTTTGAGTGATATAGCACCGACCCTATTAACTTTGGCTGACATGCCAATTCCGTCAGAAATGACTGGTAAACCGCTGTTTAAGTTGTCTTGAATATGCTCAAGCAACGGATTTGCATAGTCTGGCTGCTCTTGGCGACCTCGCCTTTAGCAGCACAGCAATCTGACACCGCCAAAGCCCGCAAAGAGCTCGCTGGCGTTCGTGAAGAAATTGCCCAAAGCGAAGAGCAACGCAAAGCTCATTTGCAAAAGCTCACTGAAGCCGAAGAGCAGCTTAAGGCTTCAGATGAAAAACTAGCCGATGCTAGTCTTGCGGTGAATGAACAGCAAAAAGCACTGAGCCGTTTAGCCGAACAGCTTACCGGCATCGACCAACAAAAACAGAAACTTGAAGTGCAGCGACAAGCACAACAAGTGCTGCTGGCCGAGCAAGTAAAAGCCGCTTACCAAGTAGGTGGGCACGATTACACGCAAATGCTGCTTAATCAACAAAACGCTTTGCAATTAGAACGTTTATTGACCTACTACCAGTACTTCAACAATGCTCGGATGCAACAACTCACTGAATTAAAAAGAACCGTGAGCGAGTTGGAAAGTATCGCTGCGACGCATCAAAGTGCGGTTGCTGAGCAACAACAGCGTGTGGATCAACTGCAGCAGCAAAAAAATGAATTGGCAAATGCTCGCACGGCGCAAAAAGTTGCGGTTAAAACCTTACAAGATTTATTAGCCGAACAAAAACAACAGCTGGCATATCTCAAAAGTAACGAAAAAAGCCTGCAAGCAACTATCGACAAGCTGAAAGAAAAAGCCGCATTACGTCGTCAGGAGTATAAAGGCAAAAAGCAAGGCCAATTGCCGTGGCCGGTAAAAGGCCAAATAGTGCAGAAGTTTGGGGCAAGTCATGGCGGCGAAACTAGTGCGAGCGGCATCATCATTCAGGCGCAAGCTGGGCAATTTGTAAAAGCTGTCAACGCGGGACAAGTGATTTACGCCGACTGGCTTAAAGGCTACGGCTGGGTCATTGTGGTCGACCACGGTAATGGCTTGATGAGTTTATATGGCCATAACCAAAGTTTATTGAAAGCACCTGGTGATGAAGTAAAAGCTGGAGATTCAGTCGCGCTGGTTGGTCAAAGTGGTGGACTTGGTCGTCCGGGACTTTATTTCGAAATTCGCCAAAAAGGTAGTGCTGTCGATCCGATGGCTTGGCTTCGCACGCCATAACCTCAGGATTCTAAATTGCGGCTAATGTTTGCCATGATTAGCCAACAAAACGGCCGAAATTATTGACGGTCCGAGTCGATGTAACGCAGGTAGCCCAAGCACGCCTGCGCTCACGCAGCCCTCGGATCTTCAACAAAGCAAGGCAAAACCATTTCTGGGGCAACCCATAACTTTGTAGTGAAGAAAAATTCTGTGTTGATGCGTTTGCTTATTTGTTTTCTCTCGATGGTCGTGATGCCAAGTTTCGCCCAATCGACGCCAGTTCAGGTGGCGATTATTATTGACGACATAGGCTACCAAAAAGCCGACCCTCACTTGATCAAACTGCCATACTCGCTCACGTTTGCGGTCATGCCATTCACCCCCAACGGGGCTGAAATGGCTGAACTTGCGAAACTGCGTGGCAAAGAAGTGATGTTGCACATGCCAATGGAAGCGGTGGCGCTTAATCATTTGCTTGGGAAAGGTGCATTACGCCAGTCAATGTCAAAAGTACAGGTAGAACAAGCGCTCAATCAGGCTTTAAGCCAGGTTCCACAAGCGGTCGGTGTTAACAACCATATGGGTAGTTTGTACACCTCTTTGCCGGACCAAATGGATTGGACCATGCAAGTCATGGCTGCACGCGGCTTATATTTTATCGACAGTAAAACGACCGGCCACAGTCAGGTGGAAAAATACAGTAAGCTGCACCAAGTAAAAAGCCGTAGCCGTGACGTATTTTTAGACAACGACAAATCTTACAAGGCAATTGACAAGCAATTTAAACAATTGATTTCAATCGCAAAACAGCACGGCAGTGCAATAGCGATCGGTCACCCCTACCCTGAGACCTACCAATATTTGCGTAAGAATCTGCAACGTTTGCAACGTGAAGGTGTGCAGTTAGTTCCGGCCTCGCACTTGCTTGGTTTGCCAGGTGCACCTCATGTGGTCACTAACTATCAACCTAAACCGGTTCAACCTAAAGCACCACGGAAAACGCAGCCAGTGCCCGCCAAAAACACGACTAGTGGCAGTACTGCTGCGAGTGCGCCTGATGGAAAATCAAGCACACTGCCAACGCAACAAGAGGCGCCTGTGCAGGTACTAACTGCGGAAACGGAGGTATTGCCGCTGGAATTATTACCTTGGCGACTACCACTGCGTGTGGATCTACCTGGCTTTGCCGCACCAAGTTCGGTGAATTTGCTGCCACCAACACTGCCTGATTTGTTTCCGGTTGAACATCAGCAAGCCACACCAATCGGGCCTTTGCCGGCCGTTGGCGTGCTACAATACTAACATTGGCTTCAGGAATGGTTCAGTTTCGGCTGCCTATTGTGGCGCTGTAGCAAGTAAATAAATGATTTAAAAAGGATGAATTTAAATGGCTAACTCTCTTCGCACTTCTCTACTGGCAGTCGCTATCACCGCTTCTTTAGTCGGCGCACCAGCCATGGCATTAGATTGCGGTGGTTCTTGCAACGCATCAAATGCATCAGCTGTCATGTCTGAAGGCGTAGGCATCGTTTTAAGTGGTTCAGTTTCTGCTGTTGCTGCATCTGGACAACTGATTATTGAAACTGTCGAAGCTGGCGCAGATACGGTTACTATCGTGGTGAAAGCGAGCGGCAAAGCGGCTAGTGCCACTATTAAATTATCTGGCAAAGCGATTAAAAAGATTGGCTTCGTGGCAGGTCAAGCAATTGAACTGACGGCTATCAGTACCGGTCATTTCTTAGTATTAAGCGGTAAAGCTGTCGCGTTTATTCCTAACGAAGTGGGCCAAGCCTTAATCGACCACAAAAAGGTCAGCAATTAATGCCGCGCCGCGCGAGATGGTCGGCTCTCACCGCCGGCCTTCTGTTGGTGTGGAGCACGGTAAGTTATGCGGGACAATCTTGCGGCGAAAGCGAGCTTGACCCGCAGGAACTTGCCAACGCGCTAGAAATCGCCGAAAAAACTCGCCAATATCTGGTCAGCCAAAATGCACAAACGGCGATTATCGCCCGGGTTGGCCAAGACTTGAAAAAGTATGGTCTTCGTTACTCGCATTTAGGCTTGGTCTATCAAGATAAACCGGGGCATTACACAGTTTTACACGAGCTCAATGAATGTGGATCTGATCGTTCTGGTTTATACGAAGAAGGCCTCGGTAATTTTTTCCTTGATGATGTCTTTGCGTTCGAAGTCTTAGTGATGATCCCGCCCACTGATCTTCAGCAAGGCTTAAACACGGCCATCCTCAATAAAAATGCGCTAAAAGTTCACTTCCCTGAATACAATATGCTGGCGTACCCATTTTCTGACAATTATCAAAACTCCAACCAATGGGGTCTTGAGTTAATTGCCCATGTTTTACACAAAGAGCAAAGTCTCGACCGTGCAGAACTACAAAAATGGCTTGAAGCCGCAAATTTCCAGCCTGGTGTGATTAGTGTTGACCCGCTATCTCGAATGGGTGCAAGTGCGTTCCGTGCCAATGTAACTTTCACTGACCATCCGTTAAAACAACGGCTTAATGGCGAGTATCAGGTGGTTACTGTTGAATCTGTGCAACAGTTCTTGCAGCAGAAATACCCAAGTTTGACCCAAAAAGTACTGACATTGCCCTAGGGCAAAGCGAGTTCGTTAAACTGAATAATGCAAAAAGGCAGCCTAGGCTGCCTTTTTTATCGAGTTGATTCAGTGATTTAAGCTGCATCAACCATAGCTGCGTGCAGCTTTTTCATCGCGTTTTTCTCTAACTGACGCACACGCTCAGCAGAGACTTGGTAACGGTCAGCAAGTTCTTGTAAGGTTAGTTTTTGGTTGTCTAACCAACGCGCCCGGATAATATCTTGGCTACGTTCGTCTAAGGTGCGAACCGCAGCTTGCAACCGCTCAACGGCAGCGCCTTCCGACTGATCTTCTTCGAAATTATTCGCTAAATCTGATGACTTATCTTGTAAGAAATATACTGGCGCGGTGAAGTTGTTTTCTTCTTCATCATCCGGAGCGTCAAATGGCATATCGTGATTGCTCATCCTTGCTTCCATTTCCCGAACTTCATATTCAGGAACACCTAATGACTCAGCAACATTTTTCACTTCGTCTTGGCTAAACCAGCCTAAGTTTTTCTTCGACTTTCTTAAGTTAAAGAATAACTTGCGTTGTGCTTTAGTGGTCGCAACTTTAACGATACGCCAGTTTTTTAACACGAATTCGTGGATTTCAGCTTTGATCCAGTGCACAGCAAAAGACACTAAGCGCACGCCAACGGCAGGGTCAAAACGTTTAACCGCTTTCATCAAACCGATGTTGCCTTCTTGCACTAAATCACTGATTGGCAATCCGTAACCTGAATAGCTCCGTGCAATATGCACGACAAACCGCAAATGCGACATAATCAGCTGACGCGCAGCTTCTAAATCACCATGTTGCTGTAACCGTTCGGCTAATGCCCGTTCTTCATCCGCGCTTAACATCGGGATGGTGCTCACAGCATGAGTATAGGCTTCTAAACTGCCACTGCCTGCCACTGATAACGTCATTAACTGCGTTGG
>JACCDZ011971513.1_pt1 | contig 19008 bp, 18 predicted proteins | sample 7449551 | NCBI WGS metagenome assembly JACCDZ01 (sample SAMN15323452, study PRJNA562643) | freshwater metagenome | isolation source: river surface water | place: USA:Blue River Watershed | collected 2017-08-18
ATTTATCTGGAACTAAATCAGGATTGCAACAAGCCGATGCTAGTTTTAATGAAGCAAAAGCGAGTTATGAAAGAAACAGAATATTATTCCAAAAAGGAATTATTTCTAAAGCAGATTGGGACAAATCTATTGCTGCTTTTGAGGTGGCTAAGTCAACAAAAGAGTCGGCATATTTCAATGTAAAGAGCGCTTCTGCAACAGTAATTGAAGCTAAAGACAATTTAGGAAGAACTGTTATATATGCACCGGCAGACGGAACGGTATCTGTACTTAATGTTGAATTAGGGGAACGTGTTTTAGGAACGCAACAAATGGCAGGTACTGAAATTTTAAGAGTTGCCAATTTGAATAACATGGAAGTGGAAGTGGATGTAAATGAAAATGATATTGTTAAAATTAAAGTAGGTGACGAGGCAAAAGTTGAAGTAGATGCCTATTTGAAAAAAGAATTTAAAGGAGTAGTTACCAGTATTGCAAACTCAGCAAGTTCGGCACTAACGGCTGATCAGGTGACAAACTTTAAAGTTAAAGTACGTATTTTAAAAGAATCGTATCTAGATTTATTAGAAGGTAAACCAGTAACTTATTCTCCCTTTAGACCTGGAATGACTGCTACCGTTGATATTATTACAAAAAAGAAAAAGAATGTTTTAGCTGTGCCAATTAGTGCTGTTGTAGTAAAATCAGATACAGCCGCAGTAAAAGAAATAAAAGTAGACGATCCAGAGGCTGAAAAATCAGCTCCGAAAAGCGATAAGAAATTTGAGTGCGTATTTGTTAAAGTGGGAAATAAAGCAAAAATTCGTGTAATCAAAACTGGTATTCAGGATGATACAAATATTGAAGTGTTAACAGGTCTTAAAAAAGGAGATGTTATTATTACGGGTCCTTATTCAACTGTTTCCAAAGAATTAAATTCAGGCGATAAAGTAAAAGTAAAATCAGATAAGAAGTAAATCAACTTGAATTACATTTTAAATATAGAAACGGCTACCAAAAACTGTTCTGTAGCTTTGGCAAAAGAGGGACTAACTGTTATTTATAAAGAAATTGCAGAAGAGGGCTACTCTCATGCAGAACGTTTACACGTTTTTATAGAAGAATTAATTCACGAAGCGGGGATTTCTTTTCAAGATGTAAAAGCAATTGCAGTTAGCCAAGGACCGGGATCTTACACTGGATTAAGAATAGGGGTTTCTGCCGCAAAAGGCTTGTGTTATGCGTTAAATATTCCTTTGATTGCAGTTGATACTTTGAAAGTGCTAGCCTCTCAAGCGAATGTTGATAATGGATTAATTGTTCCGATGCTTGATGCCCGAAGAATGGAAGTATATAGCGCTATTTTTAATACTAAATTAGAAAAGCAACGCGAAATTCAAGCAGAAGTAATCACAGAAAATTCATTTGAAGACGTTACTGAAATGGTTTATTTCGTTGGAGATTGTGCCGATAAATGTAAAGCTGTTTTGACAAAACCCAATTTTATTTTCTTGGAAGAGATAAAATATCCTTCGGCAAAAGAGATGAGTGCCTTAAGTTTTTCTAAATTTCAAAATAGCGACTTCCAAGATGTAGCTTATTTTGAACCCTACTACTTAAAAGATTTTATGATTACTACTTCAAAGAAAGTTGGCTAATTACTTCCTCTATAGTTTTACTTGGTAATTGGCAACTTTTATTTTGACATACATAATAGAGATCTGTTTCTTCTACAAATCGATTTTTTAGAAAAGGTAAATTTGATGTTTTTTCGGCACCTGCAACAATCACATTTGGAAAATACATTTGTGTAATTATTGTATTCATTTCTTTTGCTTTTGGCCCACAAATAGCCAACTCTTTATTTTGATCTGAAAAGGTTAAAGCTAAATCCAACCAATTTGAATAGGCCGAAGGATAATCAATATTGGGTAAAATTATATTGAGCATTTGTTTAGCAACCTTTTCGTAATACGAGTTGTCAAAATAAATGTTGAGTTGGTATAAGTTTTTTGCCATCATTGAATTGGATGCAGGAATTACATTGTCTTCCGTTTCAAAATGCACGCTGATTAATGCTTCGTCTTTATCCGAAGTGAATCTAAAAAATGAATGCTGTTCATCATAAAAATGTTCTAAGGCATAATCTGTAAGTTGCTTAGCATCGTGAAGCCATTTTTCTTCAAATGTTACTTCATACAATGCAATAAATGCTGCAATTACAAAGCAGTAATCTTCTAAATAACCGTTGATGGAACTTTTTCCATTTTTATAACTGTGAAATAAATTTCCTTCGTTTGACCAAAGTTTTTTGATAATAAAGGTGGCGTTCTCAAGAGCTATTTCTAGGTATTCTTGATTACCTAAAGCTTTGTAAGCATCAATATAACCTTTAAGCATAATTGCGTTCCAAGACGTTAGGCATTTGTCGTCTAATCTTGGCTTTGCGCGTTTTTCTCTTTCTGTATAAAGTATTTGCTCCCAGATTTTCTTTTTTTGTTCTAATTCAGTAGTAGTAAGTTGATTGAGTTTGGCAATGTGTTCTAGACTTTGGTTTTGAATTAACACATAATTTTCATCTTCCCAAAAACCAAAAGTGTTAATATTAAAAACTTGACTAAATAGATCGAAATCTTCATTAAGGAGCGATTTTAATTGATTGATTTGCCAAACATAAAAAGCGCCTTCTTCTAAATGATTCTTGTCATTTAAACTATCAGCATCAAGAGCAGAATAGAACCCGCCTTCAGGAGTTTTCCATTCCGTTTTGATAAAGTTTAATGATTTTTCAATGATTTCTTTGTAAAGTGGATTTCGGGTTAGTTTATACGCATCACTATACAATGAAATTAGTTGTCCATTGTCATACAGCATTTTTTCAAAGTGAGGTACATGCCATTTAATATCCACAGAATAGCGAGAAAATCCACCATCAATAGTGTCGAAAATTCCTCCATGAGCCATTTTGGTTAAAGTAAGATTTACAAAGTCTAACAACTCGGCATCTTGTTTTTGATGTGCATATCTTAATAAGAAATGGTAATTATTTGGCATCATAAATTTTGGTGCTCTTGCCATTCCACCGAATTCCCAATCAAAACTTTTCTCCCATTTTGTCAATAAACTTTCTAGCAGTAGTTTATGATTGGAATTTTCATTGCCATTATTTTGGATTATGGAAATTGCTTCAATTCCTTGATGTAGTTTTTCGGCATAATCAATCATTTTTTCGGGAGCTAAATGATACATTTTTTGCAATTGATCCAATGTGTCGGTCCATTCTTCTTTTCTAAAATAAGTTCCTCCCCAAACAGGTCGGCCATCAGGTAAAGTCACTATATTTAATGGCCAGCCACCTTGACCTGTCATGATTTGCACCGCTTTCATATATACTGCATCTACATCGGGACGTTCTTCTCGATCTACTTTGATATTTACGAAATTTGCGTTCATAACTGTTGCAACACTATTATTCTCAAAACTTTCATGTTCCATAACATGGCACCAATGACAAGCTGAGTAGCCAATACTTACAATGATAAGTTGGTTTTTTTCTTTGGCTTCAGCCAATGAAATAGTATTCCAAGCTTTCCAATGAACAGGATTATTGGCATGCTGTAAAAGATAAGGACTGGTTTCTAAATGAAGTTCATTCATGTTTTTTGTAGCTAAAAAAAGCGTTTCAGAAAGAAACGCTTTTAGGATTGTATGATTATGCGTTGGCCGCCTCGACAATTATTGTATCATCGTTAAGCATTGTTTTAAGTAAACTTTCTATTCCACTTTTTAAAGTAAATGTTGACGAAGGACAACCGCTACAAGCACCTTGTAAAATGACTTTTACAATTTTATTTTCTTCGTCAAAGGATTCAAAAGCAATATTTCCTCCATCTGCTGCTACCGCTGGTTTTACATATTCTTCCAAAATATTAATAATTTTTTGAGATGTGATATCTAAGTTGTCAAATTCTTCCGTTTTTTTTGTTTCTTCAACAAGAGTTTCTTGAACAAAATTTTCTTCTAGAACAGTTCCTCCATTTTCAATAAACTGTTTGATATAACTTCTTAATTCTAATGTAATTTCATCCCAGTTATTGATATCATATTTAGTTACTGAAATATAATTTTCGTCAATAAAAATTTCTTTTACATACGGAAATTTAAAAAGTTCTTTCGCTAAAGGTGAAGAAGCCGTTTGGTCGATATTTTTATATTCGACAGCTGTTCTTGTTAACATTTTACTGATAACAAATTTCAAAGCCGAAGGATTTGGAGTGGTTTCTCCATACACAGTTATGGGTTGTTTTTTAGCTTTGTTTTCATCTTGTTTGATGATAATTCCGCCATCAGCTACAAATTTTTCAATTTGATCGGCAACCGCATCTTTAACATCATTCCATTCTACGATGCTAAATCGCTCTATAGCTATAAAATTTCCAGATATGTAAACTGTTTTTACAAAAGGCAAGTAAAAAAGTTGTTGGGCTAGAGGTGAAGCACCCGCTTCATCAATATTTTTGAATTCATAATTCTCATTTTGAGTAATAAAATCAGGAAATTCAAATTTTAATATGGTTGGGTTTTGTGTTTCTTTTATAGTAACTTTTGTCATGAGTTTTATTTTTTTACAAATTTACTAAAGTTATTTTCTTTGATTCGCTATATTTGATAATTAAATACAATACTTTCATAGTATTAACGTTAGTTTAAGAAACAAAATACCACAATTGTGCACTATAAATTAAGATTATTATTTTTTGTTTTAATGATTCAATTCTTTTCTACTGCACAAGAGGGGATTCCTGTATATTCGGATTACTTAACAGATAATTATTATTTACTTCATCCAGCAATGGCAGGTGCCTCTAATTGTGATAAATTAAGAATAACGGGTCGTAAACAATGGTTTGGTCAAGAAGATGCTCCTGAATTACAAACGGCTAGTTTCAATATGCGACTTGATGAAAAATCTGGTGTCGGAATTATTTTATTTAATGATAAAAACGGCTATCACTCGCAAAAAGGGGTTAAACTTACCTATTCACATCACATTATGTTTTCAAGAGACGATGTCGATTTAAATCAACTTTCATTTGGTATGAGCACAGGATTGTTTCAACAGCAATTAGATGAAACTACATTTATTGATTATGATCCTCTCGTTTCTGGTCAAATTCAAAAAAGCTCGTATTTTAATGTGGATGTTGGAATGTCTTATAATTTTCTTAATTTTTACGTTCACGCAACTGTTTTAGGCGCTTTAGAATCTAAGCGAAGTTTATATAGTGATTTTGAAAGTAAGAATCTACGGAGGTTTATTTTTAGTACGGGACATGCTTTTGGCGACAAAAGAACCCTGCTTTGGGAACCCTCAATTTTGTTTCAAATGATTGATGCTACAAAAGAAAAGTTGGTTGATTTAAATATTAAAGCTCAAAAACAATTTGCATTAGGAGAAGGAACTGTTTGGGGCGGATTTTCTTACAGACGTAGCTTTGAAGGGGCACAATATCTAACATCTACTGGTGTAGCAAGTCAAAAATTGCAATATATTACTCCTTTTTTAGGAGTTACATATAAGCAATTTATGATTGGATATACCTATTCTAAAGTTTCAGGCCCAGTTTTATTTGATACCGGAGCCTATCATCAAATTACATTAGGTTTTAATTTTAATTGTAAACAAGAATATTATATTGGTACCACTTTATAAGAATCTATTTAATTCTATCATTTCTGCCTTATGTTAATTAAATCCGTTAATGGGAAATCCCCCGTAATTCCAGAAGATTGTTATGTTGCTGAAAATGCTACAATTATTGGCGATGTAATTTTTGGACATTCTTGCAGCGTTTGGTTTAACGCAGTAATTCGCGGTGATGTTCATTTTATTTCAATTGGCAATAAAGTAAATATTCAAGATGGCTCAGTAATTCACTGTACGTATCAAAAACACCCTACAATTATTGGTAATAATGTATCTATTGGTCATAATGCCATTGTTCATGGTTGTACAATCAAAGACAATGTTTTAATTGGTATGGGGGCTATTGTGATGGATAATTGTGTTATTGAGAGTAATTCAATTGTCGCTGCTGGTTCCGTAATTACTCAAAATACCATCGTTGAATCGGGAACCATTTGGGCAGGTGTACCGGCTAAAAAAGTAAAAGAGATTAATCAATCTGATTTTGCAGGTGAAATTGAACGCATCTCAAATAATTATGTGATGTATTCAAATTGGTTTAAAGAAGAATAACTATTTAGAAATTAATTTCTTTTACTGTATAATTCCCACCTAAAATTTCTGAGACTACTTTAGGATTTGTATTAGTGTAAAAAACGGGCTCAGGTTGTATTAAATTTGAAATACCAACTTTCTCTTCTAAAACTTTTTGCGTTTGTCTTGCTACGGCTTGTCCAGAATCTATTATCTGAATGTGTTCAGGAAGTATTTTTTTAATTTGTGGAATTAAATAGGGGTAATGACTACAACCCAAAACTAAATAATCAATATTAGCGTCTATCATCGGTTGTAAATACGATTGTAGTAATGTATGCATTTCTTGCGAATTGATTTGCCCACTTTCTATAAGTTGTACTAAACCATGTCCCACCTGTTCAATGATTTTAGTGTCTTGATACATTTCTGTTGTTTTGTGAAACAACTCGCTGTTTAAGGTTCCTTTTGTTGCTAAGATTCCTATAGTTTGTGTTTTAGAATTGGTAGCAGCTGGTTTTATTGCAGGTTCAATACCTATAAATGGGACATTGTATTTGGCTCTTAATTCTTGAATTGCATTTGTAGTTGCGGTATTGCATGCAACAACAATTATTTTGCAATTCATTTTTAGAAGAAAATCGGTGTTTTTCATGCTCAACGCAACTATCTCTTGTTTGGTTTTTTGACCATAGGGAGCATTTTTGCTATCGGCAAGATAGATCGTTTTTTCATTTGGAAGTAATTGGTGTATTTCTTTCCAAATTGAGGTTCCTCCAATGCCAGAGTCGAAAATGCCGATAGGTTGATTATTCTCCATAGAAACAAATTTACGAGCTACAATTTAAATTTCCTATATATTTAATAGTATGGCAAAAAAAAACTGCTCATTCCTTAATTAAGGTGAGCAGTTTTGGTTTTATACTTAGGTTATATTAGAAACCTAAATCTTTTTTCACATCAACAGTTAAATTAGTACCGTCAGCTAATAAAAGAGTTGAACCGTCTAAAACATATTGGAATCCTTTTGCTTTTCCAACTTTTTGGATTGAAGCTCTTACTTTTTCCATTAATGGTTTTACAATGTCTGATTCTTTTTGTTGCAATTCTTTTTGAGCGTTATCTCTAAAGTCAACAATTCTTTTTTGCATGTCTTGAACTTCTTTAGAACGTTCTCCATTAACAGCTTCAGTTACAGTAGCAGCTTCAGCTTCGTATTTTTTTAATTTTGCTTGGTATTCCTCAACCATTTTTTTGTAATCTGCATCATATGTAGTGCTTAATTTTTCTAATTGTTTTTGAGCATCTAACATAGCAGGCATTTTCGCCATGATTTCATTTACATCAACATGAGCTGTTTTTGTTTGAGCTGAAATAGTTTGATTAGCACCTAAAATAAGTATTGCAGCGATTAATAGAGTCTTGATTTGTTTCATTGTTTTAAAGTATTTAATATTAATTTTTGTTTGTATTTGTGTTTAATTTTTCTTCAGCCGCTTTTTTTGCTGCTGCTCTTTCTTCTATTACTTTTTTTCTTTTTTCTTCTATAATTTTTTTATTTTCTTCAATATTTTTTTTACGCTCATCTAAAGCTTTTTGTTTAGCTAAAATTTGTTTTTGTTTTTCTTCTTCAAATTTAATTTTTGTTGAATCAATAGCTTTTAGTTCAGTTGTAGCTTTTTCAGAAACCGTGCCAATTTTTTTAGAAGCTCTTTCTTCAATGGCTTTTTTCCTTTTTTCTTCAATGGCTTTTTTATTATCCTCAACTATTTTTTTGCGTTCTTCAAGGATTTTTAATTTTTCTTCAGCTTGTTTTTTTCTTGCTAATTCAGCAGCTTCTGTTTTTTCTTGTGCTGCTTTTATAGCTAAGGCTTTCGCTTCATCTGATTTAGAATTTGAAGAATTGGTTTTTTTAGCTTCTTTTTCTTCAGCTATTTTTTTTCTTTTTTCTTCAAACTCTTTTTTCTTCGTTTCTTGTTGTAGTTTTCGCTCTGCTATAACTTTTTCACGTGCTTCTTTTTTTTCATCTAAAGCCTTTTGTCTGTCTTTTAATCCTGTATTTTCATCAAGAGCATCTTCTTTTTTCTCTTTCTCCTCTAACTCTTTTTGTTGTTTTTTTGTAAGCTGTTCTCTTTTTTCAGCTCTATTCAACACTCGTAATACTTGTTCACTAATATCAAATCTTTTAGCCGCAAACAAGATGGTTAGATCAGATGATTTGTCAAATATAAAATCGTATTGTTTTGCTTCTGCAATATCTTGTACCGTTGAAAAAACCTGATCCTGAATTGGCTTTGCTAAAACTAATTTTTGCTGCATTAAATCTCCATTGGCACCAAATCTTTTTTGTTGGTACTCTAAAACTTCTTTTTCTAAAAATTTAATTTCGTTTTCTCTTTCTTCAATTAATTCTTTAGTTAAAAGAGGTTTTTCTATTTTTAGTGCATCAACAAATTTTTGTATTTCATTTTTTTTTGTTTCAATTTCTTGTTTCCATTTTTGAGCTTTTTGCTCTAATTGGTTTTGGGCTTCAGTATAATTGGATACATTTTGCAAAATGTACTCCATATCAATGTACCCGATTTTAGTACTTTTGGTTTGGGCTTGAATTGTACTTATTCCAACGAGGGCTAAAAATAGAAATAAAAAATGTTTTCTCATAACTTTATTGTTTGGAAAAATAAAACAAATTATTAGAATTGCTGTCCAATTATGAAATGGGTTTCCCATCCATTAGGTGTTGTAAGGCCTGGTAATGCATCAAAACCTTTAGCAAAATCGATTCCTAATAATCCAAATGCAGGCATAAAAACTCGCAATCCAACACCTGCTGATCTATTTAAAGAAAAGGGGTTGTAATTTTTGAAAGAATCATAAGATGAACCTGCTTCTAAAAATGCTAATGCATAAATTGATGCTGAAGCTTTTAATGTTATAGGATATCTCATTTCAAGTGAGAATTTATTATATATTGTAGCTCCTAATTGTTCTCCAGCACTATTAATAGGCGTTAGGGAGTTGTTTGGATACCCTCTTAATTGAATAGTTTCTCTTCCGTCCATAGCAAAATTAGCCATTCCATCTCCACCTAAATAGAATCTTTCGAAAGGGACAGATCCACGGTTTTGATTGTATGCTCCCATAAATCCAAATTCTGACAAACTACGCAATACTAATTTACCATAGATTTTAGTGTACCAATCAGCTTTAAATTTGATTTTATAGTATTCTAACCAATTGAATTTCTTTTGATCAACTTTGGATGGGTCAGCAGCTGCATCTTGTATATTGGTTACTCTATTTGGAGTAGGATTTTCTGCAGAGGGGATAGCCTCAACTAAATCACCTTCATTAACTAAAATTCCATTTGTACCCGCATAGGTTGATCCAATATGACGGTATTTATATTCTTCTTGATCTCCAAGTGTAGCGTAATCTGTTTTGCTGAATAATGAGTAGGGCGGGGTTAATTTAGCCGAAACACTAAATTCTGACCCATACATTGGAAATATTGGATTAACCCCTTTATTACTTCTTGTTAAACCAACAGTGTATGATAAGTTTCTAGAAGTACCGTTTCCAAAAGTAAACAATCCTGTATTATAATTATTTAGCGCATAATGTTGGTAACTTAGCGATTGTGATAACACAAAATAATCGTCTGGTACGGTTAATCTTTTTGCAATACCAACAGATAGGGATAGAATACTAAAACTTTTAGATTTATCAACTTGGTAGGTTACAAAGTTGTTTAAATATTGTTGGCTGAAAGATAACGAAGTGCTAAATTGAACTGGTTTTTTTCCTCCAAACCATGGTTCAGAAAAAGAAGCGCTGTAGGTTCTGAAATAGGTACTTGCTTGTAAACGTAAAGAAACTTTTTGACCATCCCCCATAGGCAAGGGTTTGTATGCTTCTTTTTTAAATATATTTTTAGCTGAAAAATTATTAAAAGAGAGTCCTAAAGTACCAATGAAACCACCGCCTCCATATCCACCTTGAAGTTCAATTTGACTTGCGCCTTTTTCAGTAAGATTGTACTCAATATCTACTGTTCCAGCACTAGAGTCTACGTTTTTAAATTTTGGATCAATAGTTTCCGGATCAAAAAACCCCAACTGTCCAATTTCTCTAATAGTTCTTACTAATTCTTCTTTACTGTATTTTTCACCAGGTTTAGTTCTTAATTCACGATAAATTACTTTATCGTTGGTTCTATCGTTTCCAACAACAGTAATTTTATTAAAATAGGCAATAGGTCCTTCTGTTACTCGAATTTCAAAATCTATGGTGTCGTTAGCTGTCCTTACCTCAACTGCATTTATATTTGAAAATAAGTATCCATTGTTTTGGTAGAGGTTTGTTATGTCTTCTCCGTCAGGTTTAGTTTTATCTGCAATTCTTTTTTCTAACAGAACCCCATTGTAGACATCTCCTTTTTTTAAACCTAAAACCCTACTTAATCCTTGGTCAGTATATACAGTATTTCCAAGAAATTTTATATTCCCAAAGTAATATTTATTTCCTTCTTCTACTTTAATTTTGACTGCTAAACTATTTTTTTCTTTGTTATAAGAAACAGTATCAGTAACTATTCTAGCATCTCTAAATCCTTTTTCTTTATAGGCATCAATTACCTTTTCTAAATCAGATTTATATTTGTCTTTAATGAATTTAGATGCTTTGAAAAGACGTGTAATTTTTTTCTGCTTAGTGTCTTTCATAGCTTTTCGCAAAGCTTTGTCAGACATTTTAGTATTGCCAATAAAGTCAATTTCGCTAATTTTAACTTTGGTCCCTTTATCAATACTTACAAGCATATTTACCTGATTAATTGTAGTAGTATCAGTAACGGTATTTATGTTAACCTTAGTATTATAAAATCCGTCTTTTTTATACTTATTTTCAATGTAGTTTTTAGTGGTTGTAATTAAGTTTTCGTTTACAACTTTGTTTTCAGTCAAGCCATTATCTTTTATTAAGCCTTCTGTTTTATTTTTCTTGATTCCAACAAATTTTATTTTATTTAATTTAGGCAATTCTTCTAAATGTAAATCAAGATAAATGCTATCATTTTCAATTTTATTTACAAAAAAAGAGATTTCATTGAATAAGCCTAACTTACCAAGTTTTTTAATTGCACTACTGATTTCTTCACCTGGAATGCTGATTTCTTTGCCTTTTTCTAAACCTGTAAATGTAACTACCGTTTGAGCATTGAATGTAACTTTTCCTATTACATTTACGTCAGCAAGTATGTATTTTTTTCCTTGGTCAAATGGAACTCTGTCCTGCGCCTTTGCTTGGAAAAAACTTCCAAAAAATAAAATGCAAATCGCTATTCGTATGCTTTTTTGTAACACTAAAAAATTATTTAATTTGTTCACTTGTTTTTCCAAATCTTCGTTCTCTTTTTTGATAACTAAGGATAGCCTCATATAAATCTTCTTCTTTAAAGTCAGGCCATAATATGTCAGTAAAATATAATTCTGCATAGGCTATTTGCCAAAGCAAAAAATTACTGATTCTATGTTCTCCACTAGTTCTTATTAATAAATCTACCTCTGGTAAATTATGGGTGTAAAGATGCTCATTTATAATGGAATCGTCAATAGTGTCTATTGAAATTATATTATTTTTAACTTTATCACTTATATTTTTCACTGCACTAACAATTTCTTCTCTTGATCCGTAACTTAATGCAAGTGTCAGGGTAAGTTTAGTGTTGGGAGCAGTTTTTTCAATAACTTCTTGTAATTCTTTTTGCGCAACTTTAGGTAATTGGTCTAAATTTCCTATTGCATTCATTTTAATATTGTGGCGTTCTAAAGTTGGAAGCTCTTTTTTTAGAGAATTAACTAATACTCTCATTAAAGCTTCAACTTCAAGCTTAGGGCGATTCCAATTTTCAGTAGAAAAAGCATATAAAGTAAGATTTTCAACACCTAATTTTGCACAAGCTTCAATAATTTTCTTTACTGATTTTGTTCCGCTTTCATGGCCAAGAGCACGTAATAAACCACGTTGTTTTGCCCAACGACCATTCCCATCCATGATTATGGCAAGGTGTTTAGGGAGTTTATTTTTATCTATATCGTTTATTCTATCCATTTTATTCTGCACAAAAACAAGGTTTGTTCCCAAAGGTATACGTTAAAGTCAAACCCGAAAATACATACCAATCGTTATTATTGAAATTACCAAATGGAATTTCAAGTTTATTTTTTGGAAGGCTACCATCTAGGTCATCTGCAAAAGTAAACCGAGTACCTATTTCTAATCCGATGACAAAATTAGAAGTTAAATTGGATTTTACACCTAAAATTATTGGTAATGCAAGAGTTTTTTCTTTGGAGTCTAGTTCAGGTTTTCCAAATTTATAAAAAAGGCTATCATAAAAACTCATGCTTAGCCCAGTAAAGACATATGGAGTTAATTTTCGTTCTAGAGGATTATTAATATCAAAATCAAAAAAATTAAATTCTATTCCTGCTGATATTTCTTTAACTGTATTCTCAAATTCATAATTTCTCAGTTGACGACTTGGGTCATCTGATTCAATGTCTTTTGCTGTCAATTTTGATTGTATATATGAAAATCGCCATGAGTGTCGGGGTGTTTTGTTCCACTTGTACAATAAACCTATCGCCGGGCTGTTGGGTTTAATATAAGTTGTAGCACCTACATCGCCAATAAAATTACTTCCGCCAACAAAAAGTCCTATCTCATTAATTTGAGCTTGGGTAGGTGTAAAGCAAAAGAAACTTAGTAGTATAAGAATGATTTTATTCATCAATAAAAAAATGTCCGCAAATATATGAATTCTAAACCCGAATTCATGCTTGTTAATAAAGTGTTTGCTCTGTGTTAGATTGAAACAATCTTAACGAAAAACACATTAGAATCGTATGTGGCTCATTTAATTTCTTTTGTCTTCTCCCCAAAGAAGTTTGTTGCGTAAAGTTTTTAAGAAGGTTTCTTGTTGAATTTCTACCATATTAATTTCGAATGGATTTCGTTTAATGATCAATATAGATTCGTTTTTAACTGTAGTCACACGTGAATCTAATGAAACTAAATATTGATCCTCTCGACCAGTTACACGAAGTTTGATTTCAGTATTATCAGGAATAACAAGAGGTCTGGCGTTTAAATTATGAGGTGCAATGGGTGTTATAACCAAACTATTGACATCTGGTGTTAAAATAGGGCCTCCACAACTCATGGAGTATCCAGTTGAACCTGTTGGAGTAGAGATAATTAAACCATCAGCCCAATAGGAGTTTAAGAATTCATCGTTCAAATACGTTTCTATGGTGATCATCGAAGTAGTATCTTTTCTACTAACGGTGATTTCATTCATAGCGAAATTAATCTCTTTTATTGCTTCGTTTTCAGGAGAACAATCTAAGCTAAGCAGTGTTCTTTTAGAAATACTGTATTTTTTATCGATAACAAACTGCAAAAAAGAATCTATGTTGTCTTTTTGCACCGTAGCCAAGAAACCTAATCTACCAGCATTAATTCCTAAAATGGGTACGCTTGAATTGCGAACTAAAGTTGCTGCTCTCAAAATGGTTCCGTCGCCACCAATGCTAATTAACATATCAAAACTAGAATCTAATTCAGTATGAGAAGAAAATGTTTGGTAGGTTTCGTGAATAAGGTTTTTTTCGTACAACATTTCAAGAAATGCGGATTCGATAATTAGCTCTACATTATTCTTTTTAAAAAAAACAAAAATGTCTTTAATAATAGGTTCTGTACTGTTAAGATAATATTGTCCGTAGATGGCTATTTTCATTTTCTATTTGGTATAACGCAAAGTTAAATATTTAGGTATTTATCCAAATAATCAGAACGTTCTTTTAGATTATTGATATAATTATCTTCATTATGTTCTGAAATAATTTCATAATTGTAGCGTCTGAAAGTTTGAATGATGTCATTCATAACTCCTAAAGTTACTTTGATGGTAATTTCTATTGTGTCATTGTCTGAATTAGAGACAAAAAGTCCCAATAATTTTCCATTATTGCTTTCTACAATCTGAGTGACTTGGCTCATTGAATAATCCACTAGTGATTTTCTCACAATGATAATACCTCCAGCTTCTTTGATAAATGGGGTTTTGTTAAAAAATCGCATAATATCGGCTAATTCGTAATAGCCTATATAGTGATTGTTTTCATCCAATACAGGAACAACATCAGTATGATTTTTACCAAAAACTCCCAAAACATCTAGCCAAATCACAGAAGGTCTTACAAAAAAAGGTTCCAAAGTATATTTGTAATCGCACACTTTTTTGTCCGTATCAAAAGTTTCCAAATCGTCAGCTACAATACTACCAATGTAAATCCCATCTTCCAAAACCGGAAAATGTGAAAACGGAGTATCCATAAAAAAGTCTTGTGCAGCAAGAATAGTTTCTTGGCTGTCAATGGCTCTATAGTCTTTATTAATGTAGTCTGTAATTGCTGTCATAAAATCAATCCTCAATAAGTATGCAAAATAATCAAAAAAAGACAGAAACTCCTACCTTTTACTTTGTATTTTTGTATCCGCAAAATAGTTTTATAAAACCAATCCAAGTTGTATGACAAAGTTAAGTGTAAATATCAATAAAATAGCAACTTTACGAAATGCCCGTGGCGGAAATGTACCAGATCTATTGAAAGTAGCTGCTGATATTCAAAAATTTGGCGCGCAAGGTATCACGATTCACCCGCGTCCAGACGAACGTCATATTCGTTATCAAGATGCGCGCGATCTGAAATCTATAGTTTACACAGAATACAATATAGAGGGTAATCCACAACATAACTTTATTGATTTGGTTTTAGAATGTAAACCAGAACAAGTGACTTTGGTCCCAGATGCTATTGGAGCAATTACCTCTTCTGCAGGTTGGGATACGGTAAAAAATCAAGCCTACCTTACCGAGATGATTCAAGAATTTCAACGTAACGGTATTCGAACGTCTATTTTTGTAGATCCTGTTCTCGAAATGATTGAAGGAGCAAAAAAAACGGGTACTGACCGAATTGAGTTGTATACAGAAGCTTTTGCGCATCAATACGGTTTAGGCAACGAAAAAGGAATTGAGCCATATGTAACAGCTTCGGTTTTGGCTAATGAATTGGGATTAGGAATTAATGCTGGACACGATTTGAGTTTGGATAATATTCAATTTTTCAAACAAAACATTTCAGGTTTATTAGAAGTTTCCATTGGTCACGCATTGATTTCCGAAGCTTTATATTTTGGTTTGGACAATGTGGTTAATATGTATTTGAACAAACTGAAATAATCTTCGTGACATAGATTTTGCCACAAAGATGCGCTAAGATTTTACTGAGAAATTCAAAATTTTAGTTTTAGAATTCTTGGTCCAACTTTGCGATTGCTTTGTGAATTTTTGTGGAATAATTATTAAAATATCAAAAATGTTATATTCAAAGATAGAAGGTTCTGGTAAACCACTTTTAATTCTTCACGGATTTTTAGGTATGTCTGACAATTGGAAAACGTTAGGTGTGCAATTTGCTTCTGAAGGTTTTGAAGTCCATATTTTGGATTTGCGCAATCACGGACGTAGTTTTCATTCAGAAGAATTCAGTTATGAGTTAATGGTGCAAGACATTGTGCAGTATTGTGAGGAGCGTCATTTGGAGAAAATTAATGTAATAGGTCATTCAATGGGCGGAAAAACAGCAATGCTTCTTGCAGCACGTTTTCCGGAATTGGTCGATAAATTAATTGTGGCCGATATTGGGCCTAAATATTACGCACCACACCATCAGGATATTTTAGCGGGTTTGAATGCTGTTGATTTTTCTCAAAAACCAAGTCGTATTGAAGTAGAAGCTACACTTTCGAACTACATTCCTGATTTTGGGACTCGCCAATTTTTGCTTAAAAATTTATATTGGCAGGAGCCAGGGCAGTTGGCGTTCCGATTTAATTTAGCTGTTTTCAATAAAAAAATTACCGAAATTGGAGTCTCTTTGCCTGAGGATTTAGTTTTTGAAAAGCCAACACTTTTTATTCGCGGAGGCAATTCGAATTATATTTTGGACGAAGATTTTGAAGCTATTAAAGTTCAATTTCCAAAGGCTAGTTTTGAAACTATTCCAAATGCTGGACATTGGCTTCATGCCGAAAATCCTGCCTTATTTTATCAATTGAGTTTGTCGTATTTAAATTAATTATATAGTTATGAAGTTATTTATTAGAATATTGGTGACTGCCATTTTAGTAATGGTTTTGTCTTATTTTATGAAAGGTGTTCGTGTAGATGGTGTGTTAACTGCACTAACGGTTGCAATCGTTTTAGGATTATTAAATGCTTTTATTAAACCCGTTTTGGTGTTTTTTACATTGCCCTTTACCATTTTTACGTTGGGCTTATTTTTAATTGTGATTAATGGAATATTGATCTTGGTATGTACTAAGATTGTAGGTGGATTTCATGTAGATTCGTTCTGGACAGCTACCTTATTTAGCATCATTTTATCCCTTTCACAATCGATTATGTATAAAATTACAGGAGGTTCAAAATAATATGGAATACTAGGGCGGTTTTAGCCTAATGTATTGCTTAAATTAAAACTTGTTTGGGTTGTAAAATTTTTATAATTTTGCAACCCAATTTTATTATGTAAATTAAAGAACAAGATGGATATCAAAAGAGTAGCTATAGATGCTGTAAATGAAACAATTGTCATGACTGTGGTTCATATGGATTACAAAGGACAAGTAGCAAAAAGAATCAATGAAAAAATGCCTTTGGCTACCGTAAAAGGATTTAGAAAAGGACAAGTACCTAAAGATCTTGTTGAAAAACAATACGGAAAAGCCATTAAAAAAGAGGAAGTTAAAAAAGTAGTTGATTTGGCTTTAGAGCGTTTTATTCAATCAGAAAGATTAAACCTTTTAGGTACTCCATTAGCTAAAGAAAATGAAGAGTTGGATTGGGATGCTGAAGAATTAGTATTTGAATACGAAATTGGTTTAGTGCCAAATTTTGAATTGGACTTAGAAGCAAAAAACAATATCATCAAGTATGTTGTTAAAGCTGATGATAAATTAATTGACGGTCAAGTAGCTCGTATCCAAAAACAATTTGGCAAAGCGATTCCTCAAGAAGTAGTTGCTGAAGGTTGTGATGTAACAGGAACTTTTTCGAATGAAGAAAAAGGAATCAACAATAAAACTGTTTTGGCTTTAGATGTTTTTAAAGATAAAAAGACAGCTAAAAAATTCATCGGGAAAAAAGTAGGTGAAGTTGTTACTGTAAACACAAAAGGTTTATTTGAAGACGATCACCAATTGATGGACTACCTAAAAGTAGGACACGATGAGGTGCACTCTTTAGCAGTAGACGTTGACTTTACTATTGAGTCAATCAACTCGACTGAATTAGCTGAATTGAATCAAGAATTGTTTGATAAATTATTCGGAGAAGGAAGTGTAGCTACTTTAGATGAATTGAAAGCAAAAATCAAAGAAGATGCTGAAAGCCAATTCGCGCAACAAGCAGATCAAAAATTATTAGGTGATGTAACGGAGTTTTTAATTGAAAACACCAAATTTGATTTGCCTGCTGAATTCTTGAAAAAATGGTTGCAAACTGTTGGAGAGAAAAAATTAAATGCAGAAGAAGCGGAAGCAGAATATATTCGTTCTGAAAGAGGATTGCGTTTCCAATTGATCGAAGGTAGAGCTATGGCTCAAAGTGATATCCAAATTACTTTTGAAGATTTGAAATCATTTACTTCTAATGCCATCAGACAGCAAATGGCTCAATTCGGACAAACAAATCCAACTGACGAAGAAGTTCAAGGAATTGTAGCTAGAGTTTTATCTAACCAAGAAGAAGTAAAACGTTTATCGGATCAAGTGGTTGCTGCTAAATTATTGGAAGTATTCAAAGAAAAAGCAAACCCAACAACTAAAGAAGTTACTTACGAAGAATTTATTGCTGCGTCTTACGGAGAATAATTTCTAAAAAATTAAGTATATTTGAGCGTCAAAAGAATTTTCTTCTGGCGCTCTTTATTTTGTTTGAAGTTAAAGTTCTTGTTGAGTAACTTTAAGCTTTTAAACTTTAAATTTTAAACTTAAAAAAATGAACTACGGTAAAGAATTTAAAAAATTTGCTACAAAGCACCAAGGAGTAAATGCCATGTATTACGATAAAATCGTTGGGGCAATGACGCCAAAAAATATGACTCCCTATATCATTGAAGAACGTCAATTGAATATTTCTCAATTGGATGTGTTTTCAAGATTAATGATGGATAGAATTATTTTCTTGGGAACAGGAATTGATGATCAAATTGCTAACATTGTACAAGCACAATTGTTGTTCTTAGAAAGTGCAGATGCTTCAAAAGACATTCAAATTTATTTGAATTCTCCAGGTGGTAGTGTATACGCTGGATTAGGAATTTATGACACCATGCAATACATCAAACCTGATGTAGCTACGATTTGTACAGGAATGGCTGCTTCTATGGGAGCTGTTTTGTTATGTGCAGGAGCGCCAGGAAAACGTTCAGCATTACCACATTCAAGAGTAATGATTCACCAACCTTCAGGAGGCGCTCAAGGTGTTGCGACTGATATGGAAATCAACTTGCGCGAAATGTTGAAATTGAAAGACGAATTGTATAATATTATTTCACACCATTCTGGACAAACTTTTGATAAAGTACATGCAGATAGCGAACGCGACTACTGGATGATTGCTGAAGAAGCAAAAGCCTACGGAATGATTGATGAAGTTTTAGTAAGAGGATAAA
>JACCDZ011586031.1_pt1 | contig 18990 bp, 26 predicted proteins | sample 7449551 | NCBI WGS metagenome assembly JACCDZ01 (sample SAMN15323452, study PRJNA562643) | freshwater metagenome | isolation source: river surface water | place: USA:Blue River Watershed | collected 2017-08-18
GTTGTCCTGTTGCACGCCAAAGTGAGGTATATGTACCTGCTGCTTGTGAAGCTAAGGAAGCCTTATCAATTACAATTCTTGATGAGTTGTTTCCCATAGCGTCTATTAGTTTGTCTCTTGTGTCTATTGCCATAGTTTTATTATATTAGTTATTAAGTCTGATACCAAGTATCACCGTCTATTGCATTTGTTGGTTCTACTGAGCCTACCCATTCTACAAAAGGGACACTGGGTCTAGCTGTTGAAGCTACCGCTCCATGCACTACCCTCATTGTACCGCCACCGCCAGCTCCTATTTCTGTCTCTACCCCTGAGCTATCTTTCTTGTACAGTTTGCCGTCAGACTTAAAGTACAGATACACGAAACCAGCAGTTGGGTTACCTACTGGAGCGAGTGTCTTTAATTCTAAAGGGGTTAGTTTTTTCATTTGGTCTTATCCAATGATTACTACTTTTATAGCATTAGAGGCTGGAGCAGTTGCGAATGTTAAGGTTGTAACTGTTGTAGAAGTGTTTACGACATCACACTCTACTACAGCGTCTGTAGAAGCGTCTCTTACTTGAGTTATAACTTCTTTTGTGCCTAAGTTATGAGTACAAGGGATTGAAGTTAATGATCCATTACCTATGGTAAATGTTTTCTTTATAGGAAAGTTTACAAGTGTTACAGGAGTTACTACTTTACCTGCGTCTGTCTTAGCTTCAGTCTCAGCTTGTGTAGCATACTCTAGGTTTGTTTGTATTACATTCCAGTTAGCACCTACTGTAGCATGATTTCCTGAAGCTGTAGCGTCAGTACCACAGATAATCATGTCACCAGCCTGTACATTTAAGCCTGAAGCTCCACCAATCTTACCAGCAACTGAGATCTTATAAGTATCTCCACGATTACCTGCTGGATAGTTAGGATTAGTAGAAGCGTCTATTACTCCCTTGTACACCATAGCGTCATTAGCACCTATAAGAAGGTCAGCATAGTCTTTTACAGCTTTTGCTGATGGTATAGTGTCATGAGAAGCCGAGACTGCAGAAAGATCTGTATCTATAATCCCAGCCCCAAAGTTTGATACTGTAAGGTTGTTTACTGATCCCATGTAGTCCCATGTAGAACCATTATATACCCCGAACTTGTTTTGAGTTGTATCGTAGTATATTTGACCAACAACAGGAGTAGCTGGAGCTGAAGACAAGTTTTGAATACGAGCATTTTGTAGCTCATTTTTTAATAAATCTATTGCGGTTACAAATTTTCTTGACATATTAGTTGCATGTTATGACCCCACCACTTGGAGGAGTCAGTGTTATTGTTAAAGTGTTTGTTGTTAAATTATTTACATATACTTCCATTTCTGTTCCTGCGGTATCCATTACTGTGACAGATGGGAATTTCCCAAGATTATGTGTTACTGTAATTTCACCAGCTTCTGCTTGTGTTATTGAGAAAAATTGAGTGTAGTTTTTATCACCAGTTGTAGAGATATTTTCTATAGCACTTATAACATCATCTAATTTTTCATTAGATGCTAGATTAATAATATTTCCATTATCATCTACTATTTTAATTTTATTTTGATTATATGCCATATTTTTATCTAATAGATTTTTATCTACCTGAGGCAGAACATGTTACGCTTACTTCTCCGAAAGTCATAGATACTATGTCAACTGTAATATATGAAAGAGAATTTACATTTAATTCGTATATTTTTATGCCTGACGATACTTGTATTCCGTCTCCTCCATCAATCATGTCTCCTGTTGTATAGTCTTTTACAACTATATAAGCATAAGGGTTTTCTACTGACGGATCTTGTAAGAAATCTACAGGATCATCTGTTATTGTTCCTTTCACTTTTAGAAGTGCATTAGTTCCTGATGTGGCAGATACCATTATAAGTATGTTAGAATAATCTCTAACATATATAACTTCACTTTTATCATTAGCTGATGTTGCTTTATTTAAGACTTTAATTTGTGCTATATTTAATTTCATATTATTGACCTTTAATTAAATTATTATTGTGAGTTCCTGACTCTATTTGTGCAAATCCTACTGACAATATTTTCATTCTAAAATTACGTTGTGACACACTTAATCTAGCTCTATACTCATATACTTCTTCACCCTCTATATTTAAAGGGAATACTCTTTTATATTTTAAAAAGAATGCGTCTCTATCTGTCATAAACATCCTAGATCCTGAATTGTAATACATTGGATTTACAGGCTCTATGGTATCCTTTATATAAAGATTAGGAGTATCTATATGTTTAGCCTCGTCATTCAAACCAAATGTGTGATTTTCTATTCCTTTACTTGCCTGAAATCCTTTGTCTACTGATAAAGTAATTATACCATTATTTCCATCTCCAGTATAGGGGATATCCACAATTTTTGCTTCTATAAAGAAAGAGTTTACAAGTTTTTGCGTGTCTCTAATGCCTGCATTTTTATATGAGTATACTATTTGATTTTCTATTATTTGATAACCTGTCCCTCTTGAGTCGTAGTCATTTATACCACTAAAACATAAGAAGCTTTCATCTGTATAGTTAGCATGAGCTAATAAAGCATCATTGTAGATAGATAAAAATGTGTGATTAGAAGTTCTTGGAGGGTTCCAAAATCCTCCTAGTATATTATACATATACCAGATGTCATGTGCAGGTATTTGTAGTATAATATGTCCCTTAAAATAACGAACCATAGCTCCTGTCAAGTCTAATCTATCAAGATCAGTTTGTATTGGAGCTGATATAGGTATACTTTCTGTAGTACTATCATTACTAACAGCAACCTTTGATAGATAATCAACAGATTTATCTGCTGTAATTATAATTGTTCCATTTTTAGCATTAGTTATAGCGTTAGCATTTAACACTCCTTGTCCATAAGCTATTTTAGCTCTATTTATAACTAGAATTTCTCCATATATAGCACTTGTTCCATTAGAAACTGACACTTCTTTAAAGTTTAAGTCATAATAATATGAAGTTCCTGCTGAGACTATGAGTTTACCATTATCATCTACATGTATTGCTTTTATATTAGCGTCTAGAACTGCTGTAGCCCCCTCTCCTGCCATTCTAACAGGTACAGTAAATGTAAAGTCATTAAATGCTGTGTTTTTAGATACATACATATCTCTTCTCGTGCTATCTCCTACATATAACTGATTTTTGAATGTTGCAACTATTTCAGTATTAAATCCAGCTGGTAGTCCAGTATTACCATAAGAAATAATCACAGATGTTGCTAAAGTTCCTGATACTATTGTAGGAAGTGCTGGGGTTATTCCTGTTAATGTTGTAGTATTTTCTCCCCCTGTATAAGAATATGTGACCCCATCCAATACAAAATTTTTATATACAGGATCTAAAAATCCTACTTCACTCCAAGTAGATGATCCTAACTTTGTTAATGTGTTACTTGTTCCGTACCAAGCTTGTGCAACTCCACCATTCCATACTTGCATATATGCTCCCCTAGTTCCCATTATGTATCTATCTTTATTTAAAGACTTATCATACCAGCTAGCTCCTGTAGTTATAGCATTAGGAATACTGTGATATTGAGCATTTATTTTTACCCATCTGTTTACTTCTTGTATATATACTTGGATAATATAATGTGAAGTTCCTGCGTATTTTAAATGCACACATCTAATAGGGAAACTTCTACCTCTACTATCAGACCAAGTGTCTGCCCATACTACTTTGTTGTTTGTATATGGAAGTCCATCAAATAAATTAGGGTCATCACCTATCTGCCCAAATAAAGTTTTCCCTTTTACAGTTTCTAGTGTCCCATCATCTGCTATAACCATGTTTTTTGTCCCATAAGTCAAGTATAAACCATCTAGCATATCATTTGCTATACTAGTTACATATCCTTTTGGTCTTCCCTCTAATAAATGTCTATAATCTGATGATGCCATAATTTAGTATTCATTACTTATTAATATTTTTCTACTAGGATAATTAAATTTAAAATTATCGTATAGATTTTTAAGATTTCCACCATATACATTGATCTCTGTATTAGATGAAGCAGGCTTTATATCTACTCCAGTTTTTAATGAAAATTCTTTTAAGAATATATTAAATTCAGAAGTATTCAATAATATATAGTCTGTATCTAACACAGGTAGATTATTCTCTCTACGCACTCCTGTAGTGTCAAAAACGACTGAATTAGAGTAGTATTCTATATTGTGTGTAGTATCTAGCACATCAGTATCTAACATTCTTCCTATGCTGAAATATTGCTCTCCATTTATATGTTCTAATACTATTCTGTTATTCATTACACTCCTTATAAAATCACTTTTATAAGTTCCTATATCTCTATAAGTGGCATTGTTTCTATAATCCACAGGATATATATCTATTAAAGCCTCTAAATCTAGATCAGCAGGAGCTTTCCATCTCGTAGGTTCTGTAGTTGTTGGATTAGATAATGTTTCTATTCTTATTGCCGATGGCAGAGATATGTTACTCATCATCTCAAATAGCACCTCTTGAATAATACCATATAGATTTGGTATTTGAGTTAGAGATCTACCACCTGTCTTAGATATAAGATTATTCTGCTTAAGTTGTGCTATTGTGATTTTCATGTTATTTATTAGTTTTATATTTTTTGCCTTTATATCTTATAGTTTCTCCATCTTCTATAAATACTTCTATATTATTTTTTTTGAATATGTAATTTATGAATTGATGTAAAAGTAAAATTCCTCTGTCTTCTAATAATTCTAAAATAGGAAATGCTAGAAAACCTGATATACTAATTAATCCATCTCTATAATTTATGCTAAGCCCATCTGGTAAAAATTTACCCATAACAAACCCTACAAAAAAAGCTAGTATTAAGTTTATTATAAAAGATAACATATTAAATTTTTTTCCTTGTGTCACTTTCCATAAGTAATATGAAGCTCCTCCAAAGATTGCTAGATATCCTGATCCTTGTGTATACTCTGTAGGTATTTTCATATTATTTAAGTCCTAATTCTAATAATTTTAATTTTATTTCCTCTTCCTTTTTAAAGACCGCAATTTCTCTTTTAGCTATATCGTCCAATTTATTTGATAAAGAAATAAGCTCTCCTCTTTTAGAAATAATATCCTCTGATATCTTGTTAAAATTAGTCTCTACTTCTTTCAGTTTACCTTTAGCCTCATCTTTAGCTGTAAGCACTTTAGATAACTCCATATTTTCAGTAGCAACTCTAGCTTGTAATTTCTCTAAAGATGAAGAAGTTTCTTTATTTGAATTCATATAACTCTCTTCAATAGACCCAAGATTTGCAACAGTCTTCTCTGCTAGATCTTTGTTGTTATTTATAATTTCAAGATCAGTTTTTGCTTTAGATATTTTATACTCTAAATCTTCTAATATTTTCTCTCTAGATATAATTTCATTATCCAATTTATCTTTTTTAGATAATATTTGATTTTCATAATCTAATTGAGCATCCAGTAATTGCTGACTAGTAATATTAAATTCATTAGCTAAATTATCTCTCTTTGAGCCTATAACTTTAAATTCATTAGTAGCCCCATCAAGTTTTCCAGTAACTAGTTGTAATTCATTATTTTTAGTCTCAACTAAATCAGTCAAGTCATCTAATTCTCTTTGTTTATTTATTATATGCTTCTCAAAAACAGATTTCTCTTTTTCAAGATTTGCTAGTTTTATTTCTGTATCAGATATTCTCTGCTCAACCACAACTTCTTCAGGAGCTATTTCTTTAATTTCTTCAATTTGTTTTTTATTTTCTTTCATATTTTTTATTATTAGTGTGCAATATACTCTATCTCACTCACAAACACATTAGCATTTGTAAGTGTGTTATGAGTGATAACAATATATCACTATTGTGTTGTGTTATTTATAATACTATGAAGCATTAAGTGATCCAATAACACCTCTACCTGATACAATCACAGTATCCCATGAACCTCTAACTCCATAAGTCCAAACATCAGCATGTCCGTCCTCTAAGTTATTTCCTGCAGTTGGAGTTACCAAATTTTCAGTTTCCCATTCAACTACATATCCACTCCATTCTTGTGAAGCAAGCAAGAACCAGTAGTTTTTCTTGTTAGCATCTCTTGCACCAGTGGCAGTAGTTGCTAGATAAGGAAGAACAACATGTTTATACTTGGCCTCATAAACATTTGGAACACCCTCATTAGGAGCTGATACACCAGCTGTAGCTTGCATAAGTGTTTTAACAGCATTTACTACAGATGGATAATCAGAAGTTACAATAGTATCAAAATTCATAACTCTTTTCTCTCCAAAGTTAGAAAGAATGTCAGAAGTTCCCATAGTTTCAGCTTGCTCAAGAGCAGACTGAGAGAATACTGGATTTCCTGATACTTGATTAGAGTAAGTTAAAGCTGAGAAAGCTAATGTATGAGCTGAGTCAATAAGAGCTTTACCATCTCCCACTGTTAGATCTACTACATCTCCATCCATGTTTACCATAGAAGTAGCATTAGCAAATGCAAAACGATGAGACAAGTCTAATTCTTGACGATGAACACAGAAATTTGTAAGATCTACAAGACTTCTCTTGATTTGGTTTAATTTACCAGTCTTACGCATTTCCCATGTGATATCAATCTCAATACCATATCTTTTAAGGAATGCCATTTTTGTATAGCCAGTTCCTGCTTTAGCTTTTTTAGCATCTACTCCTTCAGGTTTGTTTTTAGCAAATGTTTGAGAGTCATACTCTTCTAATAAACGAGATGATCCTGTATTATTAGGAACGCTCTCTAAGTTGAAAAGCTGTCTTGCTTGTGGTTTGATCTTTGAAGGACTATCCAAAAACATTCTGCTAACAACATCTGACAAGTCTTTCATGCTGTCAATACGAAGTTGTGTATTTGAAGCTGGATTATTTATTATAGACATATATTATATATTATAAGTTAATTAGTAATTAGTATTATGCAAACAGAATTCCTGTATTAAATACTACTGAAGCTTTAGTTGTTGATACAATACCAACTACTTTGCAGTGTTTTACAGTTCCCCCTGTTGCAATGTTAAGTGTTTTAGCATCTGATAAATCATAAGCTTTACCCACATTTGCTTGTGTTAAAGTTCCTCCAGTTACATCAATGATAAACTCATCTCTATCTCCTCTAGGAACGTCAACTACAACCATACGAGCTTTTGCATAATCATCATCTGATGATTTAATGTTCTCTTGAACAAGACCGAGCAAAACTGTAGAAGCTGTTACAGCTGGGATTACATAACCATTTGCATCTATTGATACAATGTCAAGTAAGCTCATAGCTGTAGAAGCTTTTTTAATGAATGGACTATTATTATTTTGTCCTTTTGATCTTTCTACCATATATTTTTTTGTATAAAATTATTTTTTATAAGTTACTAAATAAAAAACGGAGAAAAGGCTTAATACAAATTAAAACTTTTCTCCGTTAAGTCTTTAAGGGACTCAATCTATCCAAACGGACGGCATTTTACAGCTTTGCCCTGCTAAAATACTACTTCTTATATTAAATATACTTTAATAAATACAATAAGTCAAGTATTATTCTGTGCTATCTGTGGATAACTCAGCCTGCTTATCATTTACTTCTTTAACATTATTCATTATATCAGTAAATGTCATCTCTTCTTCAGGATTGAAATATCCTATCTTGTTATAGTAAACATAAGATAAACTTTCTGATAACCAATTCATAACTCTTTTGAGAGAGTAAGATGTAGCAAATCCGATAAGCTCTATAGCATCATTAACTTCTGCTAGAGACACTCCCTCTGCTATAAATTTTTGTGTCATCTCTTCTACTAAAGGTTTTACACTCTCATCTATTTTGGTTGGAGTGGAAGTTCTTTTAGACACTACCTCATAAGGAAGTTTATTTATAAGCTCTATGATAGATGTTGATATTAATTTAACTCTATCTATATATAGTTTTTCTTTTTCATCTATTTCTATTATTTCTTGATTTTCTTGCATATTATTTAGTTATTATTTTCTTCTAATAGTTCTTCTATTTTTTCTTTTGTTTCTACTTCAGTTGCTTTTTTAATTTTAGCACTTATTACATATAATGCTAAGTCAGCCAATCTATTTTTTACCTCAGCCTCTATATCTTTATATTCTAATTCTACAGTTTTATGTAAATCTTCTAAAACTTTTGATAAATCTTCTATTGTAATCATATACATTAATTAAAATTTATAACAGAGTGAGGAAGTTCATATTTTTTTCCGTTAACTTCTACAGAATAGAATGTTACATTCCCTCTAGCCTCTATTTTAACCTCTTCATTTCCTACACTTTGCCTAACATAAGATCCACTTTCTTTATATTCTGTTCTGTATACAGTCTCATCAGCTGGAGTTAGATTCACTTCTTTACTTCTCTCATCTATAACATCATAGTATTTTTGTGTCATATAGCTAGATAATAAATCTTTCATAATCTCTTTAACTGAGATATCTCCAGTTTCTAAATCTATTAATTGAACTTTAATAAAATCTTTAACTTTATTTTGTCCGTCAATATCTTTAGCTAGTTTTTTATAAGTTTCTACAACTGAACCATTAGGCAAAGTATGAGAGATAACTCCATATAGCATATACATTTGAGCATCCATACTTTCAGGATCAGTAAAGAATGATACACGAACCTTTTTACCTTTCTTAGTTTCTTTTAAAAGAGATAATGGTTCTGATGCTTTACCTGTTATATCCTCAAGATCATTAATTCTTGTTAGCAGTCTTTCAAAATCAGCTTTTGGAACACTTATAGTTTCAGGCTCATCTCTCATATTATCTATAACAGACTCTCCAAATACTTTTGTCTCACTTGGGACAATGTTCTCCTCTGTTTTAGTGTCTACTAGAAGACCTTCATCTATATCATTTGATAAGTCATCTACTACTTCAGATTCTACATTAAAAATTTCTTCTTCGTTTGTTATTTCTTTTTTTGGTCTTGCCATATATTTATATTGTTATTATTATTTATTATCTTCTTGCTGTCATAAAGTCATAAATACCCTGTGCTTCTCCTGACATGTCTTCTTTTTTAGCTCCTCCGTCAGGTAGTTGCTGTCCGTCTCCTGTAGGATTTGGACTAGGATTTTGATCTCCTTTAATATGTATAGAACTAGCTTTCTCCACACGAGCTTTAATATCATCTTCTGTATCTTCTGGAAGATTGAAATTTTTGTATTCATAAGCTATTTTCTCAGCTAAACTTTTATCTCCTCTAGATTTTTCCTCTATTAATTTTGATAGGAAACTTTCTTTTCTTATTTGCTCTTTAGTGTCAACTTCCCCTTTGAATGTTTCGTAATTCTTATTAGATAAGTCAAGTTTAGTAGATAAGTCTTTTTTCTCATCTTCTGCTTTAGTTCTGTAGTTTTCAAAGTTTCTAGTTATATCAGTATTACTATCTTTTAAAGTTTTATTTTCATTTTCTAATTCAGCAATTTTATCTAATGCTTCTTGTAATTCCATATTGTTTATTGATTATATATATTATTGACTTCTTCTTTTATTTCTTTGACTTCTTCTCTAATAAGATCTTTATTCTTACTGTCTTCTTCTTCAAATAAAGCAGTTTCTCTTACAAAACTTTCTATGGTATCTATCATGTCAAATCCTCCTAGAAAATATTGGTCTGTGATCATACCTCTATTTGCTATAATTGCATCTGACACATATTTATTCTTCAAAAAGTCCATAAAGATATTAAAACCTTTACTATTATAAAAAGCAGTAAGAGCAAGTCCTATTTCTTTAACATCTACATCTGATAAATTAGATATATCAGCAGATTTTAAATTGAAATTAAAATTATTATTACTCATACTGTATTTTAATTATACATATATTTGAAATAAATAAAAGATGTATTAAAAAGTTATCCACATACTAAAAAATACCCTTATTTAAAAGGGTATTTATAGTGTTTATCTATTACATAGCTAAATTAGGTCTTATAGTTTTAGATAAAGGGTTTTGCATGGTTGCTCCTTGTGGATTAGCTTGTACACCAGCTTGCATACTAGGGTCTTGCATAGGCTGTGGAGATGCTTCAAGTGTTAGATTAAATATCTTTTCAGGATCTTGATCTAACTTCTCAGCCACTTCTCTAAGAACTCCCTCTCTATTCAAAGCATCAGGGAATAGTCCTGCTGTTCTACCCATCATATCCACAAATGACATAGCTTCTAGCTGGCTGTCATCTTCTTTTTTAGGTATAACATCTACTTTGAAATAGAAATCAAATAACTGTGATAATCTCTCAGCATTTAAATACTCCATACGCACTTGCTTACCCATCTTTTTAGATAAAGCATTTTCTGTAGCTAACAAATCCCAATAGTGATTTTCTTGTCCAGCTTGTGGAAGAATGTCTTTATTATCCTCTCCAAAGAATTTGATATATACATAACCTTTCTTTCCACCATCTCTTTTTAGTTTATTTTCAACTAAAAGCTCTCTATACTTTTTAACAATAGTAGGCTTTTCTTCTTTTCCTATAACTCCATATACTCCCTCAGGAGTTTTACCATATATCTCTTTGAATTCTGAGTCTATCTCAGGCTTTGTCCATTCTGACATTATAGAGAATATTCTAAGCTTGATTAGCTGTTCCTCTAAATTCATTATGCCAAGAACAATGCCGAACAATTTCATTATAGTATTTTTCTGGCGTTGCATATACTCAGTAGCAGTATCAGTGTTTACCCCTTGTCCTGCAAATGTGTCATCTACTGTTTTATCAGACATAACTCCTTTCAATAATTGATACATCGTGTTATCAGAATTAGTTATAGTTCTAGCTTCAGCAGGCAACAAAGGATCAAACATTTCAGCTCTAAGTCCAGCAATTAGTCTTTGAGAATACAATAAATCTTTAGGTATAATTCTACCTGATCTATTCCCCATAGTAGGTTTAGCTCCTTGTATTATTTTAGACATCATAGACTTTAATACAGCATCAGACATTTTACTATCTGTAATTGTATTATCTATAGTACCTTTAGAATAAGCAAATCCTGTTATTATTTCAGCATCTCCTTTGGCTATTGGCAACATACCAGATGGAGACACTTCATAAAGAGAATATCCTACAGGCAACATCAACACTCCATTTATTATAACTTGATATGTTTTATTTATATTATCAAATACATATAATATGGCAACTTCATCTTGTGGTTTAGTCAAGCTCCAATAATATTGATCATCTGTCATTGCATAATCTCCATTATTTGTAGTAGGTTTAACTAGATTATTTATTCTTTGAGCATCTCCTATCTTAATATCTCTCATCCCCTCTATATATTCCCACCTGTCCCAGCTACCAAATCTCTTTTTAGCACTATCCATATCAACTTCTTCATAAGCAACTACAGTAGGCTGTTTCTGTATATCTCTTTGTCTAAGATTAGATAGATATATATTTTTAGATGGGAAAAGCTTACTCTCTAATAACATATCATACTTAACAAGAGAATTAGCATCAGGAGCATAATCTTTTATTCTATCCCCAACTATCCATCCACCATTGTCATGTATAACTTTAGAAACTTTTGTAAATACTTCCATTACAAAGACATTTCCTTGCTCTAAAAATTCTTTGTAAATTTCTATTTTCTTTTCATCCCATTTTTCAAACTCACGAGACTTTACAACTAAATGCTCTAAGTTTTCTCCTAAATGTTCTACTAATTGATTTTCTTTATCATAAGCTTCAACATCAGGCTCATATTTAAATTGTAACAGATGGGCTAATTCAGCTGTAACCTTATTTCTAGGCGTAGTAGCTGACATATTAGAGGCTTCTATCAACTGTTTATCTGCATTATTACTCTGTAAAAATACTGATAGATCATTATACCCAAGTCCTATTTCTCTATTCATATCATACCTTTCAGAGTATGTCAAATTATTAAACTGTTTATACTTATTTTCTCTCAGCTCTCTCATCTTTTCTATTTTAGAAAAAAGAGATAAACTATATTTCTTTTCATCAGGAGATAAACTTTCCCAGTAATCTTTATATGTGGTTTTCTTCATAATTTATTATATTAAAATACTATTACTATAAATCTTTTTGCAAAAATATCTATTCCTATTACTACGTCAGTGTCTATGTCAGTTATGATATAACTAAAGGCTCATTCTTTCTATTTAATAATCCAACATGCTTTCTCATTTCCCAAGCTATAGCTAAAGCCATTACTCCATCAAAGTGTCCAAGCTCAGCGTCATGTCTAACTGTATCTACAAGCTGTCTTGGGAATAATCTAAGCTCTGCTTTAATTCTATCACTAGGAAGCCTTAAAGCAAAGTTATTTATCCCCTTATGTATAGCAGACAGAATTATTGGTTTAGTTTTCATATTAGTATTAAATCCTAATTTCTCCCCCATCTTATCATTCCAAGTGTCACTTGCTTTTCTATCTTTATATATATTAGGATATTGTCTATGTTTTAATTGCAAAAGCACAGCACCACCATGATTATTGCTTTCTACTCCTATCATAGCCCAGCCATAATTTTTTCCTTGAATATATAATATATCCCCAAACTTTTCTTCATTAGTAAATTTGTCATAGAACTCAGCAACAGCTTCTCCAAGTGTCAAGTCTATAACTTGTGCTGACGCAAAGTCTCCACCTCCACCACCTGATGGATCAGCTCCTATCACATATACATGATTAGGATTGTATTTTGAATAATAAGCCCAGCCATCCTTGACTAGTATAGGCTCTCTGCTAGGATTCATATCTATATAACTAATATCAAAGTATGTATCATCAGAGTTAGTTGGATCACACATATAGTCTCCATCAAAGTTTTCACTTTCTTTTTTTATAGACTCTATCTCCTGCGGAGTATGATACCAAGTTATCTTGCCAGTTTTCTTTTCATATATTGGGACTATATGCAGTCTATGTCTAACAGGGTCTTCTAGTGATCTTAATACCAGTCTATGAATGTTACCTCTTTTAGATACATAGTTAGCATTATACAAAGCTCTACCATCAGAAGATAAAGAAGTATATGCCTCGTCTATGGTATCTCTAATATTTTGAGTTTCTACAATAGAACGAACAGACTTATTATCTTCAATATCTTCGAACAATATCCTATCTGGTCTATTCTCCATTTGTAGCTTACCTCTTTGAGTTCTTTGTGTAGTTGTAGCTTTTATTTTTACCCCATTAGACAAATCAAATTCATCCATTCTCTCTACAACTTTCTCTCTCTTATTTTTTCTACTTAAAAGAAAAGAGTAGTGTTTAAATATTCTAGGAGATACAATTAAATTAAAAATATCAGTTACAAATTGTCTTGCATTATCATCATCTTTAGATATAACTTTATAAAATCTACCTCTATCTTTTCTGTGATTATTTAATAAGAAAAAGACTATCACAAGCTTTGCTAATGTAGTCTTTGCTAAACCTCTAAATCCTATTTCTGTCAATGTCTTACATAACCCAAGCTCTAAATCACATATATTTTTTATAATTCTATAATGCTCTTCACAACTTTTCTTTTTAAAGAATTGAGGATTATTATATGTTATAAATAAATATACCTTTCTGTATACCAGCTCTTTGGGAGTATTATCATCTATATAAAAAAGTTTTATTACCTCTTGTGTAATATCTCTTTTAAGTATCTTAGCAATTTCAATGTCATATTTATACATAACTAATAACAAATACTACCAAAATTACTGTCATATTCGCAAGTAACATCTTGTCTTTCTGTATAAGTATCTCCATTATACCACTGGAAAAAATGTTTACTAGAAATTGCTATGACTATAAAAATAATTAGCCACCATGTCCCATTTATCCTATCTATAAAATTATTAGTCTTCATCATCTATATATTTAAATTCAGTTCCAAACAAATTATCAATAACATCATCACTTTCAAATTCTTCAAATTTATGTGTTAGATTTAATTCTTTTTTCTCATTATAGTCTCCAACTGTTTTAGCTATAAACATAGATGTGTCAGCTTGTATCTTTAATAGTTTAGAGTCTTTTATAGTTAAAACCTCCCCATCTTTAGTGACTACAGAATTTTCACAATCCATATCTAATATATTTCTTAAATTCACTTCTGCACTTGGCAACATACCCATAACTATTCTTTCCTGATGTTTCCACCAAACTCTACTAGTTATATTATTAGCCATAGTAAGAGGAAAACCAGCCTTTAGAGCAGACTTTTTAGCATTACCATAAGTATCAGACATAGGATCAGAATAGTATAAATATGCAGTCTGATAGCGTGGACTAAAAGGACTAGCTTGATTTTCTTTGTCATTCTCTATACCCATTCGTAGTTTTTTTGAACTACTGGATACTTTTCTTTGACTAACAGTTTTTGATTTACTGTGTAGTTTTTCTTTAGTTTCTTTAGACACTTTTGACATGTTGTTTTTACTATTATTCTATTTTCTGTGTAAATTTCAAAGTCTTTATAACAATGAATACATGAACATTTACTAGTTTTAGTTTTACTTTTTATAAAATACTGTGGCTCTTTCATACTACTCAGCTGTTACTTCAATCTTTTCAACTTGAACCTCTACCCCTAGAGCTTCTTTTTTAATCTCTCCTTTCACTTCAACTTCAACAATATCATCAACCATAACTGTCATTCCTTTTTCAATATTGTCAAATTTAACATCTCCTTTTACTCTTGAGGCGTGAAAGAAAACATTTTTAAGCTGATCAGGAAATGATAACCAACCAAATCCATCTTTATGTAACATTTTTACTGTTCCAATTTTCATCATATATTATTTAATTATTCAATTAGCGGGATATACCCTTAAAAATATTATATCATATCTACATAATATTTATTAAAAATCAATATAGTTATCCACATACTTACATTAGCACCATATCATATCATTTCAAATTGTAAAGGTGTGGATAAATCAAAAATACAACTAACACATAATGTTATAATAAGCATAGCCTACAATGGCTACCTTGCACCTTTAATCCTGCCACTAACTTGCAAGGTATGTGGTTGGATTAAGGGAAGAGAAATACCATATAGGCTTTATAAAATAAGGTTAAATTAAAAACATGAAAAATAAAAATATAGTTTATTCTATCAAAATATTATTAAATAATATGGAAATAGAAGATCAATTAAAATTACAAATACATGACCTACTAAACAAGACTCTAAACTAAAATGAAAGAATTAACCCCTAATTTCACACAAATACCAAACATAATCCTAGATAAGTTTATGTTTGATATGACAGAGTCAGAATTAAAAGTCTTTTTGTATATAGCTAGAAGAACTTACGGATTTCAAAAAACAAAAGATAAAATATCATTAAATCAAATTTGTGATGGTATAAAAGATAAAGATGGGGATATATTAGATCATGGGACAGGATTATCAAAAAGAAGTGTAATTGACTCTCTTAAAAAATTAGAAAATATTAATCTAATTATCTCTAAAAAGAAAGCTAATAAAGTGACTGAATTTAGTATTAATGTAGTGCAAAATTTACACCACTTAGAAAGCTCTCAGGTAGTGCAAAATTTACACCCTAGTAGTGTAAAATTTACACCAGAAGTAGTGCAAAATTTACACCCACAAAAGAAAGAGAAAAAAAGTATACAAAATAAAGAATTGTTCTCTTTTGAAAAAGAGAAAGAAAGATTAGAAAAAACTAATGATAAAATTAACTTAATAGTTTTAGATTATTTTAATTATAAAAATTTAAATTTTAATACTAAGCAAGAATATAATAAACATAGATTTACTTTTGCTTGTGCTAAAACTTTAGCTAGTTATAATTATTCTCAAAAAGAAATATTAGCAATGTTTAATTACGCTGAAAATAATTATAAATCATGGACTTTAAATGCTATAGAAAAAAATCATAAAGATATAATTAAACAATTATTAAAATAATAACTATCTAATATGACCTATAACATGCTCTAAATAGCCAAAAATTGACTATTACAGTGTATTAAATAGCAAAAATGACACAATATACACAAAGACATAAAATTATCAAATTTGGGCAGTTTATTAACAAATAAAAAATATGGAAATAGAAATAGAAAACATTATAAAAAAAGCTGATAAGTTTATCAAAGAGATAGATGATAAAAAACAAAAAATAATTGCTGAAGAAAAAAAGAAAAGCATTATATTAAATTACAAAGGAGACGATAGGGTTGTAAATTACATAGATATTTATGAGAGAGAAAAAAATAGACCTGAACTTGTCTATATAAAAACAGGGTATCCTTTACTAGATCAATATCTTGGAGGGGGGTTAAGAGAGGGGGAACTTATACTGGTTAGTGGATTTTCTTCTAATGGGAAAACAAGCTTTTGTTTTGACATGACAAGAAATATGAAAGATAAAAATGTGTTTTGGTTACCTTTTGAGGAAAGTGCTGAGGAGTTTGCTAGAAAGCAACTTATATGGAAACAAGAGCCAATTCACTTTTTTACTCCAAATGTTATTGCAAATGAAAGTATAGACTGGATTGAGGAGAGAATACTAGAAGCTGTTTTGAAATATAATTCAAAAGTTGTATTTATAGATAATTTACATTTTATAACAATGACTGAAGATAGCCAAAAGCAGTGGGGCATAACTGGAGTATTATGTAAAAATTTAAAAACTATAGCAGATAAAATGGGAGTAGCTATAATTTTAATTGCACATTTAAGAAAATCTAAAGAGGGTATGCACAAAATACCTACCTATGAAGATATATCAGGAAGTAGTGATGCCGTAAAAATAGCCAATAAAGTTATTGCTGTATGGAGAGAGTCTAAAAAAGAAATTGATGGTAAATTAACTTTTACAGGGAAATCAGTTGTAGCAGTACAAAAAGTTAGAGAAGCAAATGGAGTTCTTGATAATGTTGTATTTAATTTTAACAAAGGTCGTTTTACAGAGGACTCTATTGACTCTATAGTTGCCGAGTTTAATTTAGGAAGATATTAATACTAACATGAAAGAACATGAAAAAAAATGTAGAGAAGAATTTGGAGATGAGATTGTAGATAAATGGAAGATAGAATATGAAGAAAGAAAATTGTTTGGGTATAAGTTAATACAAGATTTAAAAATAGAAGAAGCTTTAGACTTTGAGTCAACAGGAGCATTTTGTTTTAAGTGTGAAAAAGGGTATGCTGTGTGTGATTGCCAAAAGGGTGCAAAAGAAAAAATAGAAATTATAAGAAGATTAAAAAATGAAATAGAAAATTATAAATTCTACTTAAATTTTGTAGAAAAATCTAAAATTGAAAAATGGGATGATAATAAAAATAATACATTAAAGTCTTTATTAAAAGGTCAAGAAGATATAATTACAAATTTACAAAATAAATTATAAAACTATGAAAAAAACAGGATTTAAGGTATTAAGTTATGAAGAAAAAATAAATAAATTAAATAACAAAAAAATAATAAATAGTAACAAGCCACTAAAAAGAAAAAGAACTTTAACTTTACAAGCAAGTAAATCTACTTCTTCTGTGCTGAAAAAAGAAATTCAAGCTTTACTTAGAGCTATAGTTATTTTAAGAGATGGTGGATGTTTCCTTAGAAACTATGAAGATAGCATTACTCCACAATATTCTATGTGTGGTGGGATTAGAAAAGATGGAGAGCTTATACTCCAAGCAGAACATTTACACACTAGATCCAGTGCAAGATCATTTTCTGATGATAGGTTGGTAGTGTGTGTGTGTCAAAGACATCATATTTATTACAAACCTCAACACTCTAATGAATATAATAAGTTGGCTAAAAAATATATAGGAAAGTCAAATGCTAAATTATGGGATATGGTAGCAGAGGATAGAACAGCTTTTAAAGTTGATTTAAAATTAGAAAAGTTAGCTTTAGAAAAAACCTTAAAAAAATTATTAAAAGATAATTATGATAAAAAAGATAATAGCAATGTTATAAAAGAAATTTATAAGAATTATTATAGATAGAACTGTTAATAAAGTTATCCACAGTTAAGCATAATGTATAACTTGCATAATATATGAGTTCGTGTATAATATAAATATGCTACTAATAAATAGCAAAAATAATAAAATGAAAACAAACGCAATAATAATAATCTTAGTAATAATATTATCCATGATATTATCACAAGCAAGAGTGTGTAGTTCAGAAGTTATAACAGATGAGAATAGAGATACACAATGTTCAGAAAAAATTATAAATATATTATTAAAATAAAAACATGGAAGAAAGAGAAAAACTAGATGCCGAATTTATACAAGCAATAGAAAATATGAGTGATGATCACTTTTGGGGATGGACTAGAGATTGGTTGTCTACAGAATTAATAGTTAAAGAAGCTTTAATGTTTGAAGATATTGATAAAATTGAATTTATACAAAAAAGAAAACAGATTTTAAGAGAAGAAGATCAATGCAATATATGTAAAAAAATAAATTGTAGTTGTGATGAAGATTATGAAAATTCAATAACAGAGGAGCTTTATTAAATATAAAATGATTATTAAGTAAAATATAAATATGAATAAAATAATACAAGGAGATTGTTTAGAAAAATTAAAAGAGCTACCAGATAACAGTGTTGATTCAGTGGTAACAGACCCCCCATACGGACTTTCTTTTATGGGTAAGAAATGGGATTACGATGTACCCAGTACAGAGATATGGGAAGAATGTCTGAGGGTCTTAAAACCAGGAGGATATCTACTAGCTTTTGCAGGGACAAGAACTCAACATAGAATGGCAGTTAGGATAGAGGCCGCTGGGTTTGAGATACGAGATATGATTGCTTGGGTTTACGGCTCGGGATTTCCTAAGAGTTTGAATATAGGCAAGGCAGTAGATAAGTTGCAGGGGAATGAGAGGGAAGTGGTTGGAAAAGAAAAAGGAGCTGGGACTACTGGCAATAA
>JACCDZ010605907.1_pt1 | contig 18989 bp, 20 predicted proteins | sample 7449551 | NCBI WGS metagenome assembly JACCDZ01 (sample SAMN15323452, study PRJNA562643) | freshwater metagenome | isolation source: river surface water | place: USA:Blue River Watershed | collected 2017-08-18
AACATACTTGGTTTTCCCATTAAATTGTTAGGGTCACTTATATTATCAACAAACTTCATCGGCCACCCTCCAGATGAAGTTTTAGTTGAAGATGAGCGTGGGGATCGTTTAACCGAGGTTCTTTTAGCTGGGGAGCGTCTTTTAGAGGTTCTCTTAGCTGGTGAGCGTCTCTTTGAGGTTCTCTTAGCTGGGGAGCGTCTCTTTGAGGTTCTTTTAGCTGGGGAGCGTCTCTTTGGCATGTTTTTATAATAGGGAAATATTATAAAAAAATTAAATTAATATTCCTCCTCTTCTTCCTGACTATATACACCTGATATATCCTGCACGATTTTTTCAAATATTATTGTATTATTTTGTTGTGGTTCTTCAAAAGCATTAAAAATTTCTACTTCTTTAAGATAAGTCTCAACATCTTCAAATGAAATTTGTTTTGTACGTCCATAATATGTATGAGTTCGGTATCCTCTTTGTATAAGGTCATTTATAGCTCTATTCATAAGATCTCTATACTTATTTTTTAAATATTCATGTAGCTCTGCATCTTGCTCTCTTGAAGACCGTTGAGTCATATGCTTAATTATAAACACTTTATACTTATAAAACATATCTCTATTATTACCATCAAACCCAATTATTTTTATAGTGCATATAATAAATTCATAAAATGGACCTTCATCATGATTAAATCTTGTACTTTTTATATTAAGTTTTTCACCTTCTCTTAAAGGTGTATTTGTTGAAAATGTATATTTTTGAAAAGCAGGGTCTATATTAAAATAAACAGTTAATCCTCCTTCATACCCTTGAATTATATTAGCAACATCTGTAGGTATACGATGAGCTGTTCTTCCCATAGTAACATTTAAGGTATTTTCTATATTATCTGCTCTTTCATGAATAACAAGCTTTGGCATAAAGCGTAAACTTCTTTTTACATTTTTTCTCCCTCTACGAGAACCTTTTCTTCCCGCTTTAGATCTTTTTCTTGAAGGCATCTTTTTATAATATGGAAAATATTATAAAAAAAATTAAATTTATCTTCTACGAGAACCCTTCTTCTTGTTAGACTTTCTCTTGGTCTTTCTCTTTGAATTTTTTTTGGATTTACGGGATGAAGGCATCTTCATTTTACCTTTATTGATTTTAGCAGCTTGTTTAGCCATTTGAGTGACAGGAACAGATCTACCGATACTTCTATAGTGAGCAGCTAATCTTTTAACTGTGGAAGCTTGCTTTTTCATAGCAGGGGACATTCTTCTACCAGAACGTCTTTTAGAGCGTTTGACAGCCATTGACATACAACCAGACATTGTTTTATTTTAACTTAAAGAAAAAAAATAAAATATTTAACAAATAGTAAAAATGGAAACAGTTAGAACTATACTCAACTCTGTAAAAGATAGTTATTGGATTGGTAATAGAACCGACACCGTATACGGTATCTTTGTGAACGATGAAAGCTTATATACAAACACAATGCTTCCTTATAGACTTACTTATAGAGTTTATAATTCCGGACGCTATGCTATAGCTGATAGCTTTTGGTATGATGGAGGTATCGCTTTAGATGGAAAATTAGTTATTTTAGATGATACAATTGGAACCCTCGACGGAAACACAATTAGATGGTCCAATGGAGATGTATGGTCTCGTGTTTCAGATGTTCCTCAGCCGAGAATGAACGGTACAGAACTCCAAGGGGCTATGGATGAAAGGGAAAGTGTATGGTTAAATGAGAAGATTAGAGCAGCTTACCCTTATTTCAGTCAATTTACAGGTATGTAATTAATTGATTTTTTATATTTAATATTTAAGATTAAATATAAAAGGAGCCTATAGCGGTAAAAATGAGAAAGTTATTCTTCTTTGTAGCTTTAATTTTTATGGCTTTTGTGGTGTATAATATTGACTTTATTCAGCATAGAAGAAGTCACACAAGAGTTTATCGTATTCCAAGGGAAAATCATACTGGATGGAGCACAGGAAATACCCAGTTTAAAAGGACCCAGGGTACTTTCAATTTGAGACACGCTCAATACAGAGCAAGAGTTGGTATTGATGCAGAACTGTAGTCCAGGTATATTTATCCTTGTTTTGTTCTAAAACTTCAATTGCATACATACCTTTACCTGGCATAATATCTGTAATTTCGTGCAAGTCTTTTACTGTTTCATAAGTTTGTCCTCTCCAAGGTAAAAATGTAGGATGAGACGGTGTGTCGTCAATTAAAACAATTGCCTTATCATTAAGTTTTGGAAGAAGAGCTTCAAATTCTCTTTTTCCGTGTTGTGCTGAAGGTTCATAATTTAACCAATCAATATCATAACTATCAAGGTAAGCAGCATCTACTTTATAATCAATACCTTTAATAAATTCTACACTATCACCAAGGTGTGCTGAAGCTGGATTTGATAATTCAGTCTTTGCCCTTGCAATAGTATAATGAACTACATCAACTGTATTGAAGGTTCCGCCATACTTGTTAATATAAGTATCAAAAAGTCTTGAGCTTGCTGTAGTACTCCAAGTACTTGTTCCTGTTTCAATAATATTTGGATTTTCAAACCCTCTCAATAACTCGAAAAATTTTCTGAATGTAAAGTAGTTAATATGGTGCCCTCTTTGAACCTCTTCATCTGTAAGATTAACATAAACATCGTCAGCATTCTTCTCATATCTATCCCCCTTAACAGTATAGTAATTTCTATCAAAATATAAGTCAGGCTCGTCTACATTTGAGAAATGGTCGATAACAATTTCAGACATCTTTTTATAGTAGTAAAGTAAATGTTTAAATCAATATATGATAGCAATCTATCTTATATTAAACTGAAGATATTAATAGTATAACTTCACAATGTCTAATAAACCTTCATTCTCTTCGTTTTCTATCCTTCTTATTTGTTCTTGTATTTCCATTATCAAAACTTCCAATTTATCTTCTAAATCAACATTTCCTCCATCTGGATTGAACCTTATAAATATCCACTTTCCACTATGTATCATATAAAGGTCATCATATCTTATCTCCTCGTCTAAAGGATCATATCCAGAATGCCCGAACTCATCAGTCTCTATAGCTAATATTGTATTTCCAATTAGCTTTCTATGGTCTATTCTTCTTCTATGAGTACAATCACAATTTCCTGTGTATAAAGGTTTATCATGTATAAAACCCTCAAAATGAAGGTTAATTTCATTTCTAACTCTTATCTCTTTTGTATGTCTATAAATAACCTTACTTCTTTCATCATCAGGAAATAATACTTTGAAACAAGTAATACAGTATCCATCATATTTAGACCTTCCTCCTCTGCTGTCAATCCAATCAACACAATTAGGACATCTTTTTCCACCTCCATGTAAAACGCAAAAATCAGACTTGCTTCTAGCTAAACTTTCACATTCATTATATTTACATCTTTGTCCACCTCCATGATTTGCACAAAAACCTGTATTATCTAAAGAGCTCTTATTACAATCTTTATAATCGCATCTTTTTCCTCCACCGTGTTTTCTACAAAAATCAGTCTTACCTAAAGAACCATTTTTACACCCATCTTCTCTACATCTTTTCCCACCTCCGTGAGATATACAATAATCGTCTATGCTTCTTCTTATACTATTTTTACAGTCTTTATATTTACACCTTAGTCCTCCGCCGTGTTTTATACAATATTTAGTATTACCTAATGGGTGAGCTCTATTAATACAATCTTTATAAGAACAAATTTCATCCTTTATATTTACCATTCCCTCTTTTTTATGTTCTTTACAATAGTTATATTTACCACTATCTTTGAAGCCATAAGTGGCTTGTTTAGAACATTCTTTACAAAGTACAGGCATTTTTACTATTTTATTCTTTTGATTTTAAACTTCAATTAAACTTTAAACAGAATTAAAGAAACAAATTTAAGTATACAAATGAGCTACGATATACTTATATCACACGGCCCATCAGATGATGATATTTTACCTTACACTGTATCACAGATAAGAAAGTATGTGAAAGACTTTAGAAATATTTATATAGTCTCTCATGATGCTGAAATTGACCTTTTTGATGAAGAAGTATTTAAAGGTACTAAAGTCATAAATGAAAAGACCTTCCCTTTCTCGATTAAGGATGTCGACAAGTTCATTCAGACCCCAAAAAGAAACGCATGGTATTTCCAGCAATTGCTTAAATTATATGCTTCCCTTGTTATTGAGGAAATGCTGGATGATTATGTGGTTGTTGATGCTGACACATTGTTTTTGAAGGAAATAAGTTTCAAATCATCCGGAAGATATATGTTTAATATGGGAGATGAGTATCACGTTCCATATTTCGAACATATGAAGAGAATGCATCCATCATTTGAAAAGATGGTTAAATTGAGTGGTATTAGTCATCATATGATTTTTAACAGGATGATTGTAAGCGAGATGATGATGCTTGTCGAGAGACATCATAACTTCACCCCATTCTGGGAAGTCTTTTTAAGGGAAGTTGTTCCAGAGCAAAGACACGGAAGTGGTGCGTCTGAATATGAGATGTATTTTAATTATATGCTTAAGAACCATAAAGACAAGGTTATTCCTCGTAAAATTAAATTTGAGAATACAGGGTTACAGGCAGACGTTATTTTAAATAATTACCAAAACCTTCCAGACGGACCATATTATGCTTCACTCCACGGGTGGATTGTTAATAGACAACCAAGACCTAAGAAAATAACCTTAAAAGAACCAGAATTTAAAAGGACCCAGGGTCCTTTTAAAATCCTTTCCGGAGAGGAATTACAGCAATTGTGTGATGTAACAGTTATTACAAGGGAAATTGAAGCATTCCATCGTTCTTTACCATCAACTGTTAAGAAGGTATATTTAGATGGACCTTATGATTATGATTTATTGAATAATGCAAAGAAGGTTTTTGTGTATACTCATATCCTTGATGAATTTATTGAAAGGTTGTGGCCTAATATGAACGGGAAATATATCTTAATGACACATAATTCAGATCACGGTATTTGTCCCCATCATTTACCATTCTTGAATTCTAATGAAGATAAACTTATTCATATGTTTTCCCAGAATACTCACATAGAACACCCTAAGTTGACCGCACTACCAATTGGTATTGCAAATTCAATGTGGCCTCACGGACAAGTATCATCAATCCAACATTTGGTATCGTTAAAAGACCCTATTAAAAAAGAAAGAATTTACGTGAATGTAAGTGAAGGTACAAATAGAGAACATAGAAGTAAGGTTTTGGATACTATGCATAGAAATCCATTATGTGATTTTTATCCTCAAAATAGACCCCATAAGGTTTATTTAGAAGAGATGGCTGGATATAAGTGGGTATTGTCACCAAAGGGAAATGGGGTTGATTGTCATCGTTTATGGGAATGTATGTATGCAGGGTCAATTGCAATATGTGATAATAGCGTAAATGCAAGAGCGTTTAAAGATATGGGATTACCTATAATTTTGGTTGATGATTATAATGATATTACATTAGAGTGGTTAAATTCGCAATCTGTTTCTTATGAAGGGTTGAAAAACATTCTTGATTTGAACTGGTGGAAGAATAAGATGAATTCGCACTGGACCCAAGGCACCAGTTACTTGACCCAATCTAATGAGGGGCATTTTATGCTTGTATATATCGGACAGTTGAGAGAGTTTGTTTATGAGTGTGTAAAACAGATAAAGTTATGGAACCCTACATCAACCATTCATTTATGTATTAATAATAACGACCATAATAAGTCTTATATTGAAGGACTTGTTGATAGTGTAAACATTGTATATATTGAAGACCTTGAGATGACCTATCAGCATAAGATTTTCGTTAAAAGATATACCAATATGAGTATGAACGGATTTTGGCGTTATACAATGGAGAGGTTTTTTGTGGTAGAAGAAGCTATGAGAAAGTTAAATTTGAAAAATGTATTCCATTTAGAGATAGATAATATGATATATTTCAAGGTTGATGAGATATTGGAAAAGTGTAAAAGTATTGACAAGATATTAATTCCAAGTGACAGTGAAAGACGATATATAGCGGGAACTTGTTTCATAAATAATCCAGAGAGTTTAAACGCATTGAATAGATACTTTACAGAATATTGTGTCAATAAGGATGAAATGCACTCTATAATGAGTTTTACAAAGATCTATAATGAAGTTGATACTTGGCCGGTTCTTCCACCCGGAGATAATACAAGATTGATTTACGAGGATAGAAGACACTGTGTAGATGACATAAAAAGAATAAGTAAGTATTCAGAGTTATTTGGAGGGGTATTTGACGCAGCGGCAGTAGGTCAAGGAATTTTTGGGATAGATTGGAGAGTTCATAGCCCTAATAATAATAATACGGATGGTTTTATTAACAAAGATAGTATTTTTGATTTTTCAAGAATATGGTTTAAATGGGTAAAAGAAGATGAAAAATTACAGAGACTGTATATGAGCTTAGATAAAGAACAATTTTACCCTATATTTAATTTACATATACATAGTAAAGACCTTTTTAGATGTTTAAGTGATATTACGGAAATGACAAAACACCTTCCAAACATACTATAAGTTTATTAATTAAATTGAATTTAAAATTTAATTAATATAAAAATAATAAAAGATGAGTATCATAAACCATACTAAAGAACTTTTAGAAAGTTGTATGTTAAGGGATAATGCAAGGTTAATTTCAACATATGAAAAACTAAATAGTAAGACTAAAATAAGTTTTATTTGTAAGTGTGGAAATAACGGAGAAAAGATGTTTACATCTATAAATACGGGTGGTGCTTACTGTAAAAATTGTATGTCATATATTAGACAAGTTAAAATTAAGGCTACAAATTTAGAAAAATATGGGTTTGAAAATGCTGGTCAAAATAAGGATATTAAAGAAAAAATTAAAAAAACAAACTTGGAAAAGTATGGAACTACTTGTACTCTACACGCTGAAGGTATTAAGGATAAGGTAAAGGCTATAAATTTAGAAAAGTATGGAACAGAATATGCTTTACAATCGGATAAAGTAAAGGAGAAGAGAAGAATAACTATTATAAAAAAATATGGAGTTGAAAATATATTAAGTGTTCCTGAAATTAGAGATAAAATAAAAGCTACTAATTTAGAGAAATATGGAGCTGAATATATATTTCAAACTGATGATTTTAAAGAGAAGTCTAAGATTACAAACTTAGAAAAATACGGTGCTGAGAACCCATTTCAATCTGATATTATTAAGAATAAGATAAAGGCTACTATATTAGAGAAATATGGAGTTGAGTATATAAATCAAGCTTCAGTTATAAGAGAAAAGGCTAAGACAACTAACTTAGAAAGATATGGAGTTGAAAATCCAAGCCAGACATTAGAAGTTAGAGGAAAGGTTAAGAATACAGTATTAGAAAGATATGGGGTTGATTGTACGATGAAAGTAGAAGAATTTAAAGAAAAATCAAAGTCTACAAACTTGGAAAAATACGGGGTTGAATATGCTATGCAAAATACAGAAGTGTCAGACAAAGCTTCTAATAATGCGTATAAAAAGAAAGAGATAATTACGCCTTCTGGGAATACTATAACACTTCAAGGATATGAACCTCAAGCTTATAAGATACTTTTAGATACTTATAAAGAAGAAGAAATATTACATTCAAGGAAAGATGTCCCTGAAATATGGTGGATTGATGACAAAGGTAAAAGACATCGATATTTTGTTGATTTTTATATCCCAAAAGACAATCTTATGATAGAGATTAAAAGTACAAGAACATTTTCTCTTGAAAAAACAAGGGAAAAGATAGATAAAAGTTTAGTTGCAAGTAGAGAGGCTGGTTATAAAATAGAATTGTGGATATTGGATAAAGACGGAAATATTCTTGAAAAGAAAGTTTAAATTTATTACTTTTTTATAAAAAATAATAAATTATTCAGTCTTTCTAAGAAGGTATAAAATATACAAATATTCAGTCTCGGTTATTTTAGTAGGTTTTTCGCATATATTACACATTATATCTTTATTTGGGTTCTTTTTAACGTAACAAACTCTGCATTTTAAATGTCCACAGGATAAAGACATAGAAATATTAGAACACTCAGGGCACGGGTGCATTTTATTTATTAGTTTTTATTCTTTAAATTGACCCAGGGTCAATTTATCACCCCTACGATTCAATCTAAGTTTTCAAGGACGTGGTTTCGTATTTCATATTCAATTACCCCCATAATTCTATAGAATACATCGTGGGTTCTTCTATTTACTGACAAGCCTGTATTCATAATACTTGCAAAAGAATTTTGCAGTTCAAATAACACGGTAGAATTATTTCTAAGACTTTGCGAAGATGAGGTCATCATATCTTGTAATTGCATTATTGTAGCGGTTTGTTCACTGGTATCTAAATACTCTTGAACTCTACCGACAACATTTCTTGAACGAGATGTAAAAAAGTCTGATATTGGACCTCTCTCATCTAACCATCTTGTATTTCTTGTTATAAGTCTTCGTTCAGCTTGTAAAAACTGTTGTATCTCTCTACGCTCTTCATCTTCCTTGTCTTTTTTATGTTTTTTCTGCACTTCTAAAAGCTTACTTAGTTGTTCCTTTTTAAGCTTAACTTTCTCTCTACAGATCGGACACTCTTGTTTCCCTGAAGATACAACACAAGAGTGATGGACCCAATGTCCACATTTACCTTCAACTTCACCCAGTAGAGGGTATTTTTCATCTTTCATATCTTCCATACAAATAGGACATTCATCAGGTTTTTCATACTTATACGTTTTAGTGTGTTTATTACAAAAAGTGTGCTTCCCTCTTCCCATATTTTTACAAGAAGGAATAACGCACTTTTTACGTATAGGAGGAGTTGCTGGTATAATTTCCTCTTCAATTATTTCAATTTTGACAGGGTCAGGGTAGATAATATAATCGTCTTCAATAATTACCATTTTATAAGATGATTTCAAGTTAAAAATGATTTTTATTTTTCATTTAGAAAAATAAAAATGGAGGTCTGTCTCATGGACACCGATAAAATTTATTTTTCAATTAGGTTTTTTTAAAAGTATATTAAAGAATTATATTCTACTTATAAATGCATAAAAGAACTTTTGGAAAATATACTTACGGAAACCCCTGTATATCTTGGAACCAAGCTAATTTAGTTGTAGGTAATTTTTGTTCTATAGGTGGTAATGTTAATATATATTTAGGAGGAAGTCATAGAGTAGACTGGGTATCAACATATCCATTCGGTCATATCCATCAAAATGTATTTAATACTTTTTCAGGGGAAGGACACCCTAAAACTAAAGGTGATGTTATTATAGGTAATGATGTATGGATAGGTGACAATGTAACTATTATGTCAGGTGTTACTATTGGAGATGGTGCTGTTATAGCTAATAATAGTCATGTAGTAAAAGACGTTGAACCTTATAGTTTAGTAGGAGGAAATCCTGCAAAGATAATTAAGTATAGATTTAAAGAAGAACAAATTAAAAAATTATTAGAGATTAAATGGTGGTTCTGGGACGATGAAAAAATAAACAAGTTCGCCCCTCTCTTATGTAACCCTGATATTGATACCTTTATAAATGCGGCTCTTGAAACTGATAAAGTTTAAAAAGACCCTCTTACACCGAAGGTGTTCGGAGCGCAAAGCGCGATGGGTCTTTTTTAAAAATAAGAGGAGAAATCCCTCCTCATATTTTTAGTATTTTTTTATATCTACCTGTAATCCATTATTGGTAATTCATTATTGATAAATACGGTCAATAATACCCTCGAATTCGTCGTCATCACATTCGATCGCTATGAACTTGAGAGACTTTTTCCCGGTTGATTGGATATATACAGTATTATCTTCGGTGAAGGTTTCTCTCAAGTAGTTTTTCATAGTATTAACAAGCTCAAGTTGTAAATCTTGGTCTTTCTCGGCTCTTTCCATCATCTTTCTTAACTTTTCTAACTCATTGTTTTTATCGTGAGTTTTGAAGGTGTCAGGAGAGTCTAATTCAATAACCATTTCCTCATCCTTGGTTACAGGTTCAGTATATACATTCCACATTTTTGGAGGAGGAGGTGTCTCCTTAGGTATTTCAGGGATTTCTTCAGTAGAGTGGTCGTAACCACAGTTCTTCTTATTTTTACACTTGTCGCCGAAGAAACAAATGGGTTTACGGAGCTCGCTTGCATCGTGTGCGAAATGACAGCCTGTGCCAAAGTCGCAATAACCAGTTTCGGTAAATCTCTTACACATCTGTGTTTTAAGCTTGTTACGCTGAATGATGTTTTTGTCGGCGACTTTAGTCTCAAAGATTTCAGTACGTTCATCACGTCTGAAAGGCTTGGAAACATTCATCTTGGATAAATCCTTGGTGATTTCGGACACTTTTCTATACTTCTTGTTATAAGACATCTTGGGGTGATGATTTCAAGGTTAAAATAAAATTTATTTTTCATTTAGATTGAAAAATAAATTAATGCTTAAACTAATAAAGAATAGATATAAAGATGGACGAGTTGATTCGAGTTATAAGAAAGAATGATTATACTGAGTTAATTGACTATGGTTCTGAGATTAAGATTTCCTATGTAGTTGAAGAATTTACTAAAAGTAAGAAAAGTCCCCTTTGGTATATGGTTAAAAATGATAAACAGTTTAGCGAGTATGTTTTTACCTATCTTGTTGATGTATTTGAGGCGGACCTTGATACTAAAAATGAGGAAGGACAGACCCTTTTAATGTACTGTATTGAAAAAGGGTATTTGAATATGATAGATATGCTTGTAAGCAATGATTGTGATTTAAATCTTCAAGATAATGTTGGAATGAGTGCGTTGCATTATGCTGTATATAATCTTGATAGTAACCTTGTAAGATTACTTTTACTTTCAGGGATAGACATAGACTTGAAAGACAACTGCAATCAAACAGCATTAGATTACCTTAGTAATAACTTTCATCATCAACACATAGATGAACAGGGTAAAAATAGATATGAATGTTATGATTCTATACTTAAACGTACTAAGAAAGAATAATAATATAAAATTAATTTTATGAGTTCCCACGAACTCTTAAAATTAAACTTGAATTAGGAGTTTTATCACACCCTAAAACCCACAATCTCTATACCATTTAATAATCTTTGGGTCAAGGTCTTCAACGTAGATAATACCTTCGTCAGTTTGTCTTCCGATTAATTTTCCATCATATGTAATAATAAGGTTAGTATTAACGTGTAAAATACATTTAATTTCTTCATCGTCATCGTATATTTTTGCACCTACACCTTGCCAGAAATTTCTATTTGACCTATCTACCGGTTCGTTAAAGTCATAATCTTTTGCTTTTAAAACAAGGGGTTCATACCATTTTTTGATTATTTTATCATCCATTTGAGGTATATATAATATGCTTTTAAGCTTTTGTGGTAATAGTGTTAAAGACGAGAATGTCTTAATCACTGAGTCAATAGGAGAAGATAAATAAGCTAACATTTTTAATAATATATTTTAAGGGTAAAAATAAATTGTAAAAATCAATTAATTTTATTGCGTATAATAACTTCAGTTGTTTTTGCGCCTGGATTTTTAGAGTTGATAGACCTCTTACATTCTATTAGATGAAGCTCATATTTATCAGTTTTAAAATTATTTTTCACAAGGTCAACATAAGCATTACTCATTATAAAATTAACACGGGTTAAATCATTACACATTTTAAAGAGATTAAGATGGGCGTCTAAATCAAAACCATCTTCAGTATACCCTACAAACGATTTCTTATTTTCAGGGGCATAAGGAGGGTCCATATAAACGGTATCACCTTCTTGAACTCTTTCAATAGATTTAGAATAATCACAACATTCAAATGACACGTCTTTTATAAGGTCACTAACTTCTTTCAAATGTTCAAGGGAAACTATCTCTGGTTTTTTATAATTTCCAAACGGGATATTAAATCCGTTTGGACCAACTCTATACATTCCTCTAAACCCTGTTTTGTTTAAAAAGATAAAATAAGCTGAAGAAAGCAATGATTTCTTGTCTTCTAAGAGATTATATTGTTTTCTTATCCAATAATAATAATTTTCCTTGCTAATTTTAGCTGATGATATATCGGTTGGCTTTTTATCTCCACCTTTTATTTCAGAGATGGAATTATACTCATTTATTAACGGTTCAATAGTGTTATATAGTCCGGTATAATTACACTGAATATTTTTATAAACATATATAAGAGCTTCATTCAAGTCATAGGCGCAAATTCTTCCTGACACAGATATTTTATTAGTTTTTATGTAGTCAAGCAAGGTTAAAAGAACACTTCCACCGCCTAAAAATATTTCGTGATAGTTATTAATTTCACGGGGAAAATGACCTAATAATTGATGAATGATTTGGGTCTTTCCACCTACCCATCTCAAGATAGGTTTAATAGTCATTTTTTATAGTTAAAGTTATATTATTTAAATTCTTTTTCATTTAATTTATTTTGAGTTTAAATTACGTATATAATATTTGTTATTATTAACCTCCCTTCTACTACCGTTAAAAACACTTGATATTTTTTCTGTGTGTTCTTCAGGGTAAATGGAAACATAATTTTCATTACGGGCTTTGTTCAACCATCTTTGAGCTTCTACCCTCCTCATATTTAATTTTTCAGATACTTGATTCGCATTTATAGGTTTAGTTCCAACCTCGTTAATCACCATAGAATAAGGGTATACCTTACGGGTCTTACGGGTAAAGTCATTATTCTTTGAGAAGGTCATAGCTGGTAAATATTTCCAATATTCAGTCATCTTTTATTATATATTAGATAGATATTCTTTAATAATATAATTTTATAATCTCTAATAATCCATCATTCTCTTCATCTTCTATCCTTCTTATCTGTCTCTCTATCTCCCTTATTAAAACTTCTAACTTATCAATTAAATCAATCTTTCCGCTATCTGGATTAAACCTTATAAATATCCACTTTCCACTGTGTATCATATAGAGGTCATCATATCTTATCTCCTCATCTAAAGGGTCATATCCACTATGAGCGAACTCATCTGTTTCTATGGCTAATATTGTATTCCCTATTAACTTTCTGTGGTCTATTCTTCTTCTATGAGTGCAGTCGCAATTTCCTGTATATAAAGGCTTATCGTGTATAAAACCCTTAAAGTGAAAGTTAATTTCATTCCTAACTCTTATCTCTTTTGTGTGTCTATAAACAACCTTACTTCTCTCATCCTCGGGAAATAATACCTTAAAACAAGTAGCACAATATCCGTCATATTTAGACCATCCACTTCTACTGTCAATCCAATCAATACAATTAGGACATCTCTTTCCGCCTCCGTGTGATATACAGAAATCAGTTTTACCTTGAGCACTCTTATCACATCCATTTTCTTTACATCTTTTACCACCTCCGTGTTTTTTACAAAAATCAAACTTATCAATAGCACTCTTATCACATCCATTTTCTTTACATCTATCTCCGCCTCCGTGAGATTTACAAAAATCAGATTTATTTCTTGCACTCTTATCACATCCATCTTCTTTACATCTATCTCCGCCTCCGTGTTTTTTACAAAAATCAAACTTATCAATAGCACTCTTATCACATCCATTTTCTTTACATCTTTTACCACCTCCGTGAAAAGCACAAAAATTAGATTTACTTCTTGCACTCTTATCACATCCATCTTCTTTACATCTATCTCCACCTCCGTGAGATTTACAAAAATCAAACTTATCTACAGCACTCTTATCACATCCTTGTTCTTTACATCTTTTACCACCTCCGTGTTTTTTACAAAAATCAGTTTTACCTCTTGCACTATTATCGCATCCTTGTTCTTTACATCTTTTATTATTAACATTAACCATATCACCTTTCTTATGAATTTTACAATATTCTGGAGGTTTAGTATAACCAAAGCTTGCTCTTTTAGAACAAACTTTACAAATATAAGGCATTTTTAACTTATTTGTAAGTTAAAAATGATAATTTTAAATCAATTAAACATAGTCAAGAATGATACCTATGACATCGTTATACAACATAGTATCTTTAATCATACTATCATAAAGCCTCTTTTTCACATATAGTTCATATGCCTTCTTAATACCGTCATATTCTACATAAGGATATATAAAAAAATCTCTATAATCAATCCTATCAGACGACGATATAATATCATCTCCGTCATTATCACTATCGTCTATAGTCTCATATAATTCTTCACGTTGTCTTTCGTACTTCAACCACATATTTTTATAGATGTTATATTCCGGTAAATAGCTATAGTTGGTACAAGGCGCTCTTCCACAGTGGTTGCAAAACCCCATATAGAGTTCTTTTCGTCTGCCTTTGGCTTCAGGGAGAAGTTCATCTTTGTCGTTTAAAATTTGAGAGCGTATTTCATCTTCAAAAATAAGGTCTGGGAAGTTTCTAAGTCTGTTATTAATATCTTCCATTATGAAATATATTAATATAAAAATTAAACTTTAAACTAACTATCACTTTGAAACTTATTCAATAATTGTAACCTTATCTAAGGTGAAATTTTTGATATTATCGTCAATAAGGCAAATACCTTGTAAAATTTCTTTTTTAGAATAGACGGTCTTAAACACTTTCAAGGGTCTTACAGGGCGTTTTATATCTGGAATACTACCACCATCATACATAATATCTAATATCTTTTCATTGTCAATTGCAAACTGAATTTTATCGTGTTTAGAGTTTCTTGAATTATTAGGTTGAACTGGATTACCAGTTTTTGGGGTTGGATTACCCTTCTTAGAGGAGATGCGGCGGGTGTCAGGCTTAAGTTCCTTCAAGGTGAATTTTTTCAAATACATTCTACCTTCATCTCCAAGCTTAAACTTTTGTTTATTTTGAACGATACATCCGGTTTCAACTAACCTTCTTAAAGTTCTTCTTAAATTATCTTGGAAACGAGACTCATTAATATGGTGATTATAATTAGCCAAAAGATAAGCTTGAATAGCTTGTCTGGAAGAACCTCTTGTGCCATTTACATACATATCCTTTATAGCGTTCAAAACCATACGCTTATATGGCATATATTCAGGAGAGTCAATTGTATCGGTGTCATCATCAGATGATGAGTATACAGGAGGTTCTCTATAAGAAACTACTTTTTCAATATATCTTACAAGGTATTTTTTATATTTATTTTGTTCTTGACAAATACCCTCAAGATACTTGTCATTGCTTTCTTTAACCAAAATTCTTTTTTCTTCTCCTTTATAGAGGAAAGTAACCATATCATTTACATTGAGGTTTGTTGGATCCTCAAAAGTTTGCTGGGTTTGTTTACGAGGTGCATCAGGAACTTTTATCTCTCTTTTCTTTATAGGTGTAAAATAGGTTTCTTCAGAAGAAAATTCAAGTTCGTCTTCTGTATATCTTGTAGGTGCAAGACACTTCAAATGAGCTGGAAGAGGGTTGCATTTAATATTTATGGTATCATTCCCTGATGTATATGATTTATGTTTAATATCTGGTGTCGAGTAGTATATAGGTTCAGTGCAAGAAAATTTAGCATTATTAAAAACTAAAGGATTTTTGACATCTTTCTTTGATCCATAAATTTCTTCATAATATTCAGTAAGAGAATTAGGGTCTTTCACAATCTTAATCAAGGTATGGGGTTTATTAGTATTCTGAGTATGAGTTTCGAGATGAGTTCTTTTAGAGAAATCAAGAGAGATATCATCACCAACATAAATTAATACCTCTTTTCCATCTGTTTCAGACAATAAAATATTAAGGTCATTTGAGAGTTCTTTTTTAATTAAGTTTTCAATCATAGTTTCCTTGAGGTCTCTCTTCAAGTATGCATTATATAAAGCAGGTTCACCAGGAACTATAATAGATTTACAATCATCTCCACGAATAATGTCTTGAATTGAGGGCAAATCAAGCTTTCTTCTTTTATTTAAAAACCACGGACCTCCAGGGTAATTCACCTTAACAGAAGGTTCTTCAACGGAAGGTTTTTGGACAGCTGGTTGAACTGAACGGGAACCATCTTTGATGGCGTTAACAATAAAGAGTGAATTCATATCTAAGATAAAGACATCTTCGTTATCATTTTGAAGAACAGCAAATGACTTCTTTTTACCCTTAGTCATAATAAGAATTTGATAGACATCTGTAGGGACAGTTTGAGATGAAAATTCAAACTTTTCTACTCCTTCATCAATCATACGTTCAATAAGCTTATAACTTTCTTCTCTTGTTCTATTTAAAATGTTCTCAAGGTCATCATCCATAAGGGGAACTTCAGTCAACTTTCTCTTTTTAAACGAGCCTGGCTCGTTGTTAAACGAACTTGGGTCATTGATATCTAGAGAGTTAGTTAAATTAGGTTGTTCTTGAGAAGTTTCCTCCGAAAGAGTTTGTGTCTCTCCTCCTTGGGGCTGGTAATCCAGCGAGAGACCCTGGGGCTGGTAATCGTAATTTTTATCAAGTGTCTCAGGGGAGACATAATCAAGGTTAATTTTATTCAACCCAAATTGTCGGGTCAACTTATATGGGTCGTTATCGCCAATTTCTGAATTTTTGTGAAGTTCTTTGAGTAAAGCACAAGATTTACCGTTAGATACGTGTGCTTCTTTAATATGACGAAAGTCTGCTGTTCTTTTATGATCATCATAAATTCCAATCCAGGTGACTTTCATATCGTTAAATTCAAGGACGCGATAGACATCAATACGATTTCCATCATTCATAATAAAAAAGCCTTCACAATCCTTCAATTTATTCATATTGTTTAAAAGGGTAAAGACACTTTGTTTTCCATCGGAAAACGGAGCCTCTAAAGGCGGTTGTTCTTCAACTGGATGAGCTTCTTTTACTTGGGAAATCATAAATTCCTTCTTTATACCGTTTCCGTCTTCATAGAGAATACGCATATCTTTTCCCTTCTCTTCAAACTGGGTTCCAGTAACTTTGGAAATATACAAAAATGAGTTGTCTTTAAGAAGGACAGTTCCTCCTAACTTTTTCATCTTGAAAATATCGAGTAAAGCCATTTTAACGTATAAGTAAATTAATAGGTTATATTTAAACTATTAATTCATTTTTTAAAAATCAATTAGATTTTAAAATTATTCATCTTCTTCTATTTTATAGTAAAAATCTATTTTCTTACCTTTACCCTTAAGTTTAGACATAAGTTTTTCTTTTCCATTATCAAAGGTTCTATCATATACTAAAACACCATTTTCATTCCACTGCTTACAATCACCGTGGAAAAGTTTCTCTCCAGCAAATCTATTAAAATAATAAGAGCAATCGGTTCTTTTTGACCCATCTTTATACCATTCTCTGTGATGATAGAGACCATCTTTATCTACGGTCACTTCATATTGCATATAAGGATTGTTACTTCTTTCACCTCTTTTATAGGCATCATAGTCAGTTATAACATTTTTCCAATAAAATCTTTTGCTTCCATCATCATGGTCATCATATTCACCTATAATATTAGCAACATCTCTTGGGACACGATGAGTATTAGAATTTTTAAATACTTCATCAATAGAATTTTCTATGGTATCTACCCTCATTTCATTTATAACCATTTTAGGAAAGTTAACAGAAAGCTTAGGATTAAACATCAGGCTTCTATGAGGAGAGCGACGTGGTGAACGACGGCGTGGTGATTTTTTACGGGAAGGCATTTTATAATATCAAAAAGAAAATAAATATTAATTTATGGTCTCTACGGAGACCGTAAATTAAACTTAAAGGTAATTAAAAAAGAATATCTCATTTATAATACTTCATAACCCCCGAAATATTTATTGTATTGTTTAAGGTTAAAATGATTAGACAAAAGATGAACTGTGTTTATTAATTTACCACCGAAAATTATGGTTGGGATATAGAATGATAAGTTATAGTATAAAAATAAGAAAATTATGTTTAAAACGAAGAATCTATTTTTAGTTTTCATTTGTGAGATATAAAGGTCCTTGATTTCTAAAAAATAAATAAGAAAGGTAAAAAGAAGGTATAAAAGTATATTTATACTGACTTTATACTCTAAAGGAGTATAAACTTTATAAGCGTAGATTAAAGCGGAAGAAATAACGAATAACATTTTGAAGATATAATTAAACCGATAAAATAATTTTTATTTTTCAATTAGATTAAAAATTATAATTCTTTTAACCAAGCCGGAAAATCTGTTCCTAACCAGAAGTTGTTTTTCTCACATTTCTTAAAAGCTTCATCTGAGAGCTTACCTAATAACTCTTGTTGTTCTTTCAAGTCATCATTCATACGGACGATTCTCTTAATTAATTCATCCTCAGAATATTTGATTAACAAATTATGGGATAACAACTCTGCTTTTAACTTGCTTTCAATTAAGTAATGTTTAGCGTTTCTTACATTGTCATTTATTACTGTTTTACCGAACTTTGTTTTAAGCTTCTGAATAACCTTAACATAGTCTTGTTCTAAAACAATCTTATTCATATCTATAGGTTGACAAGTATTAACATTTTTATATATGTTCATTATCTTGTTATCATCATCCTCACATTCTAACATTTCAATTTGAACTTGAATGTCAACCTCTATTTCACCGTTTAATGAAGATTCTAAAATAGATTTTAACGCCTTGAAACGATGTTGACCGTCGATAATAGAAATTTCTTTTCTTTCAGGGATATGGATAAGAACAATTGGATGATATAAATATCCAGTTTGAATTAAGCCTTTTTTAAGAACATCTACGTGATCTTGATTATATTCCCTTTGATGTCTATAAGGGAACAAGTTAAGGTGTTTTAATTCTTTCAAATCTACAACATAAACCTTTTTATTCTTGATTTCGTGGGTAGAATTCTTTAAAATACTTAAGGCTAAATTATAGTTCTTATTCTCAAACACAACATCATCGTCTATTTG
>JACCDZ012094124.1_pt1 | contig 18989 bp, 14 predicted proteins | sample 7449551 | NCBI WGS metagenome assembly JACCDZ01 (sample SAMN15323452, study PRJNA562643) | freshwater metagenome | isolation source: river surface water | place: USA:Blue River Watershed | collected 2017-08-18
ATCTTCTGGCTAGTTATCCAACTATTGCAGTACAAATGCCCCCAGATGTAAGAAATAATCATTTACCGCAGGCCTTACAAGCTCAGGCGGAAGATTTTCAAGCCTTCTCTGCCCCACAAGAAGGTAGTAGCCGCAGTGTAGCAGAGCGTATAGGCAGATTAATGAAAACTCACCCAACGCTAATTGAGAAGGGTTGGAAGACAATACAAGAAAATTGCTCTTTCTTGCGCCGTGTTGCGCTCACCTTTAAGTTGCCTGAATTTCTTTCTTCAGCCCAATATAAAGATTTTTACAAGGATTTACCCGTCTTCTATCAAGTCATTGGACAAGTAGGTAGACTTTGGGTGAAATTTTTTGGATAGAAAGACCATATCTAGCAAGAAAGACAAGCAAATAGACATCTTGCGTAAGCCCATTTGCTTGTTAAAATTGCCTTTTTTGGCATCTTTATCGACAAATTTTTCGACCACATGTTCACATATGCCCTCAAAATTTGTCGATAAACTTGGATCAAAAAATTTCAATTTTTCCAAGCAAGGCGGGGTAGTGCAAGATGTCTAATATTTGGTACAACCTTACTCAGGAATGCCTGTTGAATTTCCCCAGCCACTAGGGGTTGTATATAAAGCGCATCCAAGAGCTGGGTCTATTTCATCTGTAGCCCAAATAACGGTTGCGTGACTTGTATTACTCAGCGCAATTCTCGGTTGAGTGCCTCCTGTATCATTACCTAAAATAGTGGGCGCAAGCCATTGTAAAGGGGCGTCTAAGGAGTAAACGGCGCTCTGTATAAAATTCGTGGAAGGGGTATCGATTTCCCAAACGGCTATCAAAAGATTTTGATCGTTGAGTCCCACAGAGGGATTTATAAAATTTCCCGTGGTTGCACTCGGCGTCTGTATTTCTGCCCAGTTCATGGTTGTTCCATCCCAAGTGCCAAGTGAACTACGGATGAGCAGGCTATTGGTTGTTTCATCTTTTTCTGTCCACACAAGAATTCCTAAATTGTTTTCGTTTAGTCCAACTTGTGCTCCTGTCATATTTCCTGTGTTTTTTGGAAATGTGTAAGGAACAGTTTCTTCTGGATAGTGAATGGCTTGTATTAAAAGTTCAGAATTTTCCTCTCCAGAATCACTTTGCCAGGCAATTAAGGCACTTCCCGTCTCATTCAGAGCAATGGAAGGTGCATAGGCAAAGTGATTTAAAGTTGAAAGGGTTTGTGCTTCTTGCCAAGCGCCTGTAGTGGAGCCAAAGCGAACATGAATAAGGGATTGTTGTGCGCGCAATTCCATATCTTCCCAAGCAATGGCGATAATTCCATTGGGATTAACAGCTAATGCTGGTGAAATCGATACGCTGTCATGAGAAGCTCCTATATTGATCGGAGGGCAACTCCAGGGAGTTCCTGAGGCTGTCATAGATGCTTGAATTTGTTGTGCGGTTACGTTTTCCCATACAGCGACACAATTGCCATCTTGATCGATTCCCACTTGGGGTAATACACAAACTTCTGCAGGAGGCGATAGAGGGGCGGGAAAAAGAGACCATTCATCCCGATGGTCCCAGAGCATTCCTGCTCCATTGATGCGAGATTCAGAGCCAGAGCCTTCCTGCCAAATAGCAACAACAGTGCCCGCATCATTTAATGCCACCTGTGGATAGAGACAATCTAATTTTGTTGCCTGAGAGATGATGGTCGAATGAGGGCTCCATTCTCCGCCTGCAGGACAGGAGGAGGCTCTGATCACAAAGAAAGAGTCTTCTAAATCTTGCCATATAGCAATAGCATTTCCATGATGATCTGTTTTAATTTGGCAAAATGCGCGGTCAGTTTTTGCATATACGCAAAAAGTAACTAAAAATGAAAGTAGTCCGATCCATATTTTCAATTGCTGCATGAGTGTATTCTCCCTATGTGTATCCAAGTTGTGTCAAAAATTTAACTGTATTTTACCAGACCATGTGTATTGATGATATTTTGATCCCCACTCACTGGAGTAATCGCAAGAGATAAGGAGATGATCGTAAAATGTTTTCATAAGGATTCCACCGCTGGGTGCAAATAAGTGTCGATTAGGATTAAGTCCATGCACTGTAAAGATGCAGCTACTATCCATCAGATTTGCTTGCAGAGAAGATCCTTGATAGCGGCGTTCTAAAACCCAGCTGATATGGGCATAGGGGATCCAGGTGATTTTTTCAAAATTCCAGCAAAAAGACATCTTAGCGCCGGCTTCTGCGCGTAGCAGATTAGAGTTGTGTTTTTGGACATGTAAATTCAGGCTGTCTGCCCCAGATTCTGTAAAGGCTTTTTGCTGCACAAAGACATAATCGGCGCGTGCAAAAGGTTCAAATAGAATTTTTTTCCCGATAGAAAATCCCGTTTCAAGATAGGAAGAGGCGCTCCACCCTGGGCTATAATGAGAGGCGCTACGCTCTAGTAATAAATTTTGCTCGCCTATCAGGGTAATTTTTCTTGTTGCTTTATAGTGATCAAAAGAGCCGAGACTTGCGCCTTGAATATAAAAATGACAGGATCGAAATCCTCCATAAATCCCTCCGTAGAATTCATTAATAGAGCCGTCTCCGCGGTGCTTATCCCACTCAATGGTATCAAGAGCGTATCCAATAACCCCTCCCAAGTATCCATGATCCCATATGGTAGAATCAATACCGGTTATAAAAGATCTTGTTTTAGTCTTAAACCCCACTTCTCCCTTTTCAGCAGATTGGGAATCTTTTGTCCATCCGCCAATCTCCCATACATGGAGCTTACCTTGATCTGCACAGGGGCAAAAATGGAGAGTATTTAATCGATTTGCAATGCTAGAGTTAACATCGATCACATTTTCTTCTTTTGCAAGATCAAGAGCTGTCAGCATGGAGGGCTGCATTTCTGTGAAATTTTGATACAGCTGCTCTTCATTGGAAAAACGAAGAATATTGATGATATTTGTAAGATCAGAACTTGGATTTGTAGTCATTGAATCGAAACAACGAGCAATCGCTCCAGCATTGCCTTTCGTCACAATATCAGAAAAAGCAATCAAGTTAATTTGAATGAGTAAAGCGGTGTTTGTATATTTGAGCGTTAAATCAAGTGTTGGGTATGTGTTATTAACATAGGTGAATTGTCCGGTAAGCCCGCTTGATGCTGATAATAGAGTGTATTTACTATTGGGTGGGTATGTGGCAAACTCTGGATTAATATTTAATGTGGTATTACTACCTATAGCAATTGTGCTGTTTGCGATAAGAGAGCTTGTATCTCCAGTGGGATTGAATGACGCATTAAATACAGATCCTGAGCTCTGCGTGTAGCTTCCTGTAACCGTTATTTGCCCTGTGGGCTCACCTGGAGCAACTGTTCCTGCGTTTGTAAGAGCTCCTAGGACAGTTCCAATACCCGTAAGTGTTCCTCCTGAGGAAATAGTAATAGGTGCATTAATATTGGTGTCAATTTGGACAGTCCCTGCATTGATTGCAAAATCGGTTTGAGTAATGGATCCCCCCTCTATGTGAAGTAGTCCCGATCCTTCTTTAATGAGGTGTCCTAAAGCGCTACTCAAAGGACCTATCGAACCTGTAAAGATACCATCGCTGGTTTGATTAAAGGTGAGCGTTCCAGCATTTTCAAAATTTCCTTGCAAGCTCGCTGTGTTTCCACTTATACCCCCAGGGCTGGAAATTTGAGTTCCACCTGTGTAGGAGTTGCTCCCTAAGAGGGTTTGTGTTCCAGATCCTGTTTTAATAAGGCTCCCAGAGCCCGTTAATGAACCAGAAAAAGAGGCAGATGTTCCACCTGAACCAATGCTTAAAGACGTAGTAGAAAGAGTTCCTAAGTTAATGGAGGCAGAAGAATCCGTTCCTATGAGGGCATTAATTGTCTGGTTGTAATCATTCAGAAGAACAGAAGCAGACCCGGATACTGTTAAGTCAGAATTGGCAGGTAAAGTTGAAGTGGCCTCTAAAGAAAGGGTTCCTGCGCTAACCACAGTTGCTCCTGAGTAGCTGTTGGATCCAGAAATTCTTAAGATTCCAGCGCCTGTTTTATTTAAAGTCCCAGTTCCTCCAATAATCCCCGAAAACTTTGCAGAAGCGGCTGTAGGAACCTGTATTGTGCCTCCTCCGGAAAGGGTGAGAGGGTGCGATGTGTTAATGGTTGTGCCTGTTGTTTGCAAGGTCGCGGCTTGAATTGTCCAGGTTCCCGTGCTGAAATTATTGTTGGCAGAAATCGAAACCGTTCCGGATTGAATAATAAGAGGGAAACTAGCTCCTGAATTATCCCCAGAGAGGGTAAAGATTCCTGTTCCTGTTTTTGTTATAGTCCCAGTTCCTGAAAAACTGCCAGAGAATGCATTAGAGGCATTAGATCCCCCCAGAGTTAAATTGACAGACCCTAAAGAGACGGAGCCGTCCCCTGTTAAAGAGCCAATGATTTGAGAAACAGTGCTTGCAGAGATATTGAAAGTAGCACCTGAGGCAATTGTAACAAGCCCTGCTGTAGAGAGAGTTCCTAGTCCCGATAGGGCAAGAGTCCCCCCATTAATAAAGGTGTCACCCGTAAAAGTTGTGGTATTATCTTCGTAAAGCGTGAGTATTCCGGCGCCCTCTTTAATCAGAGGGTCGGCTCTAAGTAAAACAACAACCAAACAAGAACTACTCAGCAAAATGGAGTAGCATACATTTCGCACTAGCATGACTCACTATTGTAAAAAAAAATATTTTTATTTGATTCCATCCTAACTTATTTGTAGCTACTTTGGCTATGTTTTTTTTGTTTTTGATATTTTTTTGCAGAGGTGGGCTTGTTCGAAGTGGAAACCTCATCAAAATGATTCGCTTTTTCGCCAATGTTATAAAGTTGTGCAGAGGCATCTGTAATGCAATGGTGAAATTCTTTGTTGTTGTACAAATCACCCTTGTGTTAACACTAAAAAAATAAATAACACAAAAAAGGGGTGGAAAAATGGAAACAAAGGCAATCAGAGGATCTTTTTTCGACTTTGTAGATGATCCATGGAAACATGTAGGAGAGGAACAGAAATCTGCCCGATTTTATCCAGATGGAATGTTAGTGATAGAGAAAGGCGTTATTAAAGCGTACGGGCCTTATAGTAAAATTTCTTCTCAGTTTCCTGGTGTTCCAACCACACACATTAAAGACAGACTTATTTTGCCAGGTTTTGTGGATGGACATATTCATATGCCCCAAACACGCGTCTTAGGAGTCTATGGACAACAATTACTCGGGTGGCTTTTGGAGGGGATTTTTCCAGAAGAAAAAAAATATAGCGACCCCGCTTATGCTAAAGAAGGGGCTACGCACTTTTTTAATGATCTGCTAGCCGGAGGAACCACAACCTGTCAAGCCTTTTTAACTCACTCACCAGTGAGTGTCGATGCCTTTTTTAAAGAGGCCTCTGCTCGTAATATGTTAGTCATTGGAGGTCTTACGGGTATTGACCGCTTTGCTCCCGAAGGCTCATTTGATTCAGCGGATAATTTCTATAAAGATACGACAGCTCTCATCAAAAAGTGGCATCGTAAAGGAAGAAATCTTTACGCCATTACTCCCAGATTCCCTTTAGGCTGCACGCAAGAAATGATGGAGAGTTGTCAGAAGTTAAAGAAAGAAAATCCCGATGTTTGGGTTAACTCGCATCTGAATGAAAACCCTCATGAAATCAGAGATACCAATGCCCATCACTGTACCCATGATTATTTAGAAGTTTTTGAGAAGTATCATTTACTGGGTCCTAAATTTACAGGGGGACATTCTGTTTGGACATCGGATAACGAATATAGACGTCTTTCTAAATCGGGTGCAGCTGTCTCTTTTTGTCCTCTTTCTAACCTCTTTTTGGGCAGTGGTCTATTTCGGTTAGGTAAGGTCACCGATCCTGAGCACAGAGTGCGTTTTTCTTTAGGGTGCGATGTGGGCGCAGGTAACAAATTTTCGATTATTAATGTATTGGACGAAGCGTATAAGGTGGGGATGTGTAACAACACCTTATTAGATGGAAGCATTGACCCCAGGGATTTTGATGCCGCCGAGGCAGAAAGAAATAAATTGTCTCCCTATCGAGCTTTTTATGCGGCAACTTTAGGGGGAGCGCATTCTCTTTATCTCGATGATCGTATTGGGAATTTTGATGTGGGTAAAGAGGCTGATTTTGTCGTTTTAGATTGGACCTCGGGGCAAAAAGCCGCCGCGTGGCAAACATCGCAGATTGTAGGTACAGAGGGCCCAAAAGATATGAAAACCGCAGCTAATCTTTTGTTTTCTATCATGATTCTAGGCGATGATCGGAGTGTAGATGAGACGTGGATTATGGGAAATAGAGCGTATCATAAAGCAAGCAGTAGCGCATGAAAATTGTTTGGAGCCTGCTTTTAACAGGCGCTCTTTATGCTGCCGATAATGCGGCTTTAAGTGTTAGTACGAACCCCAGTACTGTCAACATTGTTCCTGGAACAGGAGAGATAGGTGCGTGGATTTTTCAAAAAAAATCTGACTCTGGAGTGCGGTTGGGGGGTGTTTTACTCTCTGATGCAGATGTCACCCTCACAAAAACGCCCGGCTCAAAAAATTGGAGTGGCAACAATGTCGTGGTTGTTGGCCTTGATCTAAATTTTGAAAAGCTCTGTGAGTGGAAAGGTAGCTCTTTTGGGATTGCTTATCTCCAATTTAATGGAATGGATTCCAATGGAAGAGCCGGGATTGTTCAAGGTTTTGATTCACTCTCTGTTGTTGCTCCTTTTACAAACCGCTCAGAGTTGTATGAAGTGTGGGTTCGCCAAGAGTTTTTCGATAAAAAGCTTGTGGCGCGGATTGGAAAAACCGTTCCTACCTATGATTTTAACAACGTCATTCGTCCTGTGCCTGTACAAGATGAGACTCTTGCGATTCCTGGTGTCAGTGGTCTTTTATTTAGTCCTATTTTTATAAATCCCGTTAACATTGGAGTCATGCCCGGCTATTATAATTCTGCTTACGGCATAACCCTGAATATAGCCCCTACCGATAATTTTTATGTCTCTTTGGGGGGGTACGATGGAAATTTAGCTAGGGGAGTACAGACAGGATTAAAGGTGGGGCCTCATTTTAATGGGTACTATTTTTGTGTCGCAGAAATGGGGGCTAGCTGGTTTGGAGGAGAAGAGCGTAAGCCTGGAAATATCGGTATAGGAGGGTGGGTCCAAACAGGAAAATTGTCGATTCCTTCTGTTGTAGAGCAGCAAGGAGCCGAAGGTGTCTATCTTTTTGGATCTCAGAGAGTATGGTTTAAAAACCCCGGAGCAGATGATAGTGGCATTAGCCTCTATGGGCAACTAGGCTACAATCATGCTAAAACACTTCCCATGAATAAATTTGTAGGTTTTGGCTTTACGGCCTTTGCCCTTACCCGTCCTAAAGATTCTTTTGGCTTTGGAACAGCCTGGTCTTGGCTGAATCAACGCCTATTTACCCGAAAAAGTGAACTCATGTTTCAAGCGTATTATCAGGCTTTTTGTTTCCATAATACCTATATAGAGCCTGTGCTGACTTATGTTCCTACGCCCGGTGGCGGCAACCATTTACCGCAAACAGTAACGATGACCCTGCAACTGATTACTTTATTCTAAATCTTGCCTGAAAAAAAATAAGTTGATACTGTCAAATATATATTTAGGAGTTTAAGGATGAAAAATATCCGTGGAATGTTGATTTGGTTAGTTGGGACTTTGTTTGTTGTTTATGCTTTTTTTCTTAACACAGCAGGGGCTGTTTTTTCCGATACTTTTAAAAATTCTTTGCATCTCTCGGATATGGGGGCAGCCTTTGCTGTAGGCTCTTTTGTCTTGGGATTTGCCTGTATGCAGATTCCTGCTGGATACCTGCTAGATCGCTTTTCTGTGCGATGGGTTGCCAGTGGAGGTCTTGCTTTGCTAGCCTTAGGGAATTTTACATTAACTATTTCCTCTAGCTTGCCTCTCTTTGCCCTTTCTAATTTTATCCAGGGCCTGGGAGCTTCTTTTGCTTTTATTGCCGTAGGAAAATTAATTGGTCAGTGGTTTGCTCCCAAAATGTTTCCTATTTTGTTTGGTCTAACACAAACGATTTCTTGCGTTCTTACAGCCATTATTCACTACTATCTTGTGCAAGCTCTGAAGACGGTGTCTTGGCAGATGATTTATTTGGAGTTTGCTCTTTTTGGTCTTGTTTTGTTTGTGCTGATGTTTTTATTTGTTAAAAGCCCTTCCCGCGTTAAAAAAGGAGCCGTTCTTTCTTTTGGTAAGAGCATGTCTGCTGTTTTAAAAAATCGGCAGATGTGGATTTGCTCTGTGGCGGCAGCAACCTCTTTTGGGGTGCTGGCTGCTTATGGAAGTTTTTGGTATATGCAGGTGGAAAAATATTTTTCCGTAGACACATCAACATCGCTTGTCATTAGTGGCATGATTTTTGTGGGTATCGGGATTGGAACACCATTTTTTGGCTGGCTCTCTAATAAGCTAGGCTCAAGGAAACTTGCCATCCATCTTTCTATTGTGCCGGGTGCTATTTTTTTGATTATGGGTCTTTATTTGCCCCATTTTAATACAGCTATGTATGTTCCTGTTGAGTTGATTTCTTTTTGTATTGGATTTTTTCTCTCAGGTTCTATGTTATACTACACCTGCATAAGCGAAATTTCTTCAGATAATACGCGCGCTGTCGCTTTAGGGCTTATCAATACGTCTGTTTTTATTTTTAACACAGCTCTTCTCTTTATCCCCCAATTTTTTATCACCAAAACGTCTTCGACCTATTTTACCTATTTATGGATTCTTCCCGTTTGCGTGCTCATTTCCATTTTTTGTGGATATTTTGTAAAAGAGACAGCCCCTAAGACAGGGTCTTAATCTCGGCCAGGGAAAGCATAAGCTCGTAAAGACGGTCCGTAAGGGGCTCAAGCCCCTTGCCTTCTAGGGCGGATATCTCAAAGATTTCAAGTTCGGGGTAGGTTTTACGAAAGCGAAGGATATTTTCCTCTGCTTCTAGTAAATCAATCTTATTTAGGGCGACAAGGGTCGGTCTATTAAGAAGCTTTGCGTCATAAGATTTAAGCTCACTTCTTAAGATGGCAAAGTCTTCTAAAGGATCTCGCTCTTCTACGCCTGAAATATCAACGACATAGAGGAGGACAGAAGTTCTTTCGATATGTTTTAAAAAAGCAAGCCCCAGCCCTTTGTCTAGATGCGCGCCTTCAATAATTCCTGGGATATCTGCAACAAGCAGACGGCCCTTTCCTTTTTCTTGAATGTAGCTTAAGTTAGGATGGAGAGTCGTAAAGGGATAAGCGCCAATCTTCACTTCTAAGTGCGTGATTTGAGACATAAGCGAGGATTTACCGGCATTGGGCATTCCAATCAGGCCAATATCTGCAATGAGCTTAAGTTCTAGTTCAATTTCTTTAGACTCCCCGAGTGTACCTTCTGTACGGATATTGGGAGCTTGATTCGTTGGGGATTTAAATTGGTGATTTCCTTTGCCGCCTTTGCCACCTTTGCAGATCACAATCTGCTCTCCGGGGGTGGTCAGGTCAAAAAGGACCTTGCCAGAGCGAGCCTCTTTAATGAGTGTGCCGCAAGGGATTTTTAGGATAAGATTTTCTCCGCTTTTTCCCTTCTTAAGGGCAGAGCCGCCGGGCATGCCATTTCTGGCGCTGATTTCTTGGCGATTGCGTAAATTTTCTAAAGAGGGGAGCTGGGGGTCTGCTTCTAAGGTGATAGAGCCTCCATTGCCCCCATCGCCGCCAGAAGGTCCTCCTTTAGGGATAAACTTCTCGCGCCGCCAAGCAATGGCTCCATCTCCTCCTCGCCCAGCATTGAGTTTCAGTTTGACTTTATCAACGAACATGGCGAGGTGAGGTTCCTTAGCTTACAGCTTTAGGAAGAACGGAAACAAATGTCTTCTCAGCTTTACGATAAGAGACAACGCCATCAATGCGCGCATAGAGAGTATCATCTCTGCCAACGCTGACGTTTTTGGAGGGGTGCCAGCGCGTACCACGTTGACGTACGAGGATGCTACCGGCTGTCACAAATTGACCAGCTGTTGCCTTAATGCCGAGGCGTTGAGAATGGGAATCACGTCCGTTACGGGTCGAGCCCTGACCTTTCTTATGTGCCATGTGTTAACCTACGATTTCTGTAATTTTAACGCGAGAGTACTTTTGACGGTGCCCTACTTTACGGCGGATGCCTTTGCGTTGTTTATATTTAAAAGAAATGACCTTAGGACCTTTGAAGTCTTCTACGATCTCGCCTTTTACGACAGACTTTGCGACATAAGGAGCGCCCACTAACTGCGCAGAGCCTTTGTGAAGAAAAAGGACTGTCTTGAACTCAATCTGACTGCCCTCTTCTGTCTCAAGCAGCTCAACATCAATGACATCTCCCTGCTGGACGCGGAACTGTTTTCCACCTGATTCAATAATTGCGTACATTTTTACCTCGGAAATAACAAACTAAGGGATGATCTTAAAGGAAGGAGGCATTCTATTCAATTGCTAAAAAATAAAAAAATTTATTAACATGCGAAAAGAAGGTATGAGCATAGAAAATAGACCGATCCAGTATTTTCCAAGAAAAATTTTACTAGATTCTCTGGGGTCGGTAAAAAGAGGGTCTAAGAAGGCTGTGTCTCAATCTTTAGTCAACAAGGAGAGACGTGTGAAGAGTAATCGTAAGGCTTCGGGGTCCAAGGCGCATTCCAAAAATAGTAGAAAAAAATCGCAAACAAAAGCCCCTACCACAAAAAAATGGAGTGGGTGGAGAAATTTTATTGATCGGTACTGTTCTTTGTAAGAGTTTTTTAGGGAAGACTTAGTTTCTTCCCTTCTTTCGCAGTTGTGTAGCTCCCAGGTAAAAAAGAGCAGATGTGAGGGCAATAGTGGCGCCAGGGGGCCAATTTAACTCATAAGAAGTAATTAGCCCAAGGGCTGTAAAGAGAGCGCTTAAAAGAACCGCCCCAAACATCATGGAACTAAGTCTATAGGTAAACTGTCCAGATATGGCAGCAGGAATTGCCAAAAGAGCAATCACTAAAATAGCTCCCACTACTTGAATTAAAATGACCACAGAAATAGCGACAAGATTTAACAGAAGTAAGTAGTACTTTAGGACAGAAATGCCCTGTAGGGTGGCTTGTTGTTCATCAAAGCAAACAGCGAGAAATTTTTGATAAAAAATCAGAGTTGTTAAGATAACGGCTGCGTCTAAAAGAAGGAGCATTTTAAGGTCGGCATGGCTGATCCATAAAATATTTCCAAACAAAAAATTCATGAGCTCTACGTTATATCCTGGTGTTAGAGCGACAAAAATCACGCCAATGGCCATACCAGTAGACCAGATAGCGGCAATCACCGTGTCTTCTCTTTGTTTATATTTTAGATGGATCCATCCTATTAAAAAGGCTGAAAAAACACCGGCAGCCAGCGCTCCTTGTACAGGGGTCATCCAATCAATATGGTAGGTTCTTTTAAGCCATAAAAAAAGTCCCATTCCGCCAAGCACAGAGTGGGCGATGCTGCCTGCAATAAAGACGATTCTTTTAACCACGACATAAGAGCCAATAATTCCACTTGTCACAGAAGCAATCAAACCGGCAAGAAGGGCAATGGGAAGAAAAGGGTGATTAAAAATATTTTCTAGCATTTTAGGATTTCTTCCTTAAGGGCGGGTGATAAAGGCCAAGAGCAAAATGGTCGCACACTTCCTCAGGAGAAAATGTGGAGACCTGCTTTTGTACACAAAGGAGCCTATCGGCTTTTTTAATGACAGATTCTAGGTCGTGAGTGACCATGACAATTGTCATAGAGCCTTTGAGCTCTAATAAAAGGTTGTAAATGAGCCTTTCTGCTTCGATATCAATGCTGGCAGTGGGCTCATCTAGGAGGAGAATTTCAGGATTTGAGACGATAGCACGCGCAATTAAAACCCGCTGGGCCTCTCCTCCAGAGAGTGTGCCGAAGGGTTGGTTCTTTTTGGAAATAAGACCGACTTTTTTGAGCGCTCTTAAGGCGCTTTTTTTGCTTTCCCTAGAATAAAATCCCCAGCGGGAGAGGTTTTTTAAGTCTCCCATTAGGACAACATCAAAGGTGGAAATAGGAAATTGTCTGTCAAAGGAGGAGGCTTGAGGGACATAGCCGATTTTTTTTTGTGAAGCAAAAGGAGGCTGGCCCAAAATTTCAATCGAGCCTTGGGAGGGGCGAATAAATCCCATGAGTAGTTTGAGGAGTGTTGTTTTACCTCCTCCATTGGGGCCAAAAATACCCACAAATTCCCCACTGTTAATGGAGAAGGAAGCTCTTTCCAGAATAGGATTTTTTTCGTAGTCAAAAAAAACATTTTTTAGCTGGATGGCTTTCTTTGTTGTCATTCTTTTAGAGATGTATGAAGGGAAGGTTGAGAAATAAGCTCTCCAATACGAATCAGATTCTCTGTGTAATTTAGGGCGTAGGGGTCAACTTCGTAAATGGGAAGATTCAGTTTTTCGGCAATTAAGATGGTTCCTTTGTTGCTATATTGGGCTTGTAGAAAAATAGCGCGCACATGAAAGCTTTGTGCTTCTTTCAGGGTTTTTACAATGTCTTGAGGAAGAGGATCTTTTCCCTCACTTTCAATGGAGAGTTGTTTTAAGTGGAATTCTTCACAGAAATACCCAAAAGCAGGATGAGAGACGAGTATTGCCTCACCAGCAAAAGGAAGGAGTTCTTTTTGAAGTTGATGATCAAGCTCGGAGAGCTCTTGTAGAAGTTCTTCGCAGCCTAGTTTGAAGTCAGATTCCCATCTGGGATAACTCTCTATGAGGGCTTTAGTCATCATAGCAACTTGAAGGGCTGCTATCTTAGGGCTAAGCCAAAAGTGGCGATCAATCGTGTCGTGGTTATGCGCGCAAGTTTCATGGCAATCTTCTGTCATATAAATAGAAGGGATATTTTTAGACAAATCAATCGCTAGGTAATCGGGGTTGCTCTCTTTTAAAATGGTTAAAATTTTCTGCTCAATAGACTCTCCTAGCTTAAACCACATAGAGGTCTTTAAAATGGCCTCCACTTGTTTAGGGCTTGGTTCGTAGATATGAGGATTTGCGCCGGGAGGGACAAGGATTTGGGGCTGCAGGTGGCCCTTTCCAATTTTTTCTAGGAAATAGGCATAGGGCGCTGCTGTGACAAGAATAGAGGGTTTTTCATTTGAGTGTGTGGGGAAAGGTTTTCTTTCACAGCTTGCAAGGGACACCAGCAAAATCAATAAAAAAATAGCAGATCTTCGCATACACTCCCCATGATAAGGTCTTAGCTTGCCTTAAGGCAATCAAATTAATCGAACCTGCATTTTTTTAAGGGCACAAATTTTGTTTTCCGGATGAACTTGTAGCCAAGATAGAGCAGTAGAAAAACAGGAAGGCCAATGTAGGCTCCAATGAGGTTGTCAATGTTAATTTTATGGGTCACCCAGGCGTCAAATTGCTGCCCTAAAACAACAAAGACGGAGAGCACGAGAGCAAAAAGAGGGCCAAAAGGAAATCCTTTAGCTACATAAGGCAAATCAGAGAGCTTGTTTCCTTGGGCAAGGAAGGCTCTTCGAAACCTGTAGTGGCAAAGAGCAATGCCAAACCAGGCAATAAAGCCTGTTAGACTGGAAATGTTTAAGAGCCATACAAAAAACTGGCCTTCTCCAAAAAGAGAGGAGAAGAAGACAGCCGTGCTGATTAAAGCGCTGCAAAGAAGGGCTGCAAGAGGTATGCCGTGCTTACTTGTCCTTGCAAAAAATTTCGGAGCATTTCCTTCCTCGGCAATATGCCATAGAGTTCTTGTTGCTGTGTACATGCTAGCATTGGCAGCAGAGAGTATAGAGAGGAGGATGACAATGGTCATTGTTACTTTAGCAAAATGAAGGCCTGCCATTTCAAAGATAATGGTGAAGGGGCTCGCCCCTACATTTGTGGTGCTGGCGCTAATAAGGAGCGGATTGTTATAAGGAATGAGGAAGCTGATAACGGTCATCGATAAAATGTAAAAGAGCAAAATGCGCCAAAAAACTGTTTTGACAGCACGCGGAATGCTGGTTCCTGGCTCTTTTGTCTCTCCTGCAGTAATCCCGAAAATTTCTGTTCCTTGGAAAGAAAATCCTGCAATCATCAGGACGCTCACAAAGCCCATCCAGCCCGCATGAAAGGGCGCATCACCCGTATGCCAATTGGAGAGATCCAGAGGTTTTTGGTGTCCTAAGATCCCAGAAATTATAAAAATTCCTACGAGGATAAATAAAATAACAGCCACGACTTTAACACCCGAAAACCAGTATTGCATCTCTCCGTAAAAGCCCACGGATACAAAGTTAAGAGCCAGAATTAAAATAAAAAAAATGAGCGTCCACATTAGAAAAGAAATGGAGGGAAACCACGTGTGCATGATGAGGGCAGCAGCAGAGAGGTCAACGGCGGTGGTGATTGCCCAGTTAATCCAATAATTATAAGACATGGCAAAACCAAAGGCGGGGTCTACAAAGCTGATTGCAGAGTCACAAAAGCTACTGGTTGAGGGGATTAAGGTCGACATTTCACCGAGGCTATTCATGAGAAAGTAGACCATTAGGCTGATGATGCCATAGGCAAGGAGGGCTCCTCCTGGGCCGGCATTGTGAATGGCCGTGCCACTTGCAATAAAAATCCCTGAGCCAATGGAGCCGCCAATAGCAATCATGGCAATGTGGCGGGCTTTAAGACGTCTATGCAAAGATGTTTTTGACATAATTCTCACAAAGGGTAGGTGAATGGGCGCAATTTGTCAAGTGTTGTGGTTTTTTTTTAATTTTGTTTTTTTATTTATCAAAGGTTAAAATCTAATCTTATTTGTGTATAAGTGGAGGTTTTTGTGAATATTTATTTTAATTCGAAATCCCTAACTATTAGTGAGTGTTCTGCATCTCCTCAAGCCTTGAAGACACTAAAGGAGTTGTATAGGGGGTATTTTTTTAAGCCCGAGGGTTCTTCTACTGCCTCATTTAAAAATATAAAGCTCTTAGAGCTATCCAGATTATTGAATGATTTTTTTCAAGATCTTGGCCCCCAAGAAATGGAATTTAAACGGATCGATAAAGTTTTAGAAAGGCTTACGCAGCTTTTAAGCCTTGAAAACTTTGAAGTTCTCAATGGGATAAAAGAAGCCTCAGAGCGCCTTAAAATAGCAGAGCTTTATAGAGAAATAGAGCAGAGGGGAAGAAAATCTTCTTCGCTTTTTGCGCAGCTAACTCCTCTTTTTGAGGCGTTGATTGCTTGCTTGGAAAGTTTGATAACCATTTTTGGGCTGGGCGATTTTTTTAAGGCCTCAGAAAACGAGATTCAGGCGGAAATGAAGTCGGGTAGAATTATGACGCTTGTGACATTTTTTGGTATGGTTTCGACCGCCGCCCTTTCTTTTTTCGGTGCAGAGGTGGGAGGAACTATTGTAGGGGCCTTTTTTCTAGGGACTTGTTTTTTAAGCCTGATCTGGCCTTTTATCAAGCCCTCTCCCATGCGTCTTCCGGCAAATGCCGAAAACTGGACCCGTGAAATTCAAAAAACAGGGTGCGCAGCAAAGGGTCGTAAAAGCTCATTAGATGAGATAGCGCGGATTCTTCGCTCAGGTAAGCAACACCCTATTTTAGTGGGACCCTCACGCGTGGGTAAAAGTTTGACGGCAAAATCGTTTGTGGAAGCCATAGAGAGAGGCGACTATCCGGAATTAAGCGGTAAAAAGGTTTTTCGCATTAATACAGCAGACATCTTAGAACAGAGGGACTTTTTTTCAGGAGGGGGTAATCCGATTTTAAATAAAATTAGCCAGGCCATGGGGCCTCATCGAAAGAACATTGTTCTTGTGTTTGATGAGATTCATATGGCTTGTAAAGATCCTGTGATGGCAGATAAGTTGAAACCTTTTTTAGATTCAGGAGGTGAATTTCCTCATGTTATAGGGATTACTACCGGGGAAGAATACGATAGATATGTCGCAAGTAATGCCGCTTTTTCCAACCGTTTTGAAAAGGTAGAAATTTCAAATATGACAAAAAATGAGACTTTAAAAGTCTTAAGCGAAACGCTTGTAGCCCATCCTTCCCGGCCTCTGATTGAGAGCGAAGTTATCGAATATATCTATGCAAAATCGACTGAACATAGAGAAGATCCCCAACCGATGACAGCTCTTAAGCTTTTAGGGCGATGTATAGATAGAACGGGAAAATCGCAACGATCTGATGAAGATAGGCGTATTGAGGAGGTTTCGAGCGAAATTTTATCTCTTCAAGCACGTGCTGTAGCAGAGCGGCATCAAAGTGAAGAAGTAACAAAACACCTCGTAGGCCTGAGTAAAGAACTCGAAGAGCTAAAGCACCAGGTGTCGAGTAAGAGCGTAGAACTGGAAAAACTTTTTCAGATGAAGAAGCTATGGAATGATCTGGTAGAGGGATCTTATTTGACAGCTCTTCGGATTGATACGGCTTGCCAGAACTTTTTAGGCTCTAGGAATGAAGGATATCTGAAAAAGGCGCTTATCATGGACATGTCCAGTCGCGTTTTAGAGGTCTGTATTGGCAAAAGAGCCGATGAGTTAGGGGTTAAGCTTAAAATTGATAAGGCCCTTGTGGATGAGGAAGTGGTACTTGCTGCCTCTTTTGCTAAAAGTGAGCCACTTCCAATGGACCCTTAAGGATAATAGAAAAGCTCTGTCACAAAAAGAGTTAAAGGGATTTTTAAGGCTTTACTGATTCTCTTGGCGTCTGCATCAAGGAGGAGTGTATGCCCATTTTCTATAGAGGAAAGAGTGGTGCGAGAAAGTCCTTTCTTACGGACCTTGGCCGCAAGCCTTGTCTGGGTTAGGCCCTCCGCCAAGCGAAAATCTCTTAAAATTTCACCCCTTTCCCGCAGTTCCTCTGCATAGAAAGTTTTCATTTTTTCCAGGAGTTCTTTTGTAAGCTTTTTAATTTTTGCTGCGTGAGGGGCAAGCTTTGTTTTCGTCTGTGAAAGAAGAGTGATGCTTTTTTGGCTCAGCTGAGCTGTGAAATTTGTAGGGGAGAAACTAAAGAACTTAGAGAGTTGTTTTTTGTCTGCACTTGTTTGCCCCGATTCAATTGCAAGCGTTAAAAAGGCAGCCTCAAATTGAGGGGGTTTTCTTGAAAAAGAATCTAAAATATCCTTTCTTATAGCATCTACTTTTTGGGCAAGCCTTGCCTGTTTCAGCTGCGCATTTCTAACGAGCGTGTAGTGGGTCTTAAGAATCTGTTCTCTATAGTCTTCGTCCTCAATTGTAATGCCAAGTAGTTGATCAATCAGGGTGTAGTCAAATTCAAAAGAATCTTTGTATTTTGAGAGATAATGATGATAAAGCAAGAGGACTTGTCTCACCTCAGGGTCTTTGTTTGCATTTTGGAGGCGAGTTTTTGCAGCGTCTACTTCCTCAAGAGCGAGGTCGACAAACTCCACAAGGGCTTCATGAGGTGTTGTTTCTTCTTGAGAGACCCGGTTTAAAAGAGCGGTGCTTTTTTGTCTTAATTTTGAATACGCTGTTTTTTCATCGATTTCTCGATCCGCATCATTGACCCATCTGGGCAGGCTACGCGTGGCGTTTTGCATCTTATAGTAGTCTGTTCCGTATAGAAAGACGCGTCCTTCTGGTTGTCCGGGTATGTAGGCAATAAGGCGGGGGTTTGTACTACTATGGGCTGCCTGCCGTACGATTTTTTCTTGGGGATGAAGCGTTGTTTTTAGATAAAAGCAGGGTGCTGAGGCCCCCTGGTCAGAGGCTCCCTCACTCTCTACACGTAGTTTAGTGCCGTAGAGGGCGATGGCTTGTTGAAAAAAAGCGTTAACACGGCCTTCTATATGTCCCTTGATTTGGGGTCTGTAGGTTTCTATAAGGGTATTTTTATTTGTTACGGTTGCTCGGGTAGGGTGGATGTGATCTGTAAAGTTTATTTTTAATGCGAGGGTGGAATCTTGAACGATCGAGTCCGTTAGGGAAGGAGTGTTTCCTAGGGTGTGACAATGGGTTTGTCTTTTTTCCTTGCGGCGGTCGTAAAGGGGTCCTAAGTCGGGTGTTAATGAGACAGAATGTAAAGATGGCATAGTTAACTCCTTAAAGGGGTCCTTTCTTTATCCAATTTTTAAGTGATTTTTGCAAAGATAAAATGGAGGGAATTAAATTATTGAGGGTTAATCTAGCTTCAGGTATCTTCTTTGGTCCTTGAGGAGGAGTGTCCGAGTGGCCGATGGAGCACGCCTGGAAAGCGTGTATACGTGATAAACGTATCGTGGGTTCGAATCCCACCTCCTCCGATTTTTGCTCTGCAAAAAGCAGAGGAGAGAAAGCCAAGAGTTTGGCTTTCGTGTGGATTCGAGTCGAGATCCATTATTTTATGTAATAAAATAGTGGTCGAGAATGCCACCCCGGAAGACACGAGCAAAGCTCGTAGCGAGAGGGGATCCCACCTCCTCCGATTTTTGCTCTGCAAAAAGCAGAGGAGAGAAAGCCAAGATTCGCCTTGTGTCTTCTCTTTGGTTTTTTATGTTTCCTCATATATGTCTTTTGATGCTATATGAAGGGGATCGAGGATTCTTATGCAATGCCCTTTTTGTAATCATGCAGAGTTGAAAGTCACCGATTCGCGAAATGCGGTGGAACACAATGCCATTCGTCGTCGCAGGGAATGTCTCCAATGCCAGAGGCGGTTTACGACGTTTGAGACTGTGGACTTGACGCTTCAGGTTCACAAAAGAGATGGTAAGTACGAAGATTTTCACCAAGATAAATTGATTAAAGGCCTGGATGCGGCTTGCCGCCACACTAAAATTAGTCATGAGCAGGTAAGGCTTGTCGCTTCCCAAATTACCGCAGAACTGATGGAGCGGCAGCTGAAAGAGATTGAAACAACAGAGCTTGGAGAAATTGTAATGCGGCATTTGAAGCAGCTTGATACAATTGCAT
>JACCDZ010585559.1_pt1 | contig 18986 bp, 18 predicted proteins | sample 7449551 | NCBI WGS metagenome assembly JACCDZ01 (sample SAMN15323452, study PRJNA562643) | freshwater metagenome | isolation source: river surface water | place: USA:Blue River Watershed | collected 2017-08-18
GCTTTGAAATTGATCGATCTCTGGCTTCAGTAGAAGATACAGAGACGAATGCCGCGCCAGCAACGAATTCGGCAAATAATATTTTTGCCCAACTCAATGCCCTGGAAGCCGCGCTTGAAAACAATGATCCTAAATTAGTCCAAGGTCTCTTGGAAAATTTTGATGATTCAATTTCTAGGCTCGTCACTCTAAGAACGCGTATTGGTTCTATCGTCAATTCCATTGAAGTTGCTAAAAACAACCTCGATTCCGAAAACGTCAGCAACGCCGAGCGAAAGTCGAAATTAGTAGACGCCGATGTTGCAGAACTTTTCTCAGACATCAACAAACAACAGGCCATCTTGAAGACGACGTACAAAGCTACTCAAGGTGTCATGAATCAAAACTTAATGGACTTTTTAGGCCGTTAACCTTAATTCAATCTGTAGATTTGTTGTTCTCTTGTGAAAAAAGTTAGTTTTTACTTGCAATTTAATTAATCAAGTAATATATGAAGCATTGCAATCCGGGTTTAGGAAAGTCCGGTTGAAATTTCTGAGGTTGAATATGCTCGTGTTGACAAGGAAGCTAGGCGAAAGCATCGCAATAGACGATCACATAAAAATAGTTGTTGTTCAGATCAAGGGCAAGCAAGTGCGCCTTGGTATCAAAGCACCTCCTGAGACTAAGATTCACAGAGAGGAAGTATATAAGTCTATCCAAGATCAAAATACTGAAGCAGCGCAGGCTGATATGTCATCTATTTCAAATTTAGCAAATGAGTTAAACAAGAAGTAATTTCCTGCTTGCCCTTTTGCCCCTACGACTGTTAAAATCTTTGTATAGAGGTCGGGTATTGGCCTTTTTTAAGAGAAAGCGGAGGCTTTAACAGTGAAAATCAAAACTACCAGATTTGGCGAATTAGAAGTCGATAAAAAAGACGTTATTGAGTTTACAGAAGGTTTACTCGGTTTTGAAACTTTAAAAAAGTTCTTTATCGTTGATCCAGGTGACCAAACTTTAATTCTATGGATTCAATCAGTAGACGATGCTGCGACAGCGTTCCCTATTATCGAACCAAAAATTTTCCAACCAAACTATACAATCAAACTTCTTCCAGTTGAATTAAACTCTCTTTCACTTGAGAATCTTTCAACGGCAAGTGTATATGCTATTTTAACAATTCCTCAAAACGTTACTGAGATGTCGGCCAATTTAAAAGCTCCAATCATCATTAACAACAAGACAAAAATGGCACGTCAAATTGTACTACAAGATTCAAAACTTGAAGTACGTTTCAAAATGTATGCTGATCTTAAGAAATATATTCTTAACTACTCTGCAAATGTTTCTGACGATTCAAAAAGAACAAATGTTTCTGCACAAACAACTGGTGATAAACAAGCTTCAGTGCACTCTATTTCAATTGGTGACTCAAAATCACAAGACCAAGAAGCTTAGAATTAAAATAAAAAATACCAATAAAAAAAGGCCTCTTTATGAAGCCTTTTTTTATATCTATAATCTTGTTTCTGTCGCGGTTTTAGAGAGGTTCATGTACATGTTTGCCTCTGAGTTATATGGATCCTTCAAAAGAACCTTTTCCCACTCTGATTGAGCTTCTAAAACGTTCCCGTTTCCATAATAAAGAACACCAAGAGCAATACGTGCTGGATGGAAGTTAGGCTCTTCATTTTTAAGAGTTTTTAACTCTTCAATGGCCTTAGTGATAAAGCCTTTTTTAGCATATACTTTAGCGACCTTAATACGAGCTTCTAGGTTTTCAGGATCAAGTGAGATCACTTTATTAAATTCAAAAAGGGCTTCATCAAAACGGTTGTAAGCGAGATAACTATCGGCCAATTCAAAGTGCTTTGAAGCAAACTTTTTATTGATGTGTTTATCTTCGATTAAACCTTGTCCCTTTTTCTTTCCTTTTACGCGATCATTGGCCAAGTCAAAAACTTTTTTAGCTTCATCATATTTACCAATGTCATTGTATAACACAGATAAGCTGATAGCTGCGTCTGTGTGCTCTGGATTAAGAGTTAACACTTTATTAAAGGCCTTAATTGCTTTTCCAATCTCACCATTGATATGAAAGATATTGGCCAAAATAAAAAGAGCATCAATGTTCTTATCATCTGATTCGATGATTTCATTTAAAAGAACTTGTGCTTTTTTATACTCTTGCCTGTCGAAAAATTCTCTGGCCGTTTTTAAAATAGTTTCGTTGTTTGATGAATACATTTTTAATACCTTCTTTTATTAAAATTATTCTACTTTCTTTTTTGCATCTTCAATTCTTTTTTCGATTCTTTTCTTCTCATTATCGTGAGTGATTTTTGGAAGAACATCTTCATATCTTGAAAGAGCTGCAGAGTAATCTTTCGTTTTGAAATAAAAATCTGCTATATAAACTTCTTTTTTCAGCATCATATCTGTGACTTTGCTAATTCTCTCCTCTGCTCCTTTTACGTAGTCAGAGTTTGAATAGCTGTCTAACAATTCTTGATAATACTTAATCGCTTCGGCCCCTGCTGATAAGTCGCGATCAAATGTACTTGGTAATTGATTGTAAAAAGACTCAGCAATTCTAAAAATAACATAACCCATATTTTCATGCTTTGGGTGAAAGTCTCTAAATAGAATATAAGCTGCTGCAGATTCTGGGTAATTTTCTTGAGAGAAAAGAACGTCAGCCTGTAAAAGCTCTGCGTGAGTTGCATAATAGCTATAAGGAAACTGAGAACGGATTGTATTTAATCGCTCAGTTGCTAAAATATATCTTTTTTTACTGATAAGATCCTGTGCTTCTCTAAATAAGACCTCAGCTTCAGTGTTTCCTTCCGGTCTTTTTGTTGCACAAGAAACCACAAAAATACTTAATAAGATACATACTAAAATTTTTGTTAATTTCAAAAGGCACTCCCAATTAAAGTTTTTTAAACTTTTTTTAGGAAAATCCTATCATCGAGATCGGCCAGTGTAAAATTCATTGTGGATCTCAGTAATAATTAATTTGATAGCGGCAACAACCGGAATCGAGATAACCATTCCCGTGATCCCACCGTAATGAGAACCTAGAATTACTCCGATCGCAACCAGGATTGGGTGAATGTCGACTATCTTAGAAACCAAGAATGGGAAAACAAAGAAAATATCAACGGCGTTGGCCACTGCATAAAGAAGCAGAACAGCTCCCATTGTTGGAGAACTAATTCCATATTGGATAATTGTGGCGATAATCGCAGGAACAACACCTAAAAACGGCCCGACATAAGGAACGATATTCGTAAGTCCCGACACAAATCCCAGAATAACTGCATAATCAACGTCTAAGAAAAGCAGACCAACTGTAATAATAAATCCGACAATGAATGCTTCTACGAATTTAGCAAAAAAGTAATCTCCTAACTGCTTATGAAACATGTGAGTTACATAATAAAAGCGTTCAAAAATAATATTAGGAGTGAAGTTAAGGAAAGTTTTTTTAAGTTCCACTGAATCTTTTAAGAAAAAGAAAGTGAAAAAAGGAATAAGAAATAACCATTCAACTAAAGTGGCCAAAATATTTGGTAGTTTTATGACTAAGTCAGAAGAAAAAGTCTCAATCTGATTCAGGGCCTGGAAGACATAAGCATCTGCGAGTTCATGTCCAGTTCTGGCCTTAATAAAGACGCGAACGATTTCATATTGATCAATTACATATTGTTCAATTTGCGGGAGTGAGTACTGAAGATCGCGGGCCTGCAAAGTTAAAAAAGGCAAAAAGCGAATCAGTGGGACACCGACAGAAAGAGTTAAGAGAAGAAACAATAAGCCTGTTGCTTGAGGACGAGAAAGAGAAAAACGCATTAGCCAGTTTACGATTGGTCCCAAAGCCAGCGTTAAAATATAGGCCAGTGAAATAGGAACTGAAATTCGTGGAATTGCTAAAACAAGCACACAAATTAAAAAGATCGAGGCAAAAAATAAAGCAACTTGAATTTTTGCAACATTGGCCTGTGATTTAAAGATCATTTAATTATCTCTTCTCTAATGAGTTTATTTGGTCGTTTAATTTTTCAATTTTTCTCGTCATCTTTGTTGCTTCTTCAGTTAAAAAGTACAATCTTTCAGCTAAGGCCAAAGAAATTGATTGGATTAACTTTGCTGCAATAACCGGATAATGAACAATCATATGATCTAGATCTGGTCTAAAGATTCCTACTAACTCGCAAGGAATTCTTGCTCTGGCACTGGCCGTTCTTGGATTTCCATCTTGTAAAATGGCCATCTCTCCGAAGTAAGAGAATTCTTCTAAGACATGAATTCTTTCTTGTCCTTCATAGGTATTAAAAATCTGATAGATTTCAACTTCTCCGGAGAAAATAAAGTAAAATCCAATTCCAATGTCGCCTTCATTGAAGATAATTTCTCCTTCTGAAAACTTACGATTGTGCATGAATTTAGCTAAAATTCTCAATTCGTTATCTGAGAAATTCTTCAAAAGATCTACGTTTCTTAAGAATCTTGGAATTGATTTCGCTCGCACGCCACTTAATGGATTGGCCATCCATAAATACTTCATAACTCCAATATCAATTTTTTTAGAGTTATCGATTTCTTTATTCTCAATCACGTTTTTTTCGTATGAATTACTCATCTTTTTATGACCTTATATTTTAGTAGATTCCCAATTTTTCTTTGTGTACCCATCCAGTCAGAGACATTGGATATTGAATTAAAAGCCAATTATCTTTTGTCTCACCGATTACGATTTTTGATCCGGCCTTGACTTCGCCTTTTTCATTAAAAATCTTCGATGGTCCTTCATAAAGTTTTACATTATCTAAGGCAACGGCCGTCGTTAAATTTTCTACGTATATTTTCCCAACAGTAATTGGAACTAAACATAAAAGAAGAGAAACAATAATTGTTAATTTTTTAGTGATATGACCTAAACGAATCATTAGCATCACAATCAACACTAAACTTAAAGTCAGGGTGACATAACCAGAATGAGGAATATTCGTTAATGTATTTACTATTTTTTCCTGAACAATTGTTGATTCTGATAAATCATCAAGGGCCAGCATCTTCTCTGTGTAAGCTAAATTATTACTTAGAGCTGAATTATGAAATCCATATTTTTTTGCCAACTCAAAATCATAACGAGCAAGCGGATATTCATTGAGCTTTAAACGCACAGTGCCTAAGTTATAGTGGTAAGCACCCTTTGAAAAAAGTTGACTATTTTTCTCTAGATAACTCTTTGCTTCTTCAAATTTAGCGTTTGCATACAATTCTTCGAATGCACTCAGATGAGTTTCAGATTTAGTATTGGCAGAAGATGGATTTGTCATCGCATCTGTCTGGGCTTCTAATGGCTTTGTCATTGGTGATGTGGTAGTATTCATATGATCAATTATCTCTTAGTGCTAGCAGTTTGCAAGCCCCCTATTTTAGGAAAGTTGTTCTCTACTAGCTTAACATGATTTTAATAACAGATTAATGAAGGAATATTTTTATGGCAATTGGCGTACAATCTGAAACAATCAATGAAAATCTCAACCGACTATTCTCAAGTATTTTACTTGAACAACAAAAATTTGATTCTATTAAGCCTGCTGATCCAGCAAAAGCAGATCTGCTAACGGCAAAAACAGAAGAGTATGCAAAACTAAAAGGGCGTGGAACATTTTTCAAATTCATGGCCACAGGTCGTGGACATGGACCTTTTGTTGAATTAGTTGATGGTTCTGTTAAGTTTGATTTAATCAATGCCATTGGAGTAAACCTTTTAGGTCACTCTCACCCTATTTATATTAAGGCCAATTTAGAAGCGGCGACTTCAGATGCGATGATGTGCGGAAATTTACTTTCTTATCAAGAGCCGTATGAGCTTTCTAAAACATTATTAGATTCTGTCTCTAATACTCGCTTAAAACATTTCTGGTTTGCTTGCTCAGGTTCAGGTGCTAACGACAATGCTCTTAAAATGATTTGGCAGAAGAAGGCTCCAAACTATCGAGTGATTGCTTTTAAGAAAGCTTTTGCTGGACGTTCGATTGCTATGCAAGATGTGACTTACAACCCAGGTTACAGAGAAGGAATGCCACAATCAGTGCAAGTTGATCACGTTCCTCACTTCGATCAAAATGATCCGCAAGGTTCAACAGAAAAAACATTAAAAGCTCTTGATGAATTAATTGCACAAAACGGCAACGTTTACTGCTGTATTACCTTAGAATTAATTCAAGGGGAAGCTGGATTTATTTTTGGAACTAAAGAATACTATAAAGCTGTTTTTGAATGGGCAAAAAAACATGGTCTTTATATTTGGGTTGATGAAGTTCAAACGTTTGCAAGAACGACAGAACTTTTCGCTTTCCAAATGTTTGGCCTTGATGAGTATGTCGATGTTGTTTCAATTGCAAAAACACTTCAAGCTGCCGGAAATCTTTATACTGAAGAATTAAATCCAAAAGCTGGATTAATTGCTGGAACATTTAATGGCTCAATCGCTTCAATGAATGCGGCAAAAGCAACATTAAGAATGTTAAAAGAAGGAAACTTTTATGGGCCAAAAGGTCGCATGAAAGAATTAGAGACAAAATTCTTGGCTAAATTTAAAAAATTAGCAGAAGGAAGTTGTGCTGGAAAAATTCCTTACTACGGTGGAGTGGGCACAATGCTTTCTTTCCAAGTTGGCGATGGAACTCCTGATACAACAAACAAATTCATGAAACAGTTATTTGAAAATGGAATTATTTCTTTCTCTGCCGGTAAAGAACCTACGAGAGTAAGATTTTTACTTCCTATTTCATTACTTGACGAGCATATCGATCAAATTTTTACGATTGTTGAAAAGACGATTCTTGAAACAATCAACTAAGGAATTTTATGTTTATACTAAGATCTGCGGCCCTAGAAGATTTGGATGATTTATATCAATTGAGCCAGTTAATGTTATTCATTAATTTGCCTCCGGATAAAGAAATCATCAGATCTAAAATTGAAAGCTCAATTAGATCTTTTACAAAACCATCAAAGAGACTTTGGGAAAACCATTATCTATTTGTTTTAGAAGATACTAAAACTCAATCGATTATTGGAACATCAATGATTCATGCTCAGCATGGAACTGAAGATGAGCCTCATTACTATTTCACAGTTGGACAAGAGAGCAAATTTTCCAGATCACTTAATACTGGATTTGTTCATGGAACTTTAAAACTTGGTTTAGATACAGATGGCCCGACTGAGATTGGTGGATTAATTCTTGATCCTGATTATAGAAAAAATGATAGAAAACTTGGTAAGCAACTTTCTTTTGTTCGCTTTCTTTATATGGGTCTTCACCCTGATCGTTTTAAAGATACGATTCACTCAGAACTAATGCCTCCATTTGATAATGAAGGCCATGCTCCTTTATGGGAAGCCATTGGAAGAAGATTCTTAAATCTTGAATACCATGAAGCCGATGTGCTTTCTCGTTCAAATAAAGAATTTATTCTAAGTTTATTTCCTGCTGATACTATTTATATGACCCTTCTACCAATTGAAGCTCGTAATGCTATCGGAAAAGTTGGTGATTCAACAGCTCCAGTAAAAAGAATGCTGGAATCGGTTGGATTTAAATACACAAATGAAGTTGATCCTTTTGATGGTGGACCTCACTATCGTGCAAAACTAAAAGACATTACTCCAGTGAAGGATATGTTTGAAGTTGAAGTCTTAATTAGAAAATCGATCATTAAAAGTGACGTTGAACAAATTCTAGTTAGCCTTCCAACTGAAAATGGAGAATTCAAGGCCGCTTTAATTTCTGGAAATTTAAATAAAGGCCAACCAAGTAGCTTTATTATTGATCCAGAAGAAGCAAAAGAATTGGAACTAAAAGAAGATTTTAAAACGTTTGCCACTTACTTATAGGAATGAATTTATGGGTACAACAAAATACACAATTAAAGGAAACTATTTTAACAATGAATGGCATCTTCCTGCGACAACGGGAGCTTTGGCCGTAGAAAACATCATCAGAAGATCATCTCCTGCTGATTTAGATTTAAAACTATGGGAATGTCCTGTTGATTACTCACATGTGGATAAAGTGATTCAATCAGCAGTAGATGGACATAAAGTTTGGAAAAAACTTTCTCAAGAAGAAAGAAACAAATACTTAAGAGCTTACCAAGAAGAAGTGAAAAAGCGTGCTGATGAAATTGCGCTTGCGATTTCTTATGAAATGGGAAAACCATTATGGGATGCTAAGACAGAAGCTGCTTCTTTAATTAATAAAGTAGATGTCACAATCAATGATTCTCTTCCAAGAATTACAAATAAGCATATCGAAAACATTCTGCCTAAAACAAATGGCCATATTATCTTTAAGCCGATTGGACCATGTTTAGTTATTGGGCCATTCAACTTCCCTTGCCATCTGGCCAATGGACAAATTTTAAGTTCACTGGTTGCTGGAAATGCCGTTATCTTTAAGCCAAGTGAAAAAACATGTTACTCTGCTCAAATTATGGTGGAATGTTTTGCTGCAGCAGGATTTCCAAAAGGTGTAATGAACCTGATTCAAGGAGATGGCGAAGTTGCCAGAAGACTACTTAAAGAAAAACCAATCAAAGGTGTTTTCTTCACAGGGTCTAAGGAAGTTGGTAAGAAAATTATCGAAACAACTCACCACGATTTAACAAAACAAGTTGCACTTGAACTTGGCGGAAAAAATACAACAATCCTACACTCTGATGCCAATACTGAGCACGCATTGGGTGAGCTTTTAAAATCTTGTTTCTTAACAAGTGGTCAACGTTGTACTTCAACATCAATCGTTGCCATTCATAGAAGTTTAGTTGATTCATTTATCCCAAAATTTCATGAACTAACTAAAAAAATTATCATCGATCACCCGGTAGAATCTGAAAGAGAACCTTTCATGGGACCTCTCGTTGATCAAGGTGCAGTGGATGCTTACTTATTATTTATGGGTATGGCAAAACGCGAAGGCTTCACAGAAATCATGAGAGGAAAGCAATTAGAGAGAAAAACAAAAGGACACTATGTTTCTCCTTCTATTCACTATGCTGAAAAATGGAATAACGATTCTCACTTTCTTCACAGTGAAATCTTTGGGCCAAACGTAACGTTTATTCCTTATGATACGATTGAAGAAGCAATTGAAATTGCCAATGCTACTGAATATGGTTTAGCTGCTGCCGTTTTCACAAAAGATGAAAAAGTATTCAAACAATGTGTAGAAGAAATTGATTCTGGATTAGTAAACTTCAACCGTTCAACAGTTGGAGCTTCTGCCAAACTTCCTTTTGGTGGAGTGAAAAATTCTGGTAACTATAAGCCTGCGGCCCTGACAACGGTAGACTCTTGTGTTTATCAAATGTCATGCTTAGAAGTTTTAGATGATACTGCTGAGAATTTAAATTCAATTAAAGGTCTAGACCTATAAAAAAAAAGCCCGCTCTCTGCGGGCTTTTTATTGTTTCTTATCTATTAAATTTCCTTTTTGTGCTGATTCTTTAAGTGATTTATTTTCTTTCTTTATTTCTTCTCTCCCGAGATGGGCATTCTTCTCATAAAGAACCATCACTTCTTTTTGTTTTAAGACATGTTGTGATTTTTTGAGTCTCTCTTTTTCTTCCAAAATAAAAGCAGACATATTCTTTACGCTCTCATCATCTTTAAGATGATTATTAAGCGCGATGAAATCTTCGTTCTCTTTAACTTGAGTATTAGGTCGCATCTGCACATGATAAACAGGTGAAGCATATTCAAAGTTTTCGCTTGAAGATTTTTCTTCATGCTGTTCTTTATCTTTGTTCTGTCTAAATTTTAAAACTTTCTGATCAGCTTCAAAAATTTCATCTTTATAGGTAAGTTTCGAGAAATCGCGATTCACATTTCGAAAGACTCGATCTCTTAGAATTTCAGTTAAAGCGACAATCCTTCCCTCTTCGCCGTATTTCACAGCGATGTCTGAGATTTCCTCGGGAGTAATGATTCGCAATAGTTTGCGAAAAAGGTTGATTGGCTTGCCCATGGCCTACTCATCGGAAGAACCAGAAGGGAACTTGAGTAAATTAATCAAGTTTAACCTTTGTTGAGCTTTCAATAACTTAGGAAAACATAGAAAACTTCACTTTTTTTACAAAAAATACTAGACATTTCCTCCAATAATTTTTATAACTTGTAAGCTAATTATCAATAGTTGGGGAGTGGCGCAGCGGTAGCGCAGTAGACTGTTAATCTATTGGTCGTCGGTTCGAACCCGACCTTCCCAGCCATCTTTAAATCGCTTTAAAAAATCCATCTTTATTTACAATAACTCTTCTTAATTTAAGAATTTTTTTGTAGTTTCGTCTTCATTAATTCTTTTAAAATTTAGGATTTTCCATGTCTGATTTATTATTCGCTAAAGACGCTCACAATAAGCTGAAAAAGAACGTACAAAGAAGTTATCGCGACTTTATTGAAGACCTTCGACATGACTTTCAACGCGGCTTTCACACAGATGTTGTAGACCCAAGCTTTTTAGATCAATTAAATGACATTGTTCATGATGAGGTTTTTGATCAATATAGTGATTTAAAATTTTACTGGCTAAACCTGGTTGATAATTTAATTTATGTGATTCAATTACATGAAGATCTTTTAGAAAACGAAGAGCTTGATGGTGATGAGCTAACAGATTTAGAAGAAGAGCTATTCGACTTTTGGAATAATAGTGAATTGGCCGAAAGCTTTTTAAATATGACTCAAGAAGGACAAGCTGTCGTTGAAGCTTCTAGCAACCTTTTAGCACTTATGGAAAGCCAGATTGTTGCTTTCTACATTGTTCACTTAAGTCCAGACACACAAGAATTCCCAGATGCTCTCATGTATCAAATTATTCCAGAGCTTGGTGATGGGCCAAAGAGAATTTATCTTTCAGATAAACATCTAAACGTTGATCTCGTTCAAACACCGAGCACTTATCCTTCTATTCCAATTACTGGAAAATCAGAAGATGAAAATAAACTAAATATTGAAGTAAATGAAAAAGACTTATTATTAAAGATTGAAAACAAGTTCAATACTCCCCTAACAATTGATGGCAATAAACTTTATGTGATTCCTCAATGCGAAGAAGGTGAAAAAAATCTTGAGACTTTTAAGTCAAACATTCAAAAAGCGCTAGCAAATATCAAAAAAGCGGCCCCTCACTTAGTTGATACCTTTGCAAGCTTCACTCATACAATTGTACCAATCAATGAAAAAGGAATTGTAAGCTACTCAATGCAATCTCTTCCTGGATATTCATGCTTAAATATGTTTGATCGCGATCAAATTGATTTAATGGATGATCTTCTTCATGAGAATGGACACCATTACTTAAATACTTATTTAAATCAAATGGATTTAATTAATGAAGACGACGATAAAATTTATTATTCTCCGTGGAGAAAGGCCCTAAGACCGATTCGTGGAATTTACCATGCTGTTTTCACTTTCTATTGGGCGATGGAATTGTTTGCTTGTTTAAGTAAAGCGATTGATGAAAAAGTGTTAACTTTTAGCGCAACTGAAGTTGTAAAAATTAAAAAGCGTTTTATTGAAGAGTACTACATGCTTGATTACTGCCGTGCTGATTTAAAACACGCGTTTAAAGTAAAGAAAGTAAATAAAGATGGTATGAATTTAATTGATTCAACTTATGCACGTATTGATGCTTATAAAAATCAAGTTGAAGAAACATTAAAAGAACTAAATGGTTTAGACTCTAAGACTCATCAAGAAGTCCTAGAGCTAAAAAATCATTTAAGCCAAACCAGAGCTCATTACAAGCTGGTTTAATCTCGATTGCATTTCATTCGCAGGCATCATGTCTCCTCTTTTTGAGGCCACATCGATGCCTTTTTTATAAACTTGCATCGCACGCTCTAGATTTCCCGTTGCTTCCAGAGACTTACCTAGTAATAAATAAGCCACCGAATATTTTTCATCTAATTTCACAACTTTTTCTAAGTTTTCCACAGAGGTTTTATATTCTTCACGGTAAAAAGCAATGTCTGCTAAACCATAAAGAGCAACTGTGTCGTTTTCATCAATTTCTAGAACTTGTTTGAACATTCCTTCACGCTTTAGCATGTCGGCTTCTTTTTTCTGTTTTTCTGCTTCAAGAGCTTTTTTTAATTTTGCCTCTTCACCAAAAACAGCAAAAGATTTCACTGTGGCCATACCTTTTTCTGCTTCGGCCTCTTCAATACGACCTAGTTTCATTAGAAAAAGAGACTTGTTTGTATGGGCCATAACAGAAGCGCTATTTACGGCAAGAAGTTGATCCATCCAAGTAATCGCTTCTTCATATTCGGCCTTTCTCCCCAGAATAACACCTACTGTTTCATAGGCATCAGCAAAGGCTGGATCAAATTGAATTGATTTTTTTAATAACTCTAAAGAGTAATCTACATTTTCTTTTTGAAATTCACTCACGGCCATATCATAAAGATCTTGGGCCAATTCGTGGTTAGATTGTGCTTTAAAAAAAGGAAGATATTCTACTTTGTAGTTTAATCCGTTTTCAAATTCTAAGATTTTATTTGAAACGCGATAGTCTCTTAATAAAGAAACTTGTAGATAGTTTTCTAAATCATAGTTAACAACGGCAACTTTTTTATCTTCTAACTTTAAAACTTCTGGAGCTTCCCCAGCAGAAAGTTTTTTTAAAAGAACAGGATAATAAGCGGCACCACGATTATTTTCAATCTTAGCAACCGTCTCTTGTCCAAGAAAGCACCCTTTTTTGTAAGAGATTCCTATTTCATTAAAATAAGTATCGTTCAAAAACTTATCTGAACTAATGTCTTTGTCCCATAATGGGTATCCATTTAAAATTCTGATCTCTTCTAATTCTGCTAAATCTGCTTCTGGAGCTGAGAAGGATTCTGTGGCAATTAAAGCTGGGATTCCATAGAAGAAAACATTAAAGAGCCCCTTATTTTCATTTTTTAGAGAAGGATTAAATAAAGCGTGAACAGGAGATGTCATTTTTTCAAATTCAACATCGTCCATGATTAAAAATTTTTCCAAATCACTTAAAAGAACTTCTTCTAGCTTTTTCTCAACCAGAAAATAATAACAATCTTCTGCTTTTGCTAAAATTGCATAGCTTTGAATTTTTCCTGTGCGATTTAGGCGAGTCGTATATTGGGCCGTCTTTACTTCAAGTTTTTTTACATCGTTAGTAAGCTGGCCTTGAAGAAAATTTTCAGCATCTGGTCCTTTAATTTTTACTAAGGACCAGTCTGCAAGTATTGTTTGATATGAATTAAAACGAATTGAGTTGATGTTGAATAAATTAGACATAACTATACAGAGAAAGATTCACCACACCCGCAAGTGTTTGTTGCATTTGGATTATTGAAAACAAAACCTTTTCCATTTAATCCATCTTTAAAATCTAGCTCTACACCTTTTAAATAGATTGAAGATTTAGGATCAATGAAAACTTTGATATCTCCAAAATCCAAAATATTGTCTTTTTCTTTTTTCTCAGAAAACTCAATCTTATATGAAAGTCCTGAACAACCGCCTCCAGACACACCTAAGCGAAGTCCTGTATCCAGTCCCTTTTGTTCGTTCTGATAGATTTCTCTAATATGAGCTAATGCCTTATCTGTAATTGTAATAATTTGTTCCATAAAAAGCCTCATTTACCTATGAATATTTAAGTAAAGTTGTTGAGTTTATACCCTCTAGCCTATCTTAGCACAACTTTTATGGATTGTTTTTCCTAGAATGTAAAAATTGGCCTTTTTTCTATATAATATTTCCATTACTAAGGAGCCTAACATGCCAATAATATTGTCTTTTAAGTCATTAAAAACCGACCAAGTCCAAGAGTTACCACTCTTTGATAAGACTATCGTTGGTCGTTCAAGTTCAGCGGATTTTCAAATTCAAGACGATAAGGTCTCTGGAAAGCATTGCTCTTTTGAGATTACGAGAAAAGGGGAAGTTTTATTTACGGACCTAGGCTCAACAAATGGCTCGCAGTTAAATAATAGCTCTATCGCTAAAACAAATATGAAAATTGGAGACATCATTCAAATTGGTGATACTCAAGTAAAGATTCTAAAAGATAGATTAACGTTAATGGAAACAAAGCAAATCGGAATGACGACGAATAAACATCAGCCCGCTCTAACTATCCCAGACATTACGAATAAAAAATAAGTTATTTTTTCTGGGGAATCCACTTAATTTCGGATTCTCCAGCTTCTGCATTAATCGCTCTTGAGAGAACAAAAAAATAATCACTCAAACGATTCACATAAATTAAAATATTCTGATCTATTGTTAATTCACTTCCAATCATTTGGCGCTCTATTCTTCTCGCGACTGTTCGACAAACATGAAAAAAGCTCGCAGCTTTTGTACCGCCAGGTAAAATGAAATGAGTCATGCGCTCTAAACCATTGTCTAGTTGATCGATTTCTTTTTCCATCTCTTTAATGTGTTCAGCATTGATTTGTGGGATTTGATATTTTTCGATGTTTTCAGCTTCACACGCAAGGTTACTTCCAATGTCAAATAGTCTTGATTGCACTTCGTGAAGAAAGCCTTTGTGTTTATCTGAATCTAAAAAAGCAAGCGCTACTCCAAGATGTGAATTCAGTTCATCAACTTCGCCATAAAGATGAATGCGAGCATCACTTTTTTTGATTCTCGTTCCACCCACAAGTCCAGTTAGTCCTTTATCTCCAGTTCTTGTATAGACACTTGCTTTTTTCATATTAAACCTTAATTACATGTTTCTTCTGTACTTACCACCCACTTCATAAAGAACATTTGTAATTTCTCCAAGTGAAGCGTGGTTTACTGTATAAAGAAGCTCTTCAAAGATATTCCCGTTTGAAAGAGCAACTTGTTTTAACTTATCTAGGGCATCTTTTGATGTGTTTTTATTTCTCGCCTTAAATGCATTTAAGCGGTTAATTTGATCCATTTTTTCATCATCAGAACATCTAGAAATTTCAATTTCTTTTGCCATTTGATCTTTAATATTTGGAGCAATGTATGTGTTAACACCAATGATTGGAAGTGCTCCCGTATCTTTTAGTGTTTCATAATAAAGCGACTCTTCCTGGATTTTTGATCTTTGGTACATTGATTCCATGGCCCCAAGAACTCCCCCCTTATCAGAGATATTTTCAAACTCTTTTAAAACCGCTTCTTCAACTAAATCAGATAGCTCTTCAACGACATAAGCCCCTTGCATTGGATTATCTGTTTTATTTAATCCAAACTCGCGGTTAATAATCATTTGAATCGCCATTGCTCTTCTTACCGACTCTTCAGTTGGCGTTGTAATCGCTTCATCATAAGCATTTGTGTGAAGAGAGTTACAGTTATCACTTAGAGCAAGATAAGCTTGTAGTGTCGTTCTAATATCGTTGAAATCAATTTCTTGAGCGTGCAGAGATCTACCAGATGTTTGAATATGGTATTTAAACATTTGCGATTTTTCACTCGCGCCGTATTTGTCTCTTAATGTTACAGCCCAGATTTTTCTCGCCACTCTTCCCATCACTGTGTACTCAGGATCTAATCCGTTTGAGAAGAAGAATGATAAGTTTTGACAGAAGTCATCGATCTTCATTCCACGAGAAAGATAGTACTCAACAAAAGTAAAACCGTTTGAAAGCGTAAAAGCTAACTGAGAAATCGGATTCGCCCCCGCTTCCGCAATATGGTAACCAGAAATAGAAACTGTATAATAGTTTTTAATTTGGTTTTTACAAAAGAACTCTTGAACGTCTCCGATCATTTTTAGAGCGAACTCTAATGAGAAGATACATGTGTTTTGAGCTTGGTCTTCTTTTAAAATATCTGCTTGAACTGTTCCACGAACTTGTCTCATGACTTCAATTCTTTTTACAGCATCATTTAGCTCCTCTGGTTTAAGAGCTTGTTTCATCGCTGTGTTCATGAATAGAGCGAGAATAATTGGTGCTGGCCCATTGATTGTCATCGAAACAGATGTAGCGGGATTGATTAAATCAAATCCTTTGTATAAATCCATCATGTCATCTAAAGTTGCAATTGAAACTCCAGCTTCACCGATTTTACCAAAAATATCTGGTCTGATATCTGGATCTTCTCCGTATAAAGTTACCGAGTCAAAAGCTGTTGATAAACGTTTTGCATTGTCGTCTTTTGATAAATAATGGAAGCGCTTGTTTGTTCTAAGTGGCCCACCTTCTCCAGCAAACATTCTTTTTGGATCTTCATCAGCACGCTTAAATGGGAAAATCCCAGCAGCAAATGGAAAATGTCCAGGAAGGTTTGAGTTTCTAATGAATTTAAATTTATCTTTTAGCGAACTAAATTGTGGGAATCCAACTTTTGAAATTTGATTATGAGATAAAGATGTATATTTAGTATTTACTTTAATCTCTTTTCCACGAACCACGTAAGTGAATGTACCATTTTCATATTGAGAAACTGTCTCATCTAATTTTTTTAGTTCTTCAAAAGCAACTTCTGGGATTGATGCTTTAACTTCAACCAACTTTGCTTCTAGATCTTTGTTGTTTCCAACAAGCTGAGTTGCAATTTTTAGTGCTTCATAATCTTTTAGCTTTTCAGAAATTTCTAATGACGTTCTATTGTAGTCGCGCACCGTTGAAGAGATATCTCTTAGATAAAGAGCTCGCTCTGGTGCGATGATTCTTTTTTTCTCAACAGGAGCTTTATCTTTTTGAACATGATCAAGATTTTCTGTTTTAATTTTTAGGGCAGTTGTCACGTCTGCAAAAAGCGCATTTACTCCAACGTCATTAAACTGAGAAGCCATTGTTCCATAGATTGGAAGTTCATGATCTTCACTCGCACCAGGGTGTCCTGCGAAGTCATTATGGTTTCTTCTCCATTGTTTTCTAATATCGCGAAGGGCATCTTCACTTCTTGGTTTTTCGAATTTATTTAAAACAATAAAGTTAGCTGCTTCAAGCATTTCGATTTTTTCAAGCTGTGTGGCCGCTCCATATTCTGGAGTCATTACGTAAATGCATTTATCTGCAACTTTTGTAATTTCATCACTTGCTTGTCCAATTCCAGAAGTTTCAACTAAAATTAAATCAAAATTTTGTGATCTTACGAAATCGACAACTTTTGAAATTTGAGGTGAAAGTTCTGTGTTTGAATCTCTTGTCGCAAGCGATCTAATATAGAAATTTCCAAACGAAGCACTTCCCAGACGAATTCTATCCCCTAGTAAAGCTCCACTTGTTTTCTTTTTTGTTGGATCAACTGAGATTAAAGCAATTTTTGCATTAGGAGCATGACGGTGAAATCTTAAAAGCAATTCGTCGATTAACGAAGACTTTCCCGCTCCACCCGTTCCGGTAATTCCCAGAACTGGCGTCGTTCCTTTGTTATACTTAACAGGCACTTCCCCATTGTCTTCAATATGTGTAATAACCTTAGAGATTTCTTGTTTAGAAAGTTTTGAAACATCTAATTTTGAGAAATCAATGTTTTCAATTGTTGACCCATTGGCCTTTTCAATCATGTCATCAATAATTCCGTTTAGGCCGATTTCCATTCCGTCTTGAGGAGAATAAATTCTTGTAATTCCTCTTGAGTGTAGAAGATCCATTTCTTTGGGAGTGATAACACCGCCGCCGCCGCCAAAGATTTTAATATTTTGGGCACCCGCTGCATCTAAAAGTTCACGAATATAAGTAAAATACTCAACATGCCCACCCTGATAAGAGCTTAGTGCAATCCCATGGACATCTTCTTGCAATGCCGCATCGACAACTTCCTGAGCACTTCTGTTATGACCCAGGTGAATCACCTCAACCCCTTTAGATTGAAGCATTCTTCTCATGATATTTACTGATACGTCGTGGCCATCAAAAAGACTGGCCGCAGTCAAAAATCTAAGTTTTTTCATATTCTTTCACTCTATCCTAGTTTATCTAATAGCAAGATGGGCCATTATAGGGTACAATCTCCACTAATAACATTCATTTTGTATTGTTTTTATTTATTAACATAAGTTTTGCAATTTGGATTTGCTATGAGCACCGAAAACGAAGTAAACGAAACGATTGAAACACCAGCTGAACCTATTGATGATTCTCTATACATGGAGAACCCATTTCATGCAGCTAGATTAAAGCCTAAAAGAAAAGGTAAAAAACCACCTAAGCTTCTAGCGATTGTTCACCAATCAGGCTGTACTGGTTGTGAAATTTGTATTCAGGGATGTCCTGTTGATTCTATCGAATTAGTTCCTGGCCCAAATCCAGAGAACCCTCAATTTCAACAACAAGTTGAGATCGATCTTTCTCGCTGTATTGGATGCCAAAACTGTTCTCAAGACTGCCCTTGGGAAACAATTATGATGTATGAGCACGATGATGCTTATAATGCTTGGTCGAATGAAACTCTTAAATCTGAGTTGTATATCCAAGCTTCAAAACTGGCAGATATTAAATCTAAAATTTCAGGTTAAAACATAAAAGGCAGAATTTAATTCTGCCTTTTTTATCTTTTTGATACTTCTAAAAACTAAAGGCTTGGCTTACAATCAAATTTTACAATTTGCGAATACGACTTATCGTTACTTTCTAATTCTAATCTTAAACGACCAGAAAACCCGTTAGCATTTTTCTTAATTGATCCAAAAGTTCTTTGTGACATCAAATTTGTTTTAGTTGCTTTAAGTAATGGAGTTTTTAAATTTGCATCACTTCCTGATGTTCTATATCCTCTGCTTCCTTGAATATTAACTTCTTTATAAAGACGTTCGCTAAGTTCGAAAGAAGAGCCATTTACTGTATAGTCAATTGCAATATCTAATACTTCAGACTCTGTCTCTTTATCATGAACGATAGAGGCCATGAATGAATTTCCAGCAGAAACTCCTTTAAGTAAAGAAGTCTGAAGGTTTGTTTCAACATCTGGAAGTGCAACCGCACTAACTGCTTGAACGATGCTTGAAC
>JACCDZ010539523.1_pt1 | contig 18983 bp, 18 predicted proteins | sample 7449551 | NCBI WGS metagenome assembly JACCDZ01 (sample SAMN15323452, study PRJNA562643) | freshwater metagenome | isolation source: river surface water | place: USA:Blue River Watershed | collected 2017-08-18
GCGCTAGAACGAATAATGCCACCATAGTTTTCAACAGGATCGGAATTAGAGGGGTTCCCACCTTCAAGTATCACATCACTTAGCTTGAGTACACCGTAAGCATCAGAGGCATTAATCAAACGAATATTGCTACCCGTGGCCGGCTTGATTGTTGTCAATGGATGAAGTCGAGTGCTGTCACTTCCAGTTAACGGATTTCCTTCAGTTGTACCAAAGTCATCGCCCACCTCACGATAAGTCGACGCACCAGCAATAAGTACATCCTTTTTTACAACCAACTCCGACTTGAGCAGATAGGTTCCCGCTTTGAGTTGAATACGGTTTTCCGCACCATATAGCCCTGCCGGGCATCCGCCATAAGTGATACTGGTATTTATCGCCTTTACCGCCTCGCGCAAAGAGCAGCTTGCAGTATCCGATCCATCCTGATCAGCTGTTGTTGTCACTGTAATAGTGCGAGCGGCCACGTGCATTGATGTCAACACAAGAACCAGAGGCAATGTGCCACGAATAAATCTGGAAATATTCATACTCGTGTTGCCCCCTGACGAGTGCGACGAAGCGATAACAATGCAGCCAATCCACAAATCGCCAACCAGTCAATCGAACCACCATCCAGTACGCTGTCACTTTCAATTCCTGACGTCGGCTCATTGATGGCTGTCACATTAATGCTACGAGTCTGACTAGTTGCATGGGTATCGTCATTCAGACGGCTAGCTGTTGTGGTCACCTCAATCCGGAACGTATCGTATCCATGGTAACTAGACGCTGCCTCATAGATGTAGCCCTTACGATCTGTCGTAAGTCGCACAGTACCCTTGGTCGGCGACAATGAGAGCCACGGGCAACCAGCCGCCAGACCAACCAAGGGAGCAGTTGGAAGAGTCACAGGACAGACCGTCGGATCCAGTGGCAAAAACAATTCTTCGTCACCCTCTTCCAGAAGATCTGCAGAAAACAATTGCTCATATCGTTCGGAAACCAGTACATACTCAATGTCGAGACTGCCAGATACATACTGAAATTCTACTGCCCCAATATCACACCTGCCAGCCTTGCCTCGCTCGGCATCCCTCTGATCCCGAGAAGGACATACAGAGATTGCACTTCCAAATGACCCTTTATTGATAATATCTGAGTAATCGCCAGTCCCCTGAGTCACCGATGGCAAAAAGCGAGGAATAAAATAGTCATAAACACCATCAGCATCCTTGTCTCGAGGACAAAGAATCCCTGAAGCATCAGCCTGACAACTGCCATCAGAAGCAACGACAGCAAGTAGGTTCACATCGCTGATCGTATTTTGTGCCGGAGGAAAAGAGCACGAGGAATCTGACAAATTAAAGCTTGGCGAATCTGCTGCAGCAACCGGCCATGTCACTGATGTACATTCTCCGGAAATAATCGAGTTAAAAATATCCACCTGGGTAGTAGAGGGGCTCAGATCGCTGATGCCAAAATTTATGGCGCCAATCGTATTTCCAAGGATTGTTACAGCGTTAAAAGTAACCCTGTCCTGAATCAACAATGCGTAGCCCTCATTTGCATGCATCGTCGTATTCTGAATCAAGCTAGCAGCAAGACTAGCTGCCGCACCTGTAGCAAAATGAACAGCCTCAGTACCGCCAGTATTTTCAGCCACCAAGGCCCGATTAAGCTGTAAGGCGCCACCATGCTCGATATAAATTGCAGAGCCCTCTGCAGCCTTTCCTTGCAGCAGCGAGGAAGCAAGCACACTTAATCCACCCTCACTCCCGATGTAAGCGATGCCGCCCTGGTTAGCACTTCCACCCCGCACAGCAACCGAATCCAGAGTCAGGGACTCATTAACGTAGAACATCCCCCCCTCAGTGCCACTACACGTACCAGGAATGACTCCTGCATCCTTGATGTGAGCAGGTAATTTTGCCAATGGCGCACCACAACCCACAAAATCCAGTTTAGCAACACTGACACCGGTAGACTCATAAATACTGATTTTCAGAACCTGCGCAGGAGAAACCGTTGGCTTGACACACCCCCCCCCACTACCTGGAACAAATGCAATATCGTTGACGCCTGTATCCAGAGACACTGTTGATCGAATCGTCCAGTCACCGGCTACATCACTGTTAGTGGTGGCAATCACCGAGTAATCTTCAAGTGACTGATCAGCTTTCTTTGCAAAAAGACATACTAGCGACGATGGCGCAGCCCCAGCACCACTGAAAGATGGAAGCCGAATATAGGTATGCCTGTCAGAGTCAGATACGCCAGAATCAGAGGTCGCATCCAATTCCAGGGATGCAAAAGTGCCTCCCAAGTCTGCCGTCAGCGGAGGTCCATCAACCCTGATCGCCTGACTACTCTTGACCCAGACAAAAGGATTTCTTATCTCAGCATCCGCAGACGTTTCGCCACTGATGCTAATGGACGAATCAATCTCGATCACCCCATCAACGATATAGGCAGATTTTTTGTATGGGAGCTTGATGACATTGCTTTCAGTTGCATCACCATCACGCGCACATCCATTTGCATGACTCGCCGGCCTGGTTGCTGCAGGAATGTTCAAATAGGCAACCGCATCACGGAGCGAGCAGGTACTCGCATTCGAATCATCGGCAGTAGTATCCACAATCACCGTATCAGCAATTGCGAATGGAATATGCAGGGCAAGAAGCGCAACGAGAAGGCTTCCCCGGGACCAGGGCATGGAGGTGCTCTCCTGAAAATACGTGTTTTCTTTTTCTATTAAGGCGGAGCCGCTTGGGCATGCTAGCCGCGGGCCACCGGCAGAAGCTGTTATTTTTTGTTATTCATCAGCCCGAAGGCGGTGTAACTGTCGCACATTCTGCGGGTCTACGGCAAGGCACGCACCGGTCAGGGAGCGACGCCCCGGTCAGGCTCAGGCCTATCCAGACACTCGCGGACAAACGGAATCGTCAGGCGGCGAGCTGCCCGCAAGGACAGTTGATCCAGTCGCTCAAGGCACGCCAGCAAGGCGTCCGGCTCCCGGGGAGCCCGGACAACCAGATACCTGAGTACGTCCGTCTCCAGTATCCAGCCCCTTCTGTGGGCAGCCGCCTGAATCAGTTGCTCCCGGCTCTGGTCATCCGGGAGTCCCATTGCCCAGCAAGGAGCCTGCCCCAGCCGGGACACCAGATCCGGCAGTACCAACCCCAATCCGGCCGGCGCATTATCTGCAGAAAACGCCAGCCGCACCCCGGCTGACCGGCACCTGTTGAAACAGTGAAAAAGAGCCTCTTCCCACTCCCGGCACCCGGCTATGACCTGGATATCATCCAGGGCGAGCAGATCACTGCCCTCCAGGCCATCCAGAATCCCGGCAGAGGCACCGTCAAGGACAGCCAGCGGCACAAGCACACTGCGCAGACCTGCAGTTTCCGCCTCTGTACACAGTGCCGACAAGAAATGACTGCGGCCGGAGCCTTGCCGGCCATGTACATATAACAGGCCCGATGGCTGACGCAGCAAATCTTGCCCAGCACTCACCAGTCCGGCATAGCTGTCACCGGCAAAGTCCGTGAGGCGTGCATCAGGACGTGGCCTGACATGATTCAGCAGTAGCTGCTCACCCGGCTGCATCATCATCCTCAACCGGCGGCATGGCCTGATACAGACGGCTTTGCTGGTAGCGCTCATGAGCATGGCGCAGCAGCACCATGATCACCGCGGCGGCCGGCAGAGCCAGCAACATGCCAACAAACCCGAAAAGCTGCCCACCGGCCATGATCGCAAAGATCACCGCCACCGGATGCAGCCCGATTTTGTCACCCACCAGATACGGCTGCAGCACCCAGCCTTCAATTGCCTGCCCAATGGCAAAGACACCCCAAACCATCATGACTGCGTTGATATTACCAAACTGAATAAGCGCAGCAGCCGTTGCCGACACGATGCCGATGGTAAAACCAAAATAGGGAATGATGCTGCCAAGACCGGCCAGCAAACCGATCATGAGCGCCAGCTTGAGACCCACCAGCTGTAAGCCGACGGCATACACAACGCCAAGCGCCACCATGACCATCAACTGGCCACGCAGAAAGGCCGCCAGTACGTCGTCGCACTCCCGGGCCAACTGGCTTACCCTTGGTTCAATATTGCGGGGGATCAGGTTACGGATACGAGCCAGCAAGTCATCCCAATCCAGTAACAGATAGAACGTCACCACGGGAATCAGGGCCAACATGCCAGCCAAGGCCAGGATATCCATGCTCGACTTGGCAACCTGGGTCAGCACATTTCCTGCTGCCGACCCTGCCTCTACCCAGTAGCTGGACAACCACTCACCAATCAGGTCCATGTCCAGCCGGTCAATCTGAACAGGGACATGCTTCTCTATCCACGGAATTCCCTCGCGGTTAAACCAGCGCAGCACACGGGGCAGTCGCGACTCCAGATAAACAATCTGCTGCCATAACAAAGGCAACACCAGCACGAGCGAAACCGTCATGGCCGTCAGCAAGGAGAAGAAGGACAGTCCCACCGCCCAAGTCCGCTTGAGACCAAGCCCCATCAGGCGACTCACCAAAGGATTGCCCAGATACGCCAGCAGCGCACCCGCAGCAAAGGGCATCAGGATGGGAGACAAGAGATAAAGCAGCCAACCAAGCACCAGCAGGCCAAACAGAGAAAGCCACAGACGTATATCAGCCATGATCATCCTTGGCGTCATCTCAAAGAGGCGATTGTAAAGGTACAGCTACTTCCGGTGTGATAACCGGCAACAGGGCAGCATCCGGATCCCAGATAACCGATTCAACTGACGGCACAATAGCTGTCGTGGCCACCGCACCCTGATTACCCCCGGCAGAATCTGCCACAGGCCCGACAAGCCTGAAGCGGGGCTCACTGGCCAGGAGATCGCGCCATTGCTTCCCGGCAAGATCATCCGCCACAAACCAGACATCATTCCGGGAAACCCCAAGCAGCCTGATCCGGTAGCCCCCAGCCAACCCGCCGAGTGCAGACTGCGCGGCCAGCAACGCCTTCAGATCAGATACATGCCCGACATGCAGCACAGGGCGCCCCGCCACATCCGGCCAGGGCAGGGCAACATCAGGGGTGACCGGAGCAGCAGACTCACCCAGGGCAACCAGAGGGGACAACAGGAGCACGCCCGACAACAACTGCCATCTCATGAAAACCCCGCCCCCATGCACCAAAACCACCCCGAAAAGCGCCACGCGCGCAACCCGACTGCATACAGTACAGCCGCCCGAAAGCCGACACCACAGTCAGGCAGGTTTTTTGCGCCATATCACGTATAATGTGCGCCCTCATCTCCATAGCCGTGTGCCCGCTGCCATGTCCGAAGCCAAGCCCTCTCTCAGTTACAAGGATGCCGGTGTTGATATCGACGCCGGTGATGCCCTGGTTGAACGCATCAAGGGCGTCGCCAAAAAGACGGCGCGCCGGGAAGTACTGGGCGGCCTCGGCGGCTTTGGCGCCCTCTGCGAAATACCCGAAGGCTATCGCCAGCCCGTGCTGGTGTCCGGCACCGATGGCGTTGGTACCAAGCTGAAGCTGGCGCTTGAGCTGAACCGCCATGAAAGTATCGGCATCGACCTTGTCGCCATGTGCGTCAACGACCTCGTTGTCACGGGTGCGGAGCCCCTGTTTTTTCTCGACTACTACGCCACCGGCCACCTGAACGTGGACACAGCCGCCACAGTCGTAACCGGCATTGGCGAAGGCTGCCTGCAGGCTGGCTGCGCGCTTGTCGGCGGTGAAACCGCTGAAATGCCAGGCATGTATGAAGGCGAAGACTATGACCTCGCCGGCTTTGCGGTGGGCGTCGTTGAAAAATCCGAGATCATCGACGGCAGCAAGGTAAAAGCCGGAGATGTGCTGATTGGCATTGCCGCCAGCGGTGTGCACTCCAACGGCTACTCGCTGGTTCGCAAGATTCTTGCTGTCAGCAAGGCAGACCTCAAGGGCACCATCGCCGGCAAGCCCATGGCCGATGTCCTCATGGCCCCGACCCGCATCTACATCAAACCACTGCTCTCGCTGATCAAGACACTGCCCGTGCACGCCATGGCCCACATCACCGGCGGCGGTCTGCCCGGCAACCTGCCACGCGTACTGCCGGAAGGCTGCGATGCCCGCATCGACGAGGCCTCATGGACCTGGCCACCAGTATTCCAGTGGCTGCAGGAAAACGGTGGTGTCGAGCGCTTTGAAATGTATCGCACCTTCAATTGCGGAGTCGGCATGGTGGTCGTGGTTCCGGCTGATCAGGCCGATGCGGCAATTGCCCACCTGAGTGCAGCAGGTGAATCTGCCTGGCGTATTGGCGAGATCATCCCGTCCACGCATACCGAACCCACGGTCGTGTTTGCCTGATGTTAAGCATTGTCGTGCTGGTTTCGGGCTCCGGCTCGAATCTGCAGGCCATCATTGACAGTATTACAGCGGGCCACCTCAAGGCCCGTATTGCCGGCGTGCTTTCCAACAAGGCCGATGCCTATGGTCTGGTGCGCGCACAGCAGGCCGGGATTGCTACCGCAGTGCTGGCACATACCGCTTACGCTGATCGCGAGTCCTTTGATGCCGCGATGATGGCGAAAATTGATGACTGGCAGCCCGATGTGGTTGTACTGGCCGGCTTCATGCGCATCCTGACTCCCGGCTTTGTGCAGCATTTCGAAGGACGCCTGGTGAATATCCATCCGTCACTGCTGCCCAAATACAAGGGATTGCATACACACCAGCGGGCACTGGAAAACGGGGACTCCGAGCACGGATGCTCCGTTCACTTTGTCAGTGCCGAGCTGGATGGTGGCCCCGTCATCGGCCAGGCAGTTGTCCCAGTATTGCCCGGCGATAACGAAACCCTTCTTACCGAGCGTGTACACAAGAGCGAGCACAGGCTTTACCCTGAAGTGCTAGTCTTGATGGCAGATGGCCGTCTTGTATACAGGGATGGTCTCCCATGGCTGGATGGCAAGAAACTTGATACACCTGTCCGGCTTGATCTTTCTGCATGAGGATGTCCCATGCGTATTCTGTTTGCCTCTCTCCTGCTGATTGCCAGCCCGCTGCTGCAGGCAATTGAACTCAGCCCCTACTCCGCCAGTTATCACTTCAATCTGGACAACAAGCTGACCGGGACTGCCACCCGCATACTGGAAAAGAAGTCCGGTAACAGCTGGCGGTATACCTTCACTGCCACCACTCCCATGGCAACCGCCACCGAGACCAGTGATTTCAACTTTGACGGCAAAACCGTCAGTCCCCTGCGCTATCAGCGCCGGCACAAGGTCCTCATCATCAGCAAGCATGCTGAAGTGAGCTTCAACTGGAAAACCCGGCAAGCATCCACAATGCGGGATGACAAAAAAGGGCAGTATGTACTGCGTGCCGGGGCAGTAGACCCACTCAATCTTGAAATACAAATGCGCAGGGATATTGCCGATCTTGGCAAACTGCCAGTCTCCTACTTTCTGGCTGATCCAAAGAGCCTGCGCGAGCAGAAGTTCAAGGTTGAGGGCGACGAAATAATCACGACCCCTTTCGGCAAGATCAACACTGTTCGTATCAAGCGCCTGCATGATGACCCGGATCGCCAGACGACCTTATGGCTGGCCCGTGACATGAACTTCATTCCTGCCAAGGTCGTGCAGGATGATGATGGTGCGATGTACGTGCTTGAACTCAGTGCACTCAATGGTGCCATTGCTCAGACTGAGATACCTGCCACATCAACTGCAGTCCAGTAAAAACTCTCCAATAAAAAACGGCCCGTAAAGGGCCGTTTTTTATTCTCTCAATATCAGGTACGAGGCAGCGTAACGCCCCTCTGCCCCTGATACTTGCCGCCACGATCCTTGTACGATGTCTCGCAGATCTCATCGCTTTCAAAAAACAGCATCTGGGCCACGCCCTCATTGGCGTAAATCTTGGCAGGCAGATTGGTGGTATTGGAGAACTCCAGTGTCACGTGCCCCTCCCACTCAGGCTCCAGCGGCGTCACGTTAACGATGATGCCACAACGTGCGTAGGTGGACTTGCCCAGGCAAATCGTCAGCACGCTGCGTGGAATACGGAAGTACTCAACCGTACGGGCCAGTGCAAACGAATTCGGGGGAATGATGCAAACATCAGACTGGATATCGACAAAGCTTTTTTCATCAAAGGCCTTGGGGTCCACCGTCGCTGAATAGACGTTGGTAAACACCTTGAACTCGTTCGAGCAGCGCACATCGTAGCCATAACTGGAAACGCCATAGGAAATGATCTTCTGGCCATTCACCTCACGCACCTGACCGGGCTCGTAGGGCTCGATCATGCCGTGCTGTTCGGCCATGCGACGTATCCACTTGTCTGCCTTGATGCTCATCCGGGTTTCCCTGACGTTGTTGGAAGGAAATAAAGGTCGGCAATCATACCATCGCTTATTCGAAGACGATATTGATGCGCTTGGGGTCACGATGGGATGCCAGCGCCACCGCCGCGCCCACCTTGCGGGCAATGGCCCGGTAGCGACTGGCCAGGTCCGAGTCCGGCGCCGCCACTACAGTCGGCGTGCCGCTGTCTGCCTGTTCACGGATATGGGCATCCAGTGGCATCTGGCCCAGTAACTCGGTCTGGTAGTCCCGTGCAATCCGCTCGCCGCCACCGCTGCCAAAGATCGGTTCGGCATGACCACAGTTCGAACAGATGTGCAGGGACATGTTCTCCACCACACCAAGCACCGGAATCTCCACCTTGCGGAACATTTCTACACCCTTTTTGGCGTCCAGCAGGGCAATGTCCTGAGGCGTGGTAACAATCACGGCACCGGCTACCGGCACCCGTTGTGCCAGCGTCAGGGCAATGTCGCCGGTTCCAGGAGGCATGTCGACGATGAGAAAGTCCAGATCGCTCCAGAGCGTCTGCTGCAGCAACTGCATCAGGGCACCGGTTGCCTTGGGGCCGCGCCAGACCACGGGGGAGTTATCGCCATCCAGCAGAAAGCCGATGGACATGGCCTCAATGCCATGTGCCTGGACAGGCACAAACCAGGCCTCATCCTTCACCTGTGGACGGGTACCGGTAGGAATGCCCAGCATCATGGGCAGGCTCGGCCCATAGATATCCGCATCCAGCATGCCAACACGTGCACCTTCAGCCGCAAGCGCCAGCGCCAGATTGACCGCCGTGGTGGACTTGCCCACACCGCCCTTGCCAGACGACACGGCGATCACGTTCTTCACCCGCTCCAGTGCCGGCACCGTGCCCTGCGGCTTTACCCGCGGAATCACTGCTTTCTCGCGCAGGCCAAGTTGCCCAACACCCAGGACATCAAGCGCCTCCAGCAGCAATGGGCGCAATTCCTCCGCCGCACCGGCATAAGTCGGCGCCAGATCCACCAGCACGGTGTCACCATCCAGCACCACCTTTTCCAGCCAACCCAGGTCCTGCAGGGACTGGTGCAGCAGGGGGTCCTGAACACGTCCCAGGGAGGCTTTTACAGCAGCAAGATCAGTCACGGCAGTCATCCGGAAGCAGGAGAATAATCAGGGAGCGTATGCTAGCCGGACACCTGCGGCAGAGCCAGCAAATGAGGGCCGCCAAAGCCATGCAGTTATGCGGGTTTTTCCCCTGATTCCGCCCCGTTTCCGGTATGATTACGGCCTTTCCAGTTACGACCCTTGTCCTAGCCATGAGCCAACTTCAGACACCCCAGCGGCGCATCCTTGTCACCAGCGCCCTGCCTTACGCCAATGGCCCCATCCACCTGGGCCACCTCGTCGAGTACATCCAGACTGACATCTGGGTCCGCTTCCAGCGGGCTCGTGGCCATGAAGTGCATTACGTCTGTGCCGACGATGCCCATGGCACTGCCATCATGCTCAAGGCCGAACAGAATGGAGTAACACCGGAACAGCAGATCGCCGACGTCAAGGCCGATCACGAACGCGACTTTGCCGATTTCCTGATCCGTTTTGATAATTACCACTCGACGCATTCCGACGAAAACCGCGAGTTCTCATCGTTCATCTATCTGAAAAACCGTGACGGCGGCCATATCGCCACGCGCCCGGTCCGCCAGCTGTTCGACCCGGAAAAACAGATGTTCCTGGCCGACCGTTTCATCAAGGGCGACTGCCCGAAGTGCAACGCCAAGGACCAGTACGGCGACTCCTGTGAAGTCTGCGGGGCCACCTACGCGGCCACCGAACTGAAGAATCCCTACTCCACCATTTCAGGGGCCACCCCGGTGGAGAAGGAGTCGATTCACTACTTCTTCAAGTTGCCTGACTTTGCCGAATTCCTGAAGGACCGTGAAAAGTCCGGACGACTGCAGCCCGAAGTATCCAACAAGCTGGATGAGTGGTTTGAAGCCGGCCTGAATGACTGGGACATATCCCGTGATGCGCCCTACTTCGGCTTCGAGATTCCCGATGCCCCCGGCAAGTATTTCTATGTCTGGCTGGATGCTCCGATAGGCTACATGGCCAGCTTCAAGAATCTGTGTAACAAGAATCCGGCATTGAACTTTGACGAATTCTGGAAAGAAGACAGCACCACCGAGCTTTACCACTTTATCGGCAAGGACATCGTGTACTTCCACGCACTGTTCTGGCCGGCCATGCTCGAAGGTGCCGGCTTCCGCAAACCGACGGCAATCTGCGCTCATGGTTTCCTGACCGTGAATGGCCAGAAAATGTCCAAGTCACGCGGCACCTTCATCAAGGCCCGTACCTATCTGGACAGCCTGAATCCCGAATACCTGCGCTACTACTTTGCAGCCAAGCTCTCCGGCACCGTGGAAGACATTGACCTGAGTCTCGATGATTTCACCGCGCGCGTGAATTCGGATCTGGTGGGCAAGGTGGTCAATATTGCCAGCCGTTGTGCCGGATTCATCAACAAGAAGTTCGAGGGCCGTCTCACTGCCAGCTGCGCAGAGCCCGTACTGCTGAACGAGTTCATTGATGCCGGCGAAAGCATTGCCCTGCATTACGAGAACCGCGACTTCGGCCGTGCCATTCGCGAGATCATGGCACTGGCAGACCGGGCCAACCAGTACATTGATGAAAAGAAGCCCTGGGCCCTGGCCAAAGTGGAGGGCAAGGATGCGGAAGTGCAGGAAGTCTGCTCGGTCGGTATCAACCTGTTCCGCCAGCTGATGGTGTATCTGTCGCCAATCCTTCCCGCAACCAGTGCGGCCAGTGCCAGCTTCCTGAACATCCGCGGCTTTGATTGGGAGTCACGGGAACAGCTGCTGGTGGATCACACCATCAATACTTTCCAGCCCCTGATGACCCGTATCGAAAAGGAAAAAGTGGACGCCATGGTCGACGCTTCAAAGGAAAATCTGGTAGCAACCCCGACTGGTGCCCCCGTCGTTGCAGCAAAGCCGGCCGAACCAGAGCAGACAACAGAAATCAGCATTGATGATTTCATGAAAGTGGATCTGCGCGTGGCACGCATCGTCAATGCGCAGCATGTGAATGGCGCCGACAAGTTGCTGCAGCTGACTCTGGACATTGGCGAAGACCAAACACGCAATGTCTTTGCCGGCATCAAGAGCGCCTATCCTGAGCCTGAAAAGCTGATTGGCCGCCTGACTGTGATGGTCGCCAACCTGGCTCCACGCAAGATGAAGTTCGGCATGTCCGAGGGAATGGTGCTGGCCGCCGGCCCCGGTGGTTCGGATATTTTCATCCTCTCGCCGGATGATGGAGCCACTGCCGGGATGAAGGTGAAGTAAGTCTTCATGACATGAAAAAGGCGCCTTCAGGCGCCTTTTTCATGTCATGAGGTACTCAAATGCCTGCACAATCCTGACAGATGTCAGCCTGCGGCAGAGCCTTCAGGCGTTCAGGCGCCACGTGCGCTCCGCACTTCACGCATACTCCGTAGGCGTTACGGTCCACACGCACCAGAGCTGCCATAACCTTGGCCAGCTCGGCCTCAGCCTCAGCCTGAAGACTGGTCAAGACATCATCATTCTCACGCTGGGTCACCTGCTCGGCAAAATCTGCTTCCACCGGAGCATTCTTGTGCTCCAGCTCTGCACGTATCCCGGCAATACGACGCTCGTACTCCGATTTCATGCGCAACAAGGTGTCGCGAGCTTCAGTACTCATAAGGCCTCCTGCAAGTTGATGTCTCATTGTGGACCCGAATCAAGCGCATCGCCATGATTCATGTCAGCCAGACGCATGTTGGTCTTATTGCCCCAGAAAGTCGGCCTTGCCAACAGGCACGCCCTTGTAGCGCAACAGGTCGTACGCTGTCGTGGCATGGAAAAAGAAGTTGGGCAGTGCCCAGTAGGTCAGATAACGACTGCCCTTGAAGTCATACGTTGCCCAGGGAAAGACCAGATTGATGTCGCGATCTTCAGCACCGGCAAACTGGTCCGGCTTCACGCCATTCACAAACTCCAGGGTCTTGCGGATACGTTCCTGCAGTTCGGCAACGGTTTTCTCCGTGTCTTCGAATTTAGGGTTATCAACACCCGCCAGCCTGGCAGCACAGCCCTTGGCATGGTCACAGGCAATCTGGATCTGGCGGGTGAACGAAAACATGTCCGGTGCCAGGGAGGCTTCAAGCAGCTCATTCACATCCATGCAATTAGCCTTGGCATGAGCCTCTGCCTTGTGCAGCAAACTGGACAGGCTGCCAAGCATCTGACGAAAAACCGGGACCGAAGCCTCGTAAATGGAAAAAGTCATGATCATTGCTCCAATGAGAATTTTGGGGTGAAAAGCACAGGCTTATGATTCTCTGCCTGACCCTGCTGGCTGCCAAGTAAAAAATCCGGATAACAAAAAGGCGCCCGGAGGCGCCTTTTTGTAAATCAGCAGCGATCAGTGACCGCCACCACTCAGACCCTTGAGGATATCTTCGGCAACCTTCTTGGCATCACCAAAAATCATCATGGTCTTGTCCATGTAGAAGATGTCGTTGTCGAGACCGGCATAACCCGGGTTCATCGAACGCTTGATCACCATCACGGTACGGGCACGCTGGGCCTCGAGGATCGGCATGCCGTAAATCGGCGAGCTTGGATCATTCTTCGCGGCAGGGTTAACCACGTCATTGGCACCGATGATGAGGACCACGTCGGTAGCGGCGAAATCAGAATTGATTTCGTCCATTTCCTTCACGTCTTCATAGGGCACATCGGCTTCGGCCAACAGTACGTTCATGTGACCAGGCATACGACCCGCCACCGGGTGAATGGCATAGCTCACCTTCACGCCCTTTTCCTTGAGCAGATCGCCAAGCTCTTTCACGGCATTCTGTGCACGGGCCTGGGCCAGACCGTAACCAGGAACAATCACGACAGAGTCGGCATTGCTCATCATGAAGGCCGCATCTTCCGGTGAACCGGCACGGTAATTCTTTTCCTTCTTCTCGCCATCGTCAGCAGCACCGGCAGCAGCAGCGCCAAAACCACCGAAGAGCACATTGAACAGCGAGCGGTTCATGGCGCGACACATCACGTACGACAGAATCGCGCCGGAAGAACCCACCAGGGAACCTGCAATAATCAGCATGGAGTTATTAAGGGTAAAGCCGATACCGGCCGCCGCCCAACCCGAGAAGGAGTTCAGCAGGGACACCACGACGGGCATGTCGCCACCGCCGATAGGACCGATCCAGAAATAACCCAACACCAGCGCACAGGCGGTCATGGCGTAGAAGTAGTTCATGCTTTCGGTGAAGAAGTAACCGGCACCGAAGCCCAGCATGCCGAGAGCCAGCACGATCTGCACAGGCTTGACCCAGCCGCCTTTCATGGACTTGGCCCACTTCTTCGCGGCCAGCTTGCCGTAGGCAAACACAGAAGCCGAGAAAGTGATGGCACCGATGAAGCAGCCCACGAAGAGCTCAAAGCGATGAATCGCATCATGATGGCTGGACGGATTCAGCACGGCAGCAATGGCAATCAGCACGGCGGAGAGACCCACCAGCGAATGCATCATGGCCACGGTTTCCGGCATCTGCGTCATCGGCACGGTCTTGGCGCGATAGATACCGATAACTGCACCCAGCACCATGGCGCCGAGAATCAGTGCGTAGGCCGGCTTGAGCGCAACGGCGCCGCCATGCAGGCTGCCGACAACAACAAAGGTCGCAGCGACAGCCAGACCCATGCCGATCATGCCGTAGCGATTACCCATGATGGCCGAAGCCGGCGAAGACAAGCCACGCAGGGCAAGGATGAAGAGGATGGCGCCAATCAGATAAGCCCAGTCCGCGTATTGCGCGAGGTTTTCCATATTGTCGGCTCCTTACTTCTTCTTTTTCTTGAACATGTCCAACATACGTCCGGTCACCGCAAAGCCACCGAAGATGTTGATGCATGCAAAGAACACGGCGACGGCACCGAGATAAGTAGTTGCCGTCAACTGACCATCAAAGGTTACGGCCTGCAGCATGGCGCCCACGACGATGATGCCGGACAACGCATTAGTTACCGCCATCAGCGGTGTGTGCAGGGCAGGCGTCACGCTCCACACCACGTAGTAGCCCACGAAAATCGCGAGCACAAACACGGTGAAAACACTGACAAAGGGTACGCCGGCAGCATGCTGCACGACATTGGCTGCCTGCGTGGCAGCCTGGACGACAGACTCGTTCATCGCTATCGCTCCTTAAGGCTTCTTGTACAGCACTTGGCCGTTGTCGACGATGAGCGTCGGCTTGACCATTTCGTCCTCGCGATTGAGCTTCAGGCTCTGCGATTCCTTATCGTGCTGGGGCTGGAGGAAATTGAAGATGTTGCGGGCATAAAGCGCGGAGGCTTCTGTTGCCACAGTGGCCGGAATATTGCCAATACCGACAATCTTCACGCCATTGGGAGTGACCACGATTTCATCGAGCCTGGAGCCTTCGACGTTGCCGCCCGAAGACACAGCCATATCGATGATGACGGCACCCGCCTTCATTTTGGCCACGGTTTCGGCCTTGATCAGCACTGGTGCCTTGCGGCCCGGAATCTGTGCCGTGGTGATGACGATGTTGGCCGCAGACACGGCCTTGTCGACGATCACGGCCTGATCGCGCACGTATTCCGGCGAAGGTGTCCAGGCATAACCGCCCGTACCCAGCGCCTTGGCTTTTTCTTCATCGGACATGGGTACGTCCAGCCACTTGCCGCCCAGCGACTCCACCTGCTCCTTGGCAGCCGGACGCATGTCGGAAGCTTCCACCACGGCGCCGAGACGCTTGGCGGTGGCAATGGCCTGCAGGCCCGCCACGCCCACACCGAGGATCACGGTACGAGCCGGTTTGATGGTGCCGGCAGCCGTCATCATCATGGGAAACATGCCGGAGTATTCGTTGGCGGCGATCAGCACGGCCTTGTAGCCGGCGAGCGAAGCCTGCGAGGACAGGATATCGGAACTCTGCGCACGCGTGATGCGCGGAATCAGCTCCATCGCCACGCAGGTCAGACCGCGTGCCGCATAAACATCAAGATGCGGGTTGGCGTGGGGTGCGAAAGCAGCGAGGACGATGGCGCCCTGCTTGTAGTTCGCCACTTCATCAGCGGTCGGTGCGGCAACCTTGAATACAATGTCTGCATCCCTGGTTGTATCTGCTGCTGTAGCAGCAATGGTGGCACCGGCTTCTTCATAGGCCATGTCAGTGCAGCTGGCAGCCAGACCGGCTCCGCTCTGCACGACCAGCTTGTAACCCATCTGGGCAAACTTTTTCACCGTTTCCGGTGTCGCGGCAACGCGAGTTTCGCCCGCCAGGATTTCGGCTGGAATCCCAATTTGCATGGTCAACCCTCACCTCAGGTAGCTTCTGGAAAAGTCTGGTCAAGCATTAATCCCTGATGACCAGACGGTTTTGTCAATGTATCGACACGCAAAGGCCCCGGATTGTAAAGCAGAGGTACGGGCAATGTGAGTACCGGGCGGTCGAATTTGTAACCTTTTTCCGCCAGGCGACATATTTGTCAGCCCAGGTTACATCCTCTGTCAGACAATCGTCGTAACCTTTCGTCTTTACTGAAGAAAATCATCTTGCAGGGATTGCCATCGGCATGACACCAAGGGCTAAACTACCCATTCAAGTCCGGATGACCGACACAACATGCCCTTTCGTCCAGCCCTTGTTGGCATCATTCTGGTACTGGCATCCGCCATACTTTTTGCCACCAAATCCATTTTCATCAAACTGGCCTACCAGGAAGCCGTTGATCCGGTCACCCTGCTGACACTGCGCATGGTGTTTGCCCTGCCCTTTTTCCTGGTAATGGCGCTGGTTGCCAGCCATCGCAGCAACACCACTCCACTGACGCGTCGCGACTGGGGCAGCATGTTCCTGCTGGGGTTTGCAGGCTATTACATGGCCTCGCTGCTGGACTTCATGGGCCTGCAATACATCAGTGCCGGCCTTGAGCGTCTGGTGCTGTTCCTCTATCCAACCATGACGGTATTGTTGACTGCCTTTGTGCTGAAACGACCGGTCAATCGCCTGACCTGGCTGGCCATCGGCGTCAGTTATGCCGGTATGGCTCTGGTGGTCTGGCCGGATGTGCATAATGCAGGGGAACATCTGGCTCTCGGCATGGCACTGGTATTCGGCGGCGCCCTGGCCTATGCCTGCTATCTGGTCGGGTCCGGTGAAATCATCCAGCGACTGGGGGCAAACCGCTTTACCGGCATCACCCTGAGCATCTCCAGTCTGTGCTGCGTACTGCACTTCATGCTGGTCAATCCACTCAGTGCGCTATCCGTAAGCCCTCGGGTACTCGGGCTTGGTCTTACGCTTGCGATAGTGTGTACCGTGCTTCCGGCCACCATGCTGACCAATGGCATTCGCCGTATTGGCGCCAGTCGTGCGGCCCTGATCGGGGCCATCGGCCCTGTCGCCACGCTTTATCTGGGTTATGCCGTACTGGGGGAAACACTGGTAGGCATGCAAATGGCCGGAACAGCTCTGGTACTGGCCGGTGTGCTAATGGTCAGCCTGAATAAATAAGCCGACGGGCACCGTTTCTCGGCCCCCATCGGCTAGTTCATAACTACAAGCATGGTTATCCATGCATGATCGTCAACTCTTCATGAACCCCTTGAGCAGATTGGCTCCCTGCGCCAGCAGATCGCCACCCTGGGCCACCTGGCCATCAGGCGTCAGCTTATCAACCAGACCCGGCAGCATCTGGGCCAACTGCATCGAGGCTTGTTGCGGATCAACCCCCAGCTTGCTGGCGATTGCTGCCACCTGCTCATTGCCCAGAACCTTCTGGATCTGCTCAGCTGAAATGGGAAGGTTCTGGCCCTTTCCAACCCAGGATGCCGCCACCTCACCCAGACCGTTCTCCTGAAACTTCTTCAATAACCCCTCCAGACCTCCGGCCTGTCCCAATAATTGCTGTGCCACAGCCATGATGTCGCCACCACTACCGCCAGCCTGGGCGCCGTCCAGCATGCTGCCAATACTATCCAGTAATCCCATGATGCTCTCCTGCCAGCGTGAAAGAACTTACAGCCTAGCTGCTGCTCACGATACTTACCGTACCTGTTACACAAAATTTACCCATTAAAAAAAGCGATACCCCTGACAGGTATCGCTTTTTTAATTTCCAGCCAGAGATCTCAACCCAGGTTGTTATTCGTCCTTGAGTGAACACTCGGCATTCTGAGGCTCATGCTTGCAGCGCACTCGCTTGAGCAAGCCCATCATGCGAGGATCATAAACGCCTTCCTTTGTCAGCTGCAGACGTGCTTCACGCATCATCTTGAAGTACTTCTCCTTGTCTGCATCAGACAAATCCATCCAGTATTTTTCCGGAATATCCTTTTCCACCATATCAATCAGGGAATAGGCCTGCTCAAGATAACCAATCGCGAAGTTGCGGATTTTCTGAAGCTTGTCATCCAGATCCGGGACTTCCTTGATGAACTTGTCACGGTTGAAAACGATGGATCCCGTCATCATGGCCAGCGGCAGACGATATACAGCCCCCTTTTCACCAAGACCGCGATACAGCTCCAGAGGTCTGAATGCAATCGCTGGGGCAGCAATAATATCAACCTGACCATTATTGAACTTGCCGGCAAAATTGGTGATGTCAGAGGCAACAGGCTGGGCACCCAGTTGCTGCACCATTCTTGCCTGTGACTTGTCCCACTCCAGCACGGCGACTTTCTTGCCGGCGGCCTTCTCGATGGAATCGATCTTCCGGTCATTGACCATCACATACACAGCACCCAGTGGAACCACACCACCAATCTGGTAGGAGCCGCTGATCATCATGGGGGCAACCTTGGGATTGGTATAGAGCACCCGCATTACCGATCGCATCTGGTCATAATTCCGGATGGAGCCAACCGAATCCAGACTGCCGATAAAGTGATTGAACTGCTTGGCACGCAAAGTGGAGATTGCCGCAGCATCACACTGCCCGGCCTTGAAGTCTTCAGCGGCCACACGCTCATCGGTATACGGCTTGACCTCAATAAACACGTTCCAGCGGCGAGCCTCGAGAATCATGTCCTTGGCATACTGAACCGCAGGACCATTATTACCCACAGGATCAAAGATGCAGACACGGATATTGAGCGGCTTGTCAAAGGGCTTGATGCCGGTTGCTTCTGCAAACTGGGCCGCTGTCGGCAGGGTAAGCTTTACCCCCTCGACATCAATTGTTCGCGCGGACAGGGTCGATGCCCCCCCCAGCAAGGTAACAGCCGCCAGCAGCCGGACAGATGAAATCAGAGACATTAGCGACTCCCGGTGTTGTGGCAAAGCCACCCAGTATTGTTGTTGTAATGCCATCATAGGCAGGCTCGCGACGGGATGATTGACCCCGGCGCCCGCACCATTGGTCAGGCAAGCTAACCAGACCTGCCTCTACAACGCCAATAAAAAAGGTGACTGCAAGTCCACTGCTGTCCCATAGTTTTACACCCCCACCCCGAGCTGGCCTGTGTCCGGCTCGGGCGGTGGGACTCCTCGGGCCAAGGCCAGTAGCTCCTGTTTTACAAACACATTGAGCTGCAGCACCCGCATCAGCC
>JACCDZ010675156.1_pt1 | contig 18981 bp, 16 predicted proteins | sample 7449551 | NCBI WGS metagenome assembly JACCDZ01 (sample SAMN15323452, study PRJNA562643) | freshwater metagenome | isolation source: river surface water | place: USA:Blue River Watershed | collected 2017-08-18
TGTTGCATACAAATCCATTGCTGTATTTCTAAGATCTTGTGAATATCCGCGCATTTTATTCTCAACTAAAATTAGAGGTTGTATAGTTTAACACATTATGCTCAAATGATTATAGGTTAACTATAACATCAAACCGTTGCTAGTCAGCAAAAATACACCAGCCTATATCGCAAAATGAAAGAAACTATCAAAAAGCATGTATACACCAAGCATAAATGCAATTATAGCAAAAATTCGTTGGGAAATATGACTACTTATTTTTTGTGAAATCATGCTACCAAAAATCATGCCTAGAATACTACCAAACATGAAAATAGCAATTAATTTGAAGTCCACAGTTATTTCGTGTACTTTATTCACGATTGAAACCAATGAAATCAACGTGATTATGAGCAATGATGTGGCTGCCGCTGGTTTATTGTCCATGCGATTAAGTATCACCAGAGCAGGAACTATCATAAAACCCCCACCGACGCCAAAAAAACCAGTTAATAGTCCAGTAAACAACGCAACTGGCAGTACTTGCCAGATATTATTACCAGGATACTCGCGTGCTTGGCTTAAATCAGAAGCTTTAGCTTTAAAAAAACTTTTACGCAACATAAGAAAAGATACAAGTAGCATCAATATAGCAAAACTACCAATTAAAACCGTCTCACTAATTCGTCCAGCTAGATATGCTCCAATTGGTGAAGCTAATCCACCTAATATAGCAAATATAATTCCTTTTTTCCAATCTACTTCTTTACGTTTCAAATACGTACCGAGCATTGCGCTTCCACCAACGACAAATAGTGACAACGTTGTTGCTACTTGCATTGGCATATGTAAACCATACACCAATGCAGGAACTGAAACAATAGCTCCCCCACCACCTGTAATACCAAGCAATAACCCAGAAAATAAGCCTAAAATAGTAATTAGCATGGTTATTCCAGTTCAAAGCTAAATTAATAACTTCAATCACAATGATCCACAAGCAAGGTTGGCAGGAACTGCAATATCCATTAATTTAGGATTTGGTAGGTTCAGATTATCCATAATGTATTTAAATTCTTCTACGGTCTTACCAGCTAATCTTGGATTAAAATTCTTTTCTTCCCAGACGGTAGTAGATGTATTACCATTATAATCGTGCCCTGGATAAACAATAGTTGCGTCAGGGAGTGTGAATATTTTATTAACAATGCTATTGTATTGATCAACCGGATTTCCAGCCTGAAAATCAGTTCTTCCCGTGCCTCTGACAAAGAGTGTATCACCTGTAAAAATTATGCCATCAGTATAAAGACAAAAAGAATCTTGAGTATGTCCAGGTGTTTCCAATACAGTAAATTCTATAGCACCAACGTGTATTTTTTCACCATCACTTACAGTTTTACTTACACATGTAGCACCTGTTGCCTCACCAAGCAACGTTATGCAGTTAGTTAACTCGCGTAATTTACCAGCAGCAGTAATATGATCAGCATGAACATGCGTATCAAAAACATACTTTAGCTTCAAATTCAGTTCTTTTAATAATCTCATGTACTGTTCAATTTTAGTATCTACGGGGTCAATAATGATCGCTTCACTATTGATTCCATCGGCAACAAGATATGTAAAGGTAAAAGTTTGTGCATCAAATAATTGGCGGATTAACATGATTCTACCCTTAGAAAAGATTAAGATTCGTCCATGTAGTTATTTTAGTTTATTCTAATATATATGTCAAGAATTATTTTAGATTTATCTAAAATAACGTAATTAAAGGTAAATTATTGACTAGAATTCCTAGGTAAAAGCTTTGTGATAATTTGCCACATGTAGAAATGAAGAAGGATAAGTAACAAGGAATTAACTAGCAGCGGCTAATTCCGCACTCCGTGGAAGATACTGTTTAATTTGAGTATTATATAAGCTTTAGCCATATAGTGAGTATGTTGATAAATTTTTAGATTAATTGAAAGCACACTAATTTAACTAATCATACATATCATTGGCGTGATGTAATTACCTTGTATGCCATGGCACAAAAAACGATCCCAGTTAATTTATTCAGCCATTTGGTAAAACGTAAATTGCCCAGCATCCGCTGTTTGAAATGATAAAATAATAACGCGTAGCAGATATTGACTGTCGTTGCAGAAATTAGAAAGCACATCCCAAGCAGCAACATTTGCAATCCTACATGCCCTCTAGTCTGATCAACAAATTGTGGCAATAATTGTATTAGAATAAATGTTATTACAGATTTATCAGTAATCTGATCTAAGCTTTTATATGTTATTGCTACCCAGATTCTATATGTCACATCCATCATAAAACGTTTGCAGATAATTGCACAACTCCTCAATTATACTTTCATCTGTAAACGGATTTAATAATACCATTCTAAGCCAGATTTGACTATTAAACCGAGGAAGCGAAACAAAGACCCCCTGTTGCAAAAGATATTCTTGCAATGCGATATTTAGCTGCTCTTGTCTGGTTTCATCTTCTGCTTTAACCCTAAAGCAAATTACGTTCGTTTCTGGTTCGGTTATCAGTTCAATAAATGAAAACTGTGCCACGAGTTGAGTAAACTTATGGCTAAGAGCATAACCATGATTGATTAGTTGTTGATAACCATCTTTACCGATACTCAATAATGATAGCCAAAGTTTTAATACTTCGGCATTTCGACTACCCTGAATAGTTATTTCACCCAAATTAATAAAATTAGTTTGCTCTTTCATATAGGGTGCCGCGACTCTAAAATTATCTACCATTGCTGGATAATTCTTAAACAAGAGCATTGAGCAGGTTTTAGCTACATAGAGCCATTTTTGCGGATTAAACGAGATTGAATCGGCAAGCTCAATTCCATTTAGGCGATGTTTATGTTCTGGTGAGAAGATTAAAGCACCACCATAAATTGCATCAACATGGAGCCAGATTTTATTTTTCTGTGCGATTGCTGCTATTTCCTGTAGCGGATCAATGCTCCCAGTCACAGTTGTACCTGCAGTTGCTACGATTGCAATTGGTACATGAGCCTGAGCTAGATGAAACTTGACTTTATCTTGCAAGTCTTGTGGACACATTTGATATTTATGATTATATTTGACTTTGATAACATTGTTAATCCCGATTCCCATAATCATCGCTGATTTTACTACCGAGGCATGCGAAGCCTCTGAAGCAAAAATAACCGGAATTTGCGTATTGGAGCATAAGCCAGCATCTTTAACATTTAAAGTCTGATTTCTGGCTACAACCAGAGCCTGCAAATTTGCCAAGCTCCCACCACTGACAATAACACCACCAGAAGTATCTGAATCCAGCCCAAATAAAAGAGCAAACTGTTGAATAAGGTGATGTTCAAGCTGGGTTAGGTATGGCGACATTTCCAGACTCAACATGTTATTATTAATCGCACCAGCAATCATTTCACCCAAAATAGAATATACAGTTGGAATACTATCCATATGCCCAAGATATCTGCTATTCGCAGGATTCATACTATTTTGATATAGCGCACTTAATTTGTCGTGGATTGCTAAGCGCTCCAATGCTTCGCTGGGAATATCAAATTCTAATGAAGGTGACTGACTAAATCTTGGCAGTGGTGTAGAGTTGTTGGCGTTAGATAAATAACTCAGCATTTGTTTAATAAACAGCGCTACCATTTCTTCAATTATAGGCAAATTGCTTTTATCTGGAGCAATAAACAGGTTTTTAATTTGATCATCAATCTTCATTGGCTTCATTCCATTAAGTATTATTGTTAACTAATAACCATAGCGTGGCTTCTCATTAAATTTAAGCTTATATGATGTCGACCATATAATGACTATGACTTAAACAACAACGCAAAAATTATTCGGATTAATTTAGATACAGGGATCTTAGTGCAGATATTAGCTGCAGCATAACTCTTGCGAGTAGACATTCTCTGCCAATAGTCACTGAGATTTTTGCGCTCGGCAATCAAATGATCAAATTTAATCATCACTAATCGAGCTAAAAATATCGTCCAGACCACATCCGCCAGACTATATTGCGCGCTTGCTGCATATTGATGCTGAGTTAATTGCTCCTCTAGCATATCGCACAAATCAACTGCGCGCTGCTGCATTTGAGCATAGTTATTTTCTTCGGATAAAATCAGGCGTTTGCGCTCTTCTTCCAAAGCTAATTTTTTAGTGTAAGCCTCTGTCAATTCTGGATGGGATTTCATCATGAGTAAACAACGCCGCGAAGCTCGAGCTAAACCACGCCCCAATACAATCCGCGCAATCGGTGATTTACGTAAAGCATTCCCCATCGTCAGATCTTCGATCGAAAATGCATAATGCAATTCCAGAGATTTTTCAATTTCCCCAGCATCTGCAGCAGGAAATAAGTCAGCCCCACCAAAGTGCTTATTTACAAAATGCAAAATCAGGCGGCTATCGGCAATAATATTTCCATCACAATCTAAAACCGGCACGGTCATATTCGGTTGCATTGCCACATACTCAGGCGCAAATTGCTCCATTTTGATATGAATATCCACATCATGCAAATCATATATAACTTGCTTTTCAGCCAAACATAAGCGTGCAATCATGCTGTAGTAGGATGAATAATTACTATATAAAATCGTAGCCATCAGTTATACCTTATAAGATAATTAAGCTAGTTATTGAACTCCAGCCTGTTTCAATATCCAATCAGGAACTTGGGCAGCCGATGAGGTTGCAACATTATTAATCATCGACAAATCAACTGGATATGGCGGGATATAGCTTTCATTCTTACATAACTCCGGACCAAAAAAATTAGTCGGGTTAAGAAAATAATTGCTGGTATAGCGAATATGCCCCACTGGTAAACATCCGCCCATGTCTGAACCATAAGAGACTTTTAGGTAATCTGACATGCAAAGTGGATAAATAGCAGAACCATATGGAGTTAAAGTATCAGGAATAAAACACGGACCAAAATCCATAAAACCAACGGGATCATTTAATGATACATTTTGATTAAGCGTAACATATTCCGTTCCACCATCAGTATAATAGATATTACTTCCAGCATTAGGACGCTTATTTTCAGCAACATTTAACTGAATCAACAAACCATTGCTATAACCAGCGCCTTGAGAGCCATTTGTGTAGATAGCTCCACCATCCCATAACTGCTCAAGAAAATTACTAAAGTAATTACTACTAATTTCATTATTACTAGCAATGGTTGGCGTACTATAGCTACCCCACTCATTTGGCGTAGCATGTGGCAATCCGGGGAAACCACTTTGATCAAAAAGTCCCCATCCCCAACCAATAGCAACAGAACTCCACGGGGTATGACTTATTGAATTATGAGTAATCTTAGTTCCCGTGGTAAATCCGACATAAATCGCAGCAGTATCATAATAATCACGCCCAGTATAAGAAATAACGTTATTCTTTACCAAATTATTACTGGTTTGGCTTGCAGAATCAGGGCGCATATCAGTTGGAGAAACGCCACCAACTTGGATTGCAGCAGATGAAATATCAGTAAATGTATTGTTAATAATATGGTTATTTTGACTTCCAGTACCCAGCGCAAGAGCAACCCCACCTAAATGAGTAAAAGTATTGCCTGAGAAAGTAATATTGTTTGCATAGTTTAGACTAATATTTCCAGGCGTGGAATAAACTACTTGCTGATGTCCAATCGTATTTGACTCGTAATTACTACCAAGCAAAAAATTACCGCTTTGATCTGCGACATAACCATTACTTGAATTTGGTCCCAACCAAGTAGCATAAGCAAAGGTTAGATTTTTAAAGCTAATATTGCTAACTGGATTACCCGCACTACCACTTAAAACCACTAGTGATTCAATTACTGGCAACACAGCGTTAACTGGTGTAGAAGATGATGGATTAATATAGGAAATCTGTTTCTCTGGACTTAAATACCACATATTAGGCTCAGTTAAAAACTCCGGAGCATTTTCCAGCCAGCTGAGTAACTGAAAATTCCACGGTACGGGATAAGTATTCGCATTATTCCAGCATGGATTTTTCATAATCAAGGAATTACCAGCCAAACTATCAACTGGACAGCGCATCATTTTCCATTGCGTAACGGTCACCGCTTCAACGAGTTCTGGATGAGTTAAAGGTTGTGGTAAGAACTGATCATAGCCTAGAGAAGTCCGAATATAATCGGCATTAATACTTTCGCCATAATTAGAACGAGCACGAATCGCACGAATTCCATTAACATAAAATTGGCGTGGCATTACCCCACTAGGTAAATCTGGAACTGTTGCCGTACAGGTATTGTTACTACAATTAAATCCAGTTACATTTAAGCCACCGGAGATAACTACTGACTCACTAGTATTTGGAGCTTGTTGATAAACAACTTGTGCTTTGGCAGACCCTGAGTCCAGATTAGTAAATACTAATGGTTGAGTCAATGTATACACACCACCAAAAACATTTACATTTATGCTACAAATCCCGCGTTGAGGATTGCTACGTACCGCAAGTTGTGCTCTTTCAATAGTCTTAAATGGGTTAGCTTGAGTGCCACTTTCTGGCTGGTCATTGCCGTGTGGAGATACCCAATAATCCACAGAGCAAGCAGGCGTATTTGTGGAAGAGCTTTGTGCCGCACCTGATGAACATCCAACGATGAGCGCTGTCACGCCCAAGTTTAGTGCTACTAGAAATTTTCTATAGTTCATCAAAGCCTCCATATGTAAGATGTATTTTTAAATTTTACTTTAAATCTCAGTACATTTTAGCATATTTTTTTAGAATTTATACACTACAAGCGGTGTTAAACCTCGGTTACAGCATTCACTTTACAAAAGTTTAATATAAATGCTAAAATTCAACTATAAATTTATACATATTCGAAGCACAAGCTTCAAAAACGATAAACATAGAAAGACTAATAATGTTTGACATGATTGCTCATTTTCTTAGTATTAATACAGTTTTATACCATTTTAATCTAGGTGTTGGCTATAGCCTCTCTTATATTGAAGCGGTGGGAACAGTTTTTGGTTTATTGTGCATCTGGTATGCCAGCAAAGAGAAAATTTTTAATTTCTATTTTGGTCTGATTAATGTCACCTTGTTTGCTATAATTTTCTACCAAATTCAACTTTATGCCAATCTCCTCTTGCAAATCTTTTTCTTTGCCATGAATCTCTATGGATTATACGCTTGGGGTAAACCGACATCCAGTGATAGTAGTTTAAAAATTCGTTGGTTGAGTAAGCCGCAGTTGATCTTGACAATAATAATTTCATTGATAGCAGTTGGCATTTTAGCAAGTTTTATTAATCCTTTTTTTAATACCCTGACTATAATCGCTGTTAAGCTAATGCAGCTAGCTATACCATCTATTACAATGCCAGCTCTCCAGCCAGACCCGTACCCGCTAATGGATGCTGCAGTTACTATACTGTCAATTGTTGCTATGGTACAAATGACGCGTAAATTAGTTGAGAACTGGATTGTATGGGTCGTAATTGACTTGATTAGTATTATACTTTACGCAAAGCAAGGCGTTTACTTCATGGCATTAGAATACGTATTATTAACAGCGATTGCATTCAACGGAACTATAGAATGGGTTAAAGCAGCACGTAAAAATAGAGAAATATAATCAAGTTTTGCACATAACTGCAGTTATAAATTAACTTCTTACAAGTTTTTAGGAGCTTTTACTTTGAAAAATATAAATAAACGGTTACTCCTCATCATTATAACACTAGTTTTTGCTGCATGCTCATCCGGTAGTAACAATAGTTCTAACATAACACAAAATAGCCTCGTTACAGTCCCAACTTTCAACTATCAACCGGGAAATAAAACCGCAGTAATGGTTAGTATTGGTAATGGAACACAAATTGTAGCGGAAATTGATACTGGTTCACAAATAACAGTAATAAACGAAAGTGCAGTTGGGAGTGATATAGTTAAAACGACTGAATCCATGCAAATAGTTTACGGCGCAGGAACCAATACCGTTTCAGGTTATCTAGCTTATGGTAGCGTGCAGTTTACCACTACTAATGGCGAGAAACTAACAACAGCAGCAAATACTCCAATCATGGTTGTAACTAGTGGAAGTGTCAATCAAGGCGGTGGAAACAATGCCATATTGGGAATGCGCATGGATAATCAGGTAAGCGCGCGCCTGTATTTACCAACACCATATAATCAAATGATGATTCTCAACCGAAGTGAGGGCTTCATTGCCTTTGGAGCACTTAGTACAGCACAGCTTCAAAAGTTTTCTACCATAAATCAGCAGCCAACTTTTTGTAATAACCTTAATGTTCCACAAACCGTACCAAATAAATGCTGGGACACTATGGAAAGCTCTGTTACTTATACTTACTCACAAACTGGAGGTGGTAGCGGTAGCACGAGCTATACCACAATTTTTGATAGTGGTGAAGCAATCGGCAACTTTTATCTAGGCTCTGGTATACCTGGGTGGATGAATTTGGATGGTCATAGCATAACAAATCAACTTTCGGCAGTAGTTAACACCAATAATGGTCAATTACCATTACCGCTAACAATTCCGATGCATTATACTCAGCCAGAAAGCGCTACCAGTAATGTTGTAAACCCAGGAAATCTATTGTTTAATACCTACCAGATATTGTTTAACCAAAATAATGGACAGATTGGCTTTTTAACTGCCAGTGAAAGCTGGTAATTTATGGGCAGAATGCTCTGTCAATGATATTTTTATGTTCTTTCAAATAAGATCCACTTTTTGCTTTTCAGCAAAAAGTGGATCAATTATATAACCATTAAGCACTTACAAATTACACCATACATAGAATCCATATATTACTTCATCTCCATACTTACCCAAGACTAATCGTAGATTTCAATTACAAAATAAAAACCCAAGTTAACCAACCCAAAGTTTATCCAGTATAATAACGTATTAACTTCGCTCTTCATGCCAAACAAAATAAAAGAGTATGCTTAAATTTTAAATATCGAGGGAATAAAATTGGAACTTGGAAGATCTCTATATAAAATATTTATCTTGCTCTGGCTAGTTATTATTGGCACCCATAATGTTTTTGCCTCAGAGACTAATTCAACACCACCAACATCAAAATTAATTCATGTTGGCGTAATTATGGATATGCCTTTTGCACAAAATATCGACGGGCATTACTCAGGGATTGCAGTTGACATTTGGGAAAGAATTGCAAAAATAAATCATTGGCAATTCGTTTATACTCCGTTAAGCAGTAATCATATGGAAAGTGTTATTGACACACTAGCAAGCTCAAATAATCTTGATGTAGTTATCGGTCCAGTTTCGGTTTCTGCTGCACGGTTGGAAAAAGTTGATTTCTCACGTCCGTTTTATCTAAGCTCAATCGGTGTTATTACCAAACGTAATGAACTTGGAATACTTGATATAGCACAGATGCTTCTTAGCAAAAACTTACTTCACATAATCATAATATTAATTTTATCCTTTGCTGCTTACCTAACACTTCTTTGGTTTTTTGAACGGAATAAAGCCCGTGAAGGAGTAGCCATTAACAATCAGTATCCTAATCTGACTCAACGTATTTGGCTACATCTTTTTCAAAAAAAAGTAGACTATATGCCAATAACCACGCAAGGTAGAATTATCGGAATCTTCTGGGTAATTATTGCTGCAGCAATTTTCACGGCGATTAATGCTAATTTTACCTCAGCATTAACCATTGCACGTTATAAAAGCAGTCAAACCACTTCGACACTAGCAGGTTTACAAGCATCCAAAGTAGCCGGAGTTAAAGGACAGTTTAATATTGAAGTTGCTGAAAAAAATGGGATAATGGTGACAAAAGTAAAAAACATCGAAGAAGCAATTAAATTATTAGATGCTGGAAAAGTAAATGGCGTAGTTAGCGACACTCCAGTTGCTGTAGAATATCTGCGACAACATAATTTGCCACAGTTGATGCTCAGTCCAGTAATATTGGAAAATGATGAATTGGCTTTTGCAGTAAAATCTGACAGCCCGTTCCGTCACCCGATTGACATAGGAATTACTTCATTTCAAGATGATGACAGCGTAGAACCATTATGTAAACGTTATATTGGTGAAGAAGCCCACCATTGTGACATTTGACATATACTCTTGGACTTTGTCAAATTTCAAAAAAGACTCTTTATGTAGTTCTAGCTACACCGCGTCGCCTTTTTCATCAATCCTTCGTGTCCAAGAATCAAATACTTCGAGTATATACTTTTAGACTGGATTATACAATTCAATAAATTCAGCATCATAGCCTATGTTATTTAGATAATCCGTAAGCGCCATAATACCATAACGTTCCGTCACATAGTGTCCACCGCTAACATATGCAACACCACTTTCTTTAGCAAGATACATTACTGGTTCGCTGATTTCTCCACTAATAAAACAATCAACATCCAAACTGATTGCATCAGCAAACATGCTATCTGCACCACCAGTACACCAAGCTAAAGTTGAAATTAACTTATCCTTATCCCCAAAAACCAGTGGCAAATGCCCTGTTCGTTGTTGATAGAATTGTACAAATTCACCTAATGTCATACCTTGTGTAAATTTACCCTGCCACAGTAAACCCTGATCACCACTTTGCCCACAAATATTAATTCCCAATAACTTAGCTAATTGAGCATTATTACCTAACTCTGAGTGATTATCTAACGGTAAATGATACGCCAGTAAATTAATGTCATTTTTTATTATTTTAGCAACCCTTTGATATTTGACACCAGTTAACTCATAGCTACTTTTATTCCAAAAGATTCCATGATGAACAATAATCACATCGGCATTTTTAGCTATCGCATGATCAATTAACTCCTGATTAAGTGATACACCAGTAATAATTTTGTTAATTTCTGACGTGCCTTCAATCTGCAAGCCATTAGGACAATAATCCTTAAACTTATCGGCTTGAAGTAACGTATTCAGTTGTTTAATTAATTCATCACGTTGCATAAGTAATCTCCAATAAAAAATCCCACCAAAGTGGGATTATAGCCTATCCAATATACTCAAAAAGATTTGATTATAGTTGTTCAGCGTGGCTAGCTAAATACTCAGCAACACCTGAAGTAGATGCTTTCATACCTGCTTTACCTTTGTTCCAACCAGCTGGACAAACTTCACCGTGCTCTTCAGTAAATTGCAATGCATCAACCATACGTAACATTTCATCAATATTACGTCCTAATGGTAAATCATTAACTACCATATGGCGAACTACACCGTTTTTGTCAATTAAGAATGAACCGCGGTAAGCAACGCCACCAGCAGCTTCAACACCAAAGCTTTGGCAAATTTCATGTTTAATATCTGCAACTAGCGGATAACCAACTTGACCAATACCACCTTGATTAACTGGTGTATTGCGCCATGCTGCATGCGTAAAGTGTGAATCAATAGAAACACCAATTACTTCAACATTTTTTGCTTTAAAATCAGCTAAACGGTGATCAAATGCGATTAATTCTGAAGGACAAACAAAAGTAAAATCTAATGGATAGAAAAATACTACAGCATATTTACCTTTAGTTGCTTCTTTAAAATTAAAGTTATCAACGATTTCGCCAGAACCCAATACCGCAGCGGCAGTGAAATCAGGCGCTTCTTGACCAACTAATACTTGAGGGTAAAAATAATTTGTATCACAACAACTCATAACATTGCTCCTAAATAATTTAGTAAAAAACTCGGACATTATTTTAACATCAAACCAAACCAGCAATTTGGAATAATTTGACTAGAGGATTAAATTTATTTTCAGGCTATAAAACCTATATAAGACTAGTGTATCCTAATTTCAAGAGATAACCTTTGCTGCACCGCACAAAATAATTGTAAAAAAATATTGCATAATCTTCAGTTATGGTGTAGAATATCGCCAAATGTATTGTCATTTACACTATACAAATAACGATACTTTATATATAAATTGTTGTACTTTTAAGGAAACTTACATGAAAAAATTATTAGCTGTTCTTATCGCTGGTGCTTTCGCTACTTCTGCTTTTGCTGCTGAGGCTTCTGCGCCTGAAGCTGCTGCTGCAAAACCTGCTGCTTCTAAAGCTCACAAAAAATCTCATAAAAAATCTCATAAAAAAGCTGCATCACACACTGCTGCTGCACCTAAAGCTGAAGCTTCTAAATAATTACCCACACCCTTCGAGGTGTATAATTATTAAAAACCGAGCGTCAAACCTCGGTTTTTTTATTTTGAATAAAATATTTACTATTTAACTTAAATCGGATTTCATTGACATGCAAAAATTTCCTATGACTCAAACTGGTGCTAAACAACTTGAAGAAGAATTGCGCAATCTCAAAAGTGTTGAGCGTCCAAGCGTTATTCAAGCCATTTCTGAAGCGAGAAGCCACGGTGATCTTTCAGAAAATGCCGAGTATGATGCAGCTAAGGAACGTCAGGCATTTGTTGAAGGACGTATTGCAGAAATTGAATCCAAGTTATCTCATGCCCAAATCATAGACCTGAGCAAAGTCGACAGTGAAGGTAAAATCGTATTTGGCGCAAGTATTGAATTACTAGACCTGGAAAGTGATGAAACAATTCGTTATCAAATAGTTGGTGATGATGAGGCGGACGTTAAGCTTCGCAAGATCTCAGTTAACACCCCAGTTGCTAGAAGCTTAATCGGTAGACGCAGCGGCGACATTGTTGAAGTAAAAGTACCAAGTGGTATTAAAGAATACGAAATTCTAGATGTTTCATTCGAATAACTAAAAAATATAAGCCCGTATCTGAATAATAAGAATCGCTTACAACCCTTACACCCAAATAACGAGCTTACAATATCTATCATTTACTACGGAGAATTAATCTCCATGAAATTTATATATTTTATTAATTTCGTCGGATTTATCGGTAATAATTTGATTAGCCAATTCATCAGAAACTAAAAATGCTTCATTTACCGTTGCCTGAGTAAACTGATCCAACATTTGTTTGGCTTTAAGCGGATCTTTTTTATACTCTTTACGATACAACTCTTCAAACTCTTTTTGTTTCAAACTAATTTGCTGATTTAGTTCTGCGTAACGCGCTTGAACTAACGGTGCATATTTAGGAAAATTCAGCATCGCTAATGCTTGAACCTTGCGGAACTTCCAGTAAGCTGAATCACTATCTGCTTTACCTGTGGCTAATTTATAGCTATCTGGAATTGCAGCACCCTGATAAAACGGCAAATAGATTCCCAACGCGGTCATCCCCAACTCCAAATGCTCAACATTTGCAATTGGCGCTGGCAAATCAGGGCGTACTTGCAGAACGTGAGATTGTTGAGTCCGGTAAACAGCAATTGGACGAGCTGTAGCTTTGGGATTTTGTGAAGTATACGGATCAGATTTTGTTCCTTGGAAATAATTTTGTAACCCGCTTTCAACATCTGCCACACTTAGTTTATGATCTGGTTTCAAAAACACCGGAAAATCACCATCATTTACTGGATGTTTAAGCGTTTTAGCTGTATATTTACCTTGCAAATAGCTAACACGAGGATAATTGTATGCTACATCAGTTGCATTGTTTTCGCCATAAACTTTATGGAAATTAAATTCACCATCCTGCTTCGGATTGTATAAACCACTTTTTTCGGCAAAAGTAATCAAATCTGGTGATGCAAGGTAATTTTTGCTATCTTTAAGATTAACCTTGCCCAAACGTGATTGATTAGCACTGACAAAATAAGCATTATCTGGCACACGAACCGCTAACCATTGGTGACCGCCAGCATTTTCCAGATACCAAACTTCATTTTTATCAACAAATGCCACGCCAAAGCCCTCACCAGAACCCTGAGTTTCAATAATTTTACCCAGCAACATAACTCCCTCACGAGCTGATTTCATTTGCGGCAGCAACACTGTAGGGATTGCTTCTTCAATAATTCCATTACTGGTCACATAGGGATCAACTTTTAGTGTTTGCGGATTACTTTGAATAGTTTCAGTTGCCGATATTCCTACCCCTGCATCATTAAATCCTACTTCTTCAAAACCGCTATAATTGGTCTGCCAGTCAGGTACACCACTATAACCCATTAGATTATTTGGTAATTGATAGGTAAAGGTATTATCAGATTCTTCGGTATTTTTATAAACATAACCATCTTTACGCGGAGGATGATATAAAAAATTAACTGCAGAATTCCCACTGCCTGCATCTACATTACGCCCTACCAAAATAGACCCATCACTCGTGGCATTTTTACCAACAATAATAGTTGTACATGCAAAACTGCCCGTAAACCCACTGCAAACCAACGCTAGAAAGTAATTTAGTTTTCTCATAGTTTATTCCTCTTGCTATGTCAAATCAGTATGATTAAAAACTGCCAATCCAGATTATTATAACATAGCATTACTTTTAATAATCACATTATGATTAACAAAGTAAATAAAACCGACAAAAAAAGGCTGCATCGCTGAAACTCAGCTTTGCAACCTATTGAGGAAGAAATCAGATATATAATTAGTTTACTTTTGTCCATGCGGTAGCTGTGTACGCACCACTAACCGGATCATAGTATTTACCATTATTGTAATTACAGCCAGATTTATCCTTGCAACGATATTGTTTGCCATCACTACCAATAACAACATTACCAACATAATAAGTACCAATTCCAGCTGGATATATTTGTGCCGTGTTAGTCACTGGACTCCATGCCGTATCGCCATATGAAGCTGCTGGAGCATAACCGCTATAACTAGAGCTACACGCAGCAGTATTTATACAACGATATTGCTTGCTATTAACTGTAACAATATCACCTTCAAGATACTTACTTTTTCCCTCTGGATAAACTAAAAATACCGTATCAGAAGAATATGATTTATAGTTTACCAGCTCCCAAGCACTTGTTGCATATGTTCCAGTTGCTGGAGCATAAAAAGAAGCACTAGCTGCGTTATTACAATAGTCTGCTACTAGACAGCGATACTGATTGCCATTTCTGCTAACCATGGTTCCTTTGATATAATTACCTGCACTGGCATTATACTCAGGATATTGCGTAGTTACAGCAGGAATCGGAGTCGGTGTTGGCGCTGGAGTCGGCGTTGGAGTTGGTTTGGGTTCCAGATCAGCCGCAGATATTTTCTGCCAAGTCATATTATTTGGGAATTTATCTAGCGGAGCATCAGAGGCATCACCTAAATTACAAAACTGTTTATCTAAACATTTGTAATATTCACCATTGGTGTTAATCACGACAGTACCATTTACATAACTACCAATCCCATTTGGAAAATATGGATACTTGGATGGTGTTGCATCACTAGTTTGCCAAGCAAAGCTCGCCCACTGCCCAATTACCGGATCATAATATACATCAGAATATGCATAATTACACGCAGCTTCAACCAAACAGGTATACTGTTTGTTATCTCGCCCTAATACTACGCTACCCACTGTATAACTACCAATACCAGCAGGATATTTCTGTAGTTGACTCGGCGTTGGAGTTGGCGTAGTTATTGCTAATGGCTTACCTTCTTTTACCTTAGTCGAAGTTACTGGAAATACATTTAGCATATTACTCTGAATACCAAAAGTAAACTCTCCATCACTATTCATATACCACACGCGACCTGGAAAACCTGGCGAAACAGTCTCTGCCACAATGCTGCCAGTCCAGAAACTATTCCAGTAGTTACCAGCTTTATGCATGTTAAATCCTTGACTATTTAACCACGCGGCAAAATCTGGTTTATTGTAATTTACTACCGTAGCAAGTTCTTTCACAGATGGCAAATGCCAGTCTTTAACTCCGCAATATCCAGTTGCATTCATGCGCTCAACAGTAGCCTTGGCATCTTTATATAACGCCAGTACATTTGAGGCACCAATAGTTTGTAAGTTAGCCTGATCTTTGACCCAGGTTAGTCCTGTTAATTTATCTACCATACATTGCCCGCTAGCATCAGGCACAAAGCGAGTAGTTGGCCAAGCCTTACCATTTGTTGCTTTATCACTGGTAGCTAAAATCGGTGTAATCGCATTGCTTGTTGCAGATGTATTACGCACTGGCCAGACATATAATGCGGAAGGCTGTTTTACCTCAGTGCTATATGTTCCTACAGCAAAAGAAGTTCTTCCTTTACCTGTTTCCGACATCATTGATATCCAATTATACCCTGCCCATGGAGCTTCCTGATTTGGCGCAAAATTGGTACTTGTCCAATAATCTCCATCACCAGGTGCAAGATTGGCAAAACCTTTAGTTGTCAGATAGGTTTGCGGATTTTTGGCAGTATAGTTAATCATACTTGATATTTCATTAATTGAAGGTAATCGCCAGTCATTATGTCCACAATAGCCAGTTTTGTTCATTTCTGCTATCGTAGCAATGGCATTTTGATATGAGGTTGCAGGAATATTTCCAGCAACAGAGCCAGCTTGAGACCCAATAACTGGCACTGTTTTTAGATCTTTAACCCACATTAAACCAGTATTATTATCAAGCATGCAAGCAGCATCCGATCCCCCACCTGAACTAAAAGATAATGTATCCTGTTCAGACACTTGCTGATTCATTAGATTTTTATCCTGACTCAAATTCCCGGATAAAGTAATAGTAATAGCAGAAGATTTGTTCAAGTCGCAGGTAAATTGACTATAATTATCATTAACTAATGTTTTACTCACAGATTTACCCAGACTGTCAGTACAACTAACCGTTGTTTTACTACTAGCAAGCCCATAACCGATAAATGTCAGTGTATTACTCTCAGAATTATGGGTAATATAATATGCACCTTCTTCACTATTTGGGCCTAGTGGACCCCAGCCAAGATTATATGAACAAACTGAAGTCTTGGTGCTAGAAGTAAATGATTTACCGTTTTGATAATCATCAATTGTATCAATATAATTCCAAGTAACAGTACTAGCTGGAACAATGTTTTTTGCTTGTTTATTTATGGTCTGACCGTAAGGCTCACCATCTGGTCTGGTTATAAAATATGCACAATTTGCACTAGTTTGACTATTATTAATCATAGTAATAACCGGGGTAACTGTTACAGCGGCAGTAGCAGACTTAGTTGAAGCTGCTCCTGAAGTTGTGCCTGCTGTTTCAGCACTCTGACCAGAGTTACAGCCAGCCAGAAAGAATGGCACTATCACCGTAAAGCTTAGCGCTTGTACAAGCGGGTTAAATTTAAATTTTTCCATAGAATGACCTTTCTTATCTTCTAAATATTAATTAATTTTTTAAATTATCCCAAGACACCTTGTAGGATAACTCATGACTGAACAACGAAATTTTACTCTAGAGATGAAGCAGAATTACTTGCATAGCTGCAATCTTCACTTGCACTAATGCAGCAACCTGAAAATGATGAATTTTTTAATTCTCTTTAGTATTTATCGGCTATAATCTTAATATCAACTTAATAAGTGGTTAATTAATGATGAAAAGGACTAGAGGAAATACCTTTCGCGATTTGCAGATTTTTGCTGCAATTGCCGAATTTGGAAACTATGTGGATGCCGCAGTTAAATTAGGAATTGATGCTACCAGTGTCAGACGGCGTATTAGTGCTCTGGAGGAGAAATTAAACCATTTGCTGGTAATTAAAGAAGGTAAAAGCATCAGAATAACACCTGAAGGAATATCACTTTATCAAGAATTTATCCAGCAGGAACGTTTATTTAAAGAAATGCTTACAGAATTTCAGTCCACCAAGCAGGTGGAAAATAATAACACGATTGACATTATCATTCCTAATGGGATAATTGAATATATACTAGCCGCAAAATTACCACAGTACCTGCAAAATAACTCGGATATAAGATTAAATCTAACTTGCGATAATTTAAATACAAATATACTCGCTGAAAAGTATGATTTTGTAATACTACGGACTATTCCGTCACAAAATCAGCTTGTTATTAAAAAGCTATATAATCCCAAATTCTATCTTTATTGCACCCCTGAATATATACAACGCTATGGAATTCCCCAAACAATTGATGAACTGTCATCTCATATGCTGATCCACCGTACTTATGCGAATATCGAGGAACAAAAATATTTTTATGCCAGCAATGGGGTTGAAACCATGACATTTGTCAATAATTCACGTTTTGGTACTAGTAGCTCGACAACGGATAAAAATATTGTTATGGGTAATCATGCTATAGTAAGCGGAACAGATGCATTATATGAAATGGAACTGAAACTGGGAACTATCATTAAAATTTTTCCGGAATATTATTTTTCTGATGACTCTAATGGCTTCTATTTGATCTATGATAAAAATCGCCCCCCAAACAAAACGGTGCAAGACTTAATTGATTTTATTATAGCAATCTTTGATGGAAATAATAATTAATAGAACTTTAGCTTATCGCATAAAGATTTACTAAAAAACTGTTCAGGAATTATATTTATGAGTGCTTTTAATGACATAATGTTCCATGATCTGCAAATTTTCTCTGCCGTTGTGGGAGTTAGGAGTTACAAGAATGCAGCTCAGAAACTAGGAATTGACTTATCCAATATCGGGCGAAGAATTAAAATACTGGAAGAGCAGCTTGCTTGCCAACTAGTTGTTAGAAATAAACAAAGTATCGCAATTACTCCGAATGGAATGCATCTATATCACGCATTTATAAAACACGATACCGCATTTAATGCAATGCTGGACAAATTTCAGAATAATTTAGGAAACGAAGGTGGTGATATTGACATTGCCATTCCCAGTGGGATTATTGAGTATATTCTCGCAAGAAAAATACCTCAATACCTTAAACAAAACCCTAAAATTAATATCAATTTAATAAGTCAAACCAGAGAAATGGTAATACCCCCTAAAAAAAGCGCTATTGATAAGTAGAGAGATTTACAATATCGACTAACACCAAAAAGGGTATTAAAAATGAAGAACTCAAAGTTTACTGAATCACAAATAATCAACATTCTAAAA
>JACCDZ011145243.1_pt1 | contig 18980 bp, 20 predicted proteins | sample 7449551 | NCBI WGS metagenome assembly JACCDZ01 (sample SAMN15323452, study PRJNA562643) | freshwater metagenome | isolation source: river surface water | place: USA:Blue River Watershed | collected 2017-08-18
ACAAGAATTTTTTCGATTTTCGGGCGATTTTTTAAAGTTGCCGGCGCAAGTTTTCATTTTGGCGGCGGAGATCTTCGATTTTTTTACGGAGTTCGACTTGCTTTTTGAAGATGGGATCGGCAAATTCGCCGAATTTTTCTGTTGTTTTTGCGTTGGTTTTTTGCAAAGTGTCTGCTAAAAGATAGCCATAAGCGATACCAGATAGACCTGCAACAATGGCCAAAAACATTTTGGATTCTACATTTAAAAGGAAATTCAATTTTTGCATTGCAATTTTATTCGTTTAACTTTCGAAAATTGATTTTATATAGATATAAAAACGAATACTAAGCGAGCAGGGACCAATAAATGGGCACTACTCAACTCCGCGGATCATTTGAAGATCAAGTAGTCTCATACACGGGTGATTTTTACCAGCAATTTTTCGGCAAATGCTATCCACACGGTGATGGTGAGTTATATTCTAAAGTGATCCGAAAAGTAATTAAGGGTAAATTCAACCACGGACAATTGGTTGATGGGCATGCTATTGAAACTTGGGAAATAGGCGAAACATATGAAGGTAATTTTATTAATTATAAGAAACAAGGACCATTCAAACACAATATTCGCAATTTATTGTTCGCAGAAATTAAGCTTGACAATAATCGACCACTGACACATGGCGTCAAACTCACAGTTAAAGTTGCTCAAAATGATATTTTAGATGAAGGGCAAATCAAATTGGAAAAACTCGCAAAATGTTTCAGTGAACCTATGGCGCCCTTTGCCGATGAAAAACATGCAATTGATTTGAGATTCGAAGGGGAAGTCAGTATTGATATTGTGAACGACGTAACGACTTATCATTTGAAGTGCGGGGAAATTAGTGTTTTCCAAATTTGCCGCGTTAACGGACAATGGCGCAACGATATGCCGGACGGTGATTTTACCATCGAAGACATTAAAGAACGAAAAACCATGTCCATTACCTTCCTCGATGGGATCAAAAAAAGTATTAGTTCTCGTCCATGGCCAGCAGCAGAAAACACAACGGAAGAAGGCGCAAAAAATTCGGCCACTGAAACGGAAGAAGGCGCAAAAAATTTGGCCGTAGAAGTCTATAACCCAATTGCAAAATGCGATTGAACATTAGGGGTGCTAGAACATTACGAACTAATCAAATACACTCTTATTTTTTCTAGATATTACAAAATCCGCAATAAAAAGTAGGATGCGTGGGTCATACACACCTTGTGTAAGAAATTTATGGAATGTCTTGTTTGATATTAAACCATTAGCGACAATATGAACGAAATTTATGATCCAGCTAACACTCTGTTGGTATTTAATTTGAAATGGAAATACATCGAATTGGGTGCCCTTTGTCTCGTGGAAAAATGCCAACACCTTTTTTTCATCAGGTGAATATAAATAATATTCGATAAATCGTGTGGACGGTTTCTGTCGCAAATCTTTAGAAGTCATAATTGTTGTTATGTTATTATTTATAGGTTCGAAACGAACACGTGAAAACAATAGATATTCATCATTTATAATCGAAATTATATGGAAGCTATATTGAATGACTAAATTCCAATCATTTGGGACGATGGATTTCTTAGAAATTGTTACTTTTTTCTCTTCAAATTCATTCATAAAAGCAATTTCCTTTATAAAGGGAGTGTCAAATTGTTTCAGGAATTTTGATTTACGATATGTTTCGTCATATTCTACGTGCTTTTCTGATAAGTATAGATAGGGTATTTTGTGTTCTGCGTTAAATGTATGGAGTATTAATAAGAAAAACAATTTCGCTGGGCAAATTTTTAATGGTTTTGTGAAGTCTGCATATAGAAGATACTCATCTTCTTTGCGAACGGTCATTTCCTCTGCCTCAGTTGCCCAGAAAGTTCGCCTATTTATTACTTCGTTTTTGTCATTTCGGAAGATGTAACGTTCTGGTTTGTTCTTGTAATATAGGTATAAATTCTTTGATATGTTAAATGCAACTAATTCTTCGTTAATTTCTTCTATTTCTATTGAAAAATGCGATAACACATTACAGTCTTTCGTTATTTCGCCCACAATTTTAACTATTGTCTCCTGATTTGGATTTGTATCGCGATTGACAATACGCGACATTTAATTGTCTTTTAATTGTCTTTTAATTGTCTTTTTAGTTATACTTAAAATTTCACTTTTTTAGCATTAAATTAATCTGCGGACATTAATCTGCGGACATGTATCCGTATACTTTTTCACCACAGTGCAAACAAGTGCCACAATAAGTCATCTCGCCACCATCGGGATTAATCGGGGCATTTGGTGAAGTGCAAAGCGGAACATCAAGAATTTCGGCGAGTTCATAAAGTAATTTGACTTCGCCTTGTCTATTTCCGCGCATAGAAGTTTTTGCTGCATCATAACACTGCATAATTGCATTAAATTTTCCGAGCAGTTGTTCATCACCTTTTAAAAATAGTCTGATTCTTCCTGCCATTTGCGTCATCTCTTTTAGCGGCTTGATTAATTCATACGATTCATTTTCTTCGTCTACATGAAAAACATGAAAATATTCAGCGTATTTAGAATACAGCGCCTCCAAAATCGCTTGATATTTTCCATATTTTTCTACTTTCACTATGCCAAACTTATAAATGATTTTATCTTCGTCATCGAGCTTTTCCCGGACATTTTCGGGCAATTCAGCTTCGTCAACTAAAAGTCTCTCAAAACAACCTCTGATGACTGGCATATACGATTCGGAATATTTAATTTCTTCTTGTCTGTCTTCCGTTTGTTCTGGTTCCGTTTGATCGTCTTCCGTTTGATCGTCTTGCCCTTCTTCCGCATTACTTTTACCGATCGTTTTCTCAATTAGAGGTTTCAAAAGTTTAGGTATAAACCTGTCGTAATCTCTATGTCGAAACACTTTGTCAATTAACCGTGACGTTAAACTTTCCAATTTGGTATCGAATTCATCCTGTTTGTTTTTTGATACACCAGCGTTTTCAACTTTATATTTTGCATTAGAAAATTCGTTCTCAGCATAAAACAAACTTTCCAAATTTTGCGGAGTATGAAGCGGAATATATCCGGCACAACAGTCGCATTCATAATATGCGTCATCGTCATATCCTGCCATGCTCTCCATTCTGAGATTTCCGCAATTCAGACAAATTAAACGTTCTTCGCCTTTGATTGGATAATAACAATAATCATAAGTCAGATTTGTCACGACCTGTGACGCCAAACCTTCTTCATTATTCTTAGTGGGGCCTTGTTTTTTCTCGGTCGTTTCTCGTTTGGGATCAAATACAAATTCTGGCTGACTCATTTGAAATATTCTTCTATTCAAATATTCTTCTATTCAACAATAGTTTTTCATACTTAGTTTTTATATTTAGATTTAGCAAAAAATAAATGGCTTTAGTGAAGTCGCTTTTATTGATTCTGTTGACCTTCGTTGTGTTCAGCCAAATGTTGTTGTTTTTCGTGGAGTTGTTTGTTGAGGGTTTGGTTTTCTTCTTGCAAATCGGTGTATTTTTTCATTAATGCAAGATTTTCGATATTTGTGTTCCATTGATGGTTGAACTTCTTTTGTTCCAAGTCTTTTTCTGCCTTACTTTTTATGATATTTTTTGTTATCAAAAACCCGAAGAGGGTTGCACCAACAATAAAATAAGACATACAATTTGGTAAATCTTATATTGGATGGAGTAATAAAACTACAAAATTCAATTTTTGTCAAATGCAAACGCTGCTATTAAACATAACAACCGAGGGTCGTGCAATCGGTGCCAAAAGAGAAAGTCATGCCATTTTCCACTACTTTCTGATATGAGTTGTATAAGTTTTACTTCTGATATGATTTCATCGGGATATAATTGAACATAGTTTTTATTTTTTTTGTCCGAAATGACTATTGTATCCGCTTTTACTTCAATTTGTGGATGGTCAATTGTGATAATATTCGTTTTGTAAGTTACGGAACGAGATCTATCTAACCCAGCAGTTATATACATGTAAAACATACAGAATTCAAATTGAAACAGAACATTGTGCCATGTAATTTCGTGGACTAGTTTTTCACTTGGGCTTTGGTGCATATTTTCAGAATAATCTACAAAAACAAACGAAATTTTCCTCAAATGCAACTGTTCTTTTAGAAAACACATAATATTTGCAGGAATGTCGCCCCAATCTTCAAATCGCAAAAAGCCGGAAATGCACTGTTTTGCATGATCCAATAATTCTGCAATCCTTGTTTTTACTATTTGTTCTGGTGCATATAAACTAATTGGATTTTGAGTAAGAGGCCGAAGAAACAAAAACTGACCATTCCTAACATACAACTTATGTTCAACGTAGATTGTTTCTATCTCTTTGGGATGTCTCTCCAAGATAAAATTGTCTTTTTTGTTGTCTGAAGCGAATCCGAAAAACGCAGCGACATTTTGTAAAGCTAACATTTTTATTTGTATCTTTTATTTGATCTTAATATTCAAATTTGGAGGAAAGATTCCAACGACCCTAAATGTCAAATTTTATAATTGATTACCAAAAATATACTATTATAGATATAAAAAGATGGGAGTTTTCGATTGGATCAAAAGCCATATTCCACTAATCATTTTTGTTTTAATTATTATAGCTGTTGTTTTGATAATATTATGGCAAAAGGATATAATCTTTGCTAGTTCTAATTTGCCAGCTGAAGCACCACCAGCCGAAGCACCAACAGTAGACCCATCGAATGGTTCGAATGTTGTGGTTGGTGTGCCCGGAACAGTGGGGCCGCCTTTAACTGTGAGTCCGCCCGAGACTAATCAACCACCCACTCTACCCACACCAGTTCTAGATCCTAAATATAAATATCTGGGCTGTTTCAAAGATACTCCTACCAGAGCACTGCCAATATTTAGCGGAACCACAACGGTAAAAGATTGTGCCGTAAAGGCCAGAGATAAAAAATCCAAATACTTTGGCCTTCAGTATGGCAATGCTACACCAGGTAAAGCTGGTGAATGTTGGATGAGTAATGCCGATGAACGAAAATATGATATGTTCGGTTCTTCTGATCGTTGTAATTTCTTTAAAGACATTAATGATGAAGTTGTTGCTGGGCCCGACTCCAATGCTGTTTACGAACTAATTTAACTGCCATTATGGAGTGAAAAAATTGATTTTTTTGTATATCAATATAGCTATTTACTCTGGTGCGAAATGGGTGGATCTAGTTCCAAAAAGAATGTCAAATCTTACGGCACGGACGTGAAATTTACAGTCGGAACATATACTGGCGGATTGTTAAATGACAAACCACATGGCCAAGGAGTTTTGACACTCAATGATGGTTCTACTCTCGAGGGAGTTTTTCACAATGGAAAAAAGAACGGTGAATATATTAAAAAGACCAAGACATCTATTACTAAACAATATTACGAAAACAATGTTATTAGAAGAGCAACATATATCAACAAAAATTCTGGATTGCAGATTACTTTCCGATATAACAAGGTCGGAATAGACACTATGGGGCCAGACGAATCTGATGTCCAAATTGTTATGAAAATTCCCCCAATTGTGGAAGAAAAAGTCGATCCTGTGCAACTTTGCAAATATTTCTTGAATCCTCCTGTTCTCGAAAAGGATCAACCATCAGTAGAAATGCGTTTTAACGGCTCAGTCGACATGAACCTTTCACGAGACGAATTTATGTTACTCAAAGGTGAAATTAGCATTTTCCAGACTTATATTATCAAAGGAACTTTTAAGGACGGATTTCTCGATGGTGAGGCACAAGTTTATGATTTCAAAGCAAAAAAGAAATATAAGGCAGAATTTAAACACGCCGTTTTGATTCTCAAAACTAATGAAGAGCCGTTCGATAACGAAAAGCCAGAAAATCGATATGTCCCACTTGAAAACAAACCTCCGGCACAAACCGAAACTCAAGAAGGTGAAGAAGGACAACAGACAATTTAATTCTCTTCAGTCGCTGGATTCGTGTGACGAATTACTTTCGTCGATTAATTCATTTTTTTCTTCAGATTTCGAATTGATGTTGATGTCATCTTCTTTTAAGAACGATGTTATAAAAAGTAGCAAACGTGGATCATAAACACCAACCTTGAGAAAATCGGAAAAGATACTTTTCGTTTGCATACCTGAGGCAATAATATGCACAAAATTTATGATCCATGAAACTTCCTGTTCATATGTTACATAAAATGGAAAAGCGTCGAAAATGGTGTTGTAAGCCTCATTAAAAAATTGTAAGACATCATTCGCATTTTGCGTAATAAAATGATACTTAACATATCTAATAGGAGGTATAAACGGTAACATTAGAATTCGTTCAGTTTGGAAAAAATCACCATGAGACGATATTATAAAACACCGTTTCGGAAAAGTCAAGCATTCTTCATCAACAAAAATTTCATCAAATGTATTTTTTGCGTATAAATTCCACGTAGAAGGATCATTACCACTAATTATGAGTCCAGTAGTCACAGTTTCAAATTCATTTATGAAGGCTAATGTTTTACAAAAAGGTGTGTCTATTTGTCTCAAAAATGTCGAATCGTTATAATTCGGACGTTCAGGCAAACCATGTTCTTTAAAGAAAATTTTATCTCTTTTGAAATTTGTATTGAGCTTTTGAAGAAGCAATAAGAAAAACAATTTGGCTTGGCAAATTTCTGGAATTTTCATCAAATCTACTTCATGTAACGCTTCAGTCGCTTCAGTCGCTTCAGTCGCTTCAGTCGCTTCAGTCGCTTCAGTCGCTTCAGTCGCTTGTTCAGACATTTGTTTGATCGTTTGCTTCATTTCTTTTTCAGACATCAATTTGGTTGTCGATGGCGCTGATGCAGTTGTTAGTCCTTTTTTATTCGTTAATTTAATTGTATTATTGGTATTAAAGAGGACAAAGTGTTGTATTATGTCATCAATAGTAACCTCAAAAACAATGTAATCAGGCGATTTTGCCAATTTATGTGTTTTATGTATTTCTATATCGCTACGTTTTTGACCTGTATTTAATGTTTTTATGAGTTTCTCGACATATTCTAAAATTTCTTGGGGTGTTTCGTCGAGATTAGTTGACATTATTTTATGCAAAAATTTTGCACGCTTACATTACAATTCAACAAACTCTATAGATAGAAATTTGGCATTACTACCAATTGGGACACGGAAATTTTTTAATTTCAAAAAATGAGAAAATATACAACCACAATCTTGGGTCATATACGCCTTTTTTAAGAAAACTGCCGAACGCGCCGTCTGTTGCCAAACCATCGGTCAAAATTTTTACTAGCACGGGAACTACTCGGTCATCTTCACTACGTTTGCAACTATTCAATATGAGTGATCCCTTAAATACTAAATATCGGTAAAAATTCAAATCGAAAATTGGCTTTCCGATGATGAACAACTCATTTGGCGGTTCGAAGTTTTTATAAATCATAAGTTCATTCATTACCACGAACCTTTTTTTATCTTCGAGTTTTAATGTTGCTTCTGGCGGTTGATTCCATCTTTTGAATGATAATGTTGCGTATAACGCAATAAACAAAGGATCGTAACGATATTTGAAGTAATCGTTGATAAACATCGAAGATGTCAATGTTATATTGATATTACAGTCAACGAAATATAACCGATAAATCCATAAACGGAGGGCTTTGCTGATTTTGTATTCCTTTTTTGTATCTGTTATGTAAGTTAGTGTCCAATACTCGAGAATATTCTTTTTGCCTAAGTCGACATAAAGAATATGGCGATTGTTTAATCGGTCATGTTGCACTTTAATAAAGATTGCATTTATTTGTCTTGTATCTAACGTTTTTATATCTTTACGCACTTGTTTTAGCATTGCATTGCGAGACCCTAAACGATATATCTGGCAGAAAAAATCATTTTTTACAGAAATTTTTCAATCTCAATCAATAGTCTCGGGTCATACAAATTGTTAGCTCGTAGAAGAAAATCACCAAATGGACCATCAGAAGCAAGACCTTGGACTATTAATTGGAACATATTATTGATACCATTATGATCTACCCAAAAATTATTGATACGAGATTCAAATATACTATGGGTTAGGGACCACAAGAATTCTTTATTTTGTGCTTTGTTGTCGCTTTTCAATTTATAGAAGCTTTTGCTTAATTTTGTCGAACTGTCGATGATGATATTTGCTCCTCCTCGTTTTGTCAAACGTATAGTTGTATCATCGAACTCAAATTCGTCAAAATCGAAATGCGTGCACAATTCTACATTTTCGCCTGTGCTCAATGATATAAATTCAAAATGACGTATGCGCACATCTTCTGGCCATTTGTGGAACTTTTTGAAAAAATGCATATCAATTTGGTCTAATATGGAATGCGGATAAAATCTTTCGATAAATGCGAACCAAGCAAAACAAGTTCCAACTTCTTGTTTTTTTTGAGTCGAGTTTTTCTTTATAACCCAGACAAATAAACAAAATATATACCATTTGGCCAAATCACAAGCGCGAACTTCTGGCATTTCAAATAGCGATTTTTCATCTATTTCATTCACACAAACAGCATCGTAAAGTTCTTTTGACGGTTTGAATACCGCTTGTGTTGCTTTCGGCAAAACTAGAAAAATAAAACTTTGTTTGTCTAATGGAATTTTTTTGAGGTTTTCGCAAAGAATCAATCGTTCAATGCGTCTATCCAAGTGATCAAATAAAGAAGCACAATTTTGTAATAGCATTACATATTCATTAATACTTAAAAAGGAATGCCTCCATTCGAAAATTTTGTTTACAACCTCTCGCACAAAGTAGAAAATTTGTTTATGTGTTGTGTCATGAATGGCAGAAACAAAAACTTCTACAAATTTCCCCTCGGAAGTTTTCAAAAACTCAGTGGCAGTTTCCAAATTATTGTAATAAGGAACTTTAAATATAGAGTCCAATGCGTCTTTAGACATTATATGATAATAAAAAAATCAAAATTCATAAGTATTTCTCGATCTCGAGTAGAATGCGCGGGTCATACAAATTATTCGACCACCGAAGAAAATCACCAAACGGACCATTAGAAGCAAGACCTTTCCTAACAAAATTAAATAAACGAGCTATTCCTGGATTACCCAATATAAATTTTCCAAAATGACCGGCAAATTTACTTTGCATTAATATCCACAACAATTCTTTATTTTTAGATTTATCACTAGATGTAAAATGAAAATAATAGTCCGTGAGCTTTTCAATCTTGGATAGGAAATAAACTGTAGGAACTTCGGAAAAATGTGTTAATTCTAATACAATGATATCCTGATACGGCGAGTAATCGAATTTATCGAATTTAAAATATATATGCAAATTAGGTTGCCTTACGCCAGCTACTAACATAAATTTTCTTACTTGAAATTGTGGACGTTGTTTATAAACGCGACTTAAAATTGGTATGTCGATATTATCAAAAATAGAATTGGTGTAATATTTTTCTATAAAATCGAGCGTGAGTGATTTATTGACATCACGGTCGAACAAAGCTAATTTTCTTTGTATCCATATGAGTAAACAATAAATAAACCATTTTGCCGGACTGCAATTTTGAACTTCAGGCGAATCGAACTTGGGAGTTTCTTTGAATTCGTCATTTGGCTTAAAATGTTCATCGGGATTATTTTGCAAATTTACATGTATAAAACTTTTTTTAGCTTTCGGTATAGATTTCAGACCTTCTGATATGACTATCTGTGATACATTATCGCTACAATATGGGTATAAATTTTCGTCAGGTAAATCATATCGAAAGTTAATGTTGATTAAGTTATAACACCACAAAAACATTCTTTCCGTAATTTCTTTCGCTAATTCAAAGATTCCTTCATGAGTCGGATGTGAATCATCCACGGAAATTTTCGCGGGTCCTTTATAGTTTCTTAATAGATCCGTTGCGCTGACTAGTTTTCTAAATTGGAAAAACCTTGGTTCTGTATTCGCCGACATTGACATTATATAAAAAAATCAAAATTTGAATGTTACTTAAATTCCTGCTTTTGCGATGATGGATTTTGTGGCTTGTTCATTCAATTGTGTTAATTTTTCGACTAAGCGGCGAATATGTTCGATCGCGACGAGTTTTCGAGTTTTTGCCACGGCGATAATTTGTGAGACTCTCATTTGAAAAGTTGAGAGGTCCGACATAGAACTAAAGTTGGTATGATCTTGTAGGTTATCATACACATCGGCACATTTTACCAAAAATGCATCGGCAGAAAGTTTTTCCAATTTTTTCTGCATATAAACTAGTTTGCTGTCTTTTTTAATTTCGTCTGTGTCGTTTGTCAACTCCCGCACGAGACCCGCGACACGTTCGCCAAATTTTTCAGCCAAAGTTTCGAATTTGGTCGGCGTATCCTCTAGGACATCATGCAACAACGCGACACAAAGAATATCTTCGTCAGTGACTCCGGCATGTCGCAAAACAGTTGCTACACCCATCGGATGACAAATATAAGGTAAGTGATATGTCTTGCGAGTCTGATTTTTATGTGCCTCTGCCGCAAACAAAAGCGCTTCGTGATATTTTTTCGAAGGCGTTGGGACGCGAGGCATTTGTTTACGAAATTCCAACATTTCGTTGAGAAGACTGCCAATATCTTTTTCCATGACGGTAATATATTTTTGTTTGAGTCGTTTCGCTCTATAAAATGCCACAAGAACGGGCACTTTTTCTAACTCTTTTAGAAATGCAATGCGATCTGCTTTATTTTGTAGTTGTGAAACTCCTTCTGTTGTGTATTGATGATAATTCACAAATATTTCCTCAGGTTTAAGATTTGATTTTTCATCAATACGACAGAGTCGCCGCATTTCCTTTTCTAATTCCAGTTGGCTCTTTTTACAAAACTCTTCGTAATACCTCGCTTTAACATCTGGCGAATAGTCTGTCAATTGAAGCTCATGATCAACATGTGAGATCTCACTAAGTTCATTTATCTCGGTTGTAAGTTCAGTCAAAACCGCTTTTAAAAAATCGGCACGTGCGATTTTGCCAGACAAAATTTGATCAAGTTGTTCATCAGTGATAGCATGAATCACGTCAGATAAAACTTTCTCAATTTCAAGCCGAAAAGGTTCTTTGATTTCGGCCATCTCATATATTGACTTGCTTTTCAAATTTAGAAAATTTGAATTTTAGAATATCAGTAAGAGATGAGAGTAGTGGTTTTTATTTTATTGATAGTCGGAGCGTTTGGTCAATGGCCTACGCAAAACCCTCAAAAACCGCAATATTTTAAATATAATTGTTCCATCACAGAACAAAGTTTTAATTCAACCTCAAGTTTAATTTTAGACGATTGCCAATGCGGGTGCACTTCACAATATTTTGTATGTGGTCCAACTATTGTAAATGATTATTGCTGTCAAGCCGTGGCTTGTAATGGAGCTCAATTTCGTAAATGCTTTCAGAAACAAATTCAATGTAATTCAGTTTATATGAATTTAGAAGTTAGCCCTATTATTCCAAATGCTCCAAAAAATTTTACATTACGCCAAGTTTATCAGGAAACATGCGAATGTGACGATCAAGATTGTAATGACAGAACATCACGATACAAAAATCAAGAATTTGTCGAATGTTGGACTGATGGTTTGACGATTTTACTAGAACCACAAGAAAAAGACACTGAATCTAATCATACGATTACGATAGTTTTATCTATCTTGTGTCCATTATTTTTCTTGTTGCTTTGCTGCATTGCGTATGAACAAGACGAAAAAACACGTATTTGTTGTGATAATTTTTGGTCTTGTTCATGGATAAGGCTTCGTCCAAATCAAAATAGACAAGATATTAGACAAGAAAATCAACAAAATGAGCCAAGTCCAGAAATAAAAGAAAAAATGCTAGAAGAACAAAAGCGACAAGAAAATCTTGCAAAAATGCTTAAAGAAATAAACGATAAAAAGCAAGAAGAAAAAAAAGTTAATCCTTGGATGAGTAAACCTATTCCATTTATAATGCCACCCCAAAAACATAGCAATTTAGGAATAATTTTAAATCCCCCAAAATATGACTATCCGCCAATAATGAGTCCTCCCGATTACGATAGACCACCATCATATCACGAACCATGTGATGAAGAAAAATGTGATGGTAGTCATTCTGATCATCATGATTGTGAAGAAGGCGCAGCACCTGACCACCACGATAACAATGATCACGACGATGGAGGCAACGATGACGGAGGCGGCTGTGATTAAGATTCTTGTTCGTAAATTATAATTTCACAAGTTTCGGTGCGATCGACTGGCAAATTCTCAATATCATTTTCAGAAACGACCCGCCCATTATATGATCTCAAATAATCCAAGTCATTTCGTTGTGCCGCAAGTTCTTGCCTATAAGTATGCTGAATGAAAGGTAATGAACCCGACGGAAAATACCAATATTCGTTTTTTAGAAATTGCACTTCTCCGCTAAGACACAATTTTGAGAACTTTCGAATAATTAAAACATTGAGAGGATTTTTAATTTTTTGTTCTTCGTCTTTGAAGTCTTCAAACGCGTCCTTTAGTTCGACTTCTGGATTTCTTGTCAGTCGATGTTCTTTCAATATTTTGGCGATTTTACTACTAGTCGACTGAACCAAACTATTATACTCTAACATTTTCTTCCGATAAAGTTCCGAGCGTCCTTTGTTATAACGTATGGTTATAGACTTTGCATTATCATCTAATTTGCGTTTCATTGGTGTTTGTTATATATCAGTTGGTGATTTTCATTTTTCAGAAAAATTGATTTTTTGAAGTTCTTAAAAGTAAATGGATCTCACTTTGGATATTGCAAAAAAGTTTCCTTATTTTAAGGAACATAATGATCATGAACCTTTGACATATGGGACTTATGTCGAAAAATTATTAGAACTTAAGTTGAGAGATCCACAAATCATTTTTGAGTATGATATTCACGTAGCGAGACAAATATCAGAAATAATCCAACAATACAAACGTAAGAAAAATTACATACTTTTCCAAAGCATGACAGTTCGCGAACATATTCCGAAAGATTTTTATGAATCAGATGAAAATCTTTTACGTTACATTAAATCTATATCGCATTACTCTACTATGCGAGAATATGGAATGTTTAAACTTTTTCTTACAGAGAACGAGGAGTCATACGTAACAGTATCATTAGGTGCTTTGCAGATTTTGTCTGAAGAAATTTCACTTGTGTATTATTTTATTCGTTCATCATTTACTACTTCGATAATAAATCGTCTTAGCGAGACACTCCCAAACTTAATAATCAAAATTAGCGAGGGACAATTATATTTGCCAACGCCACAACGATTTCCATTTTTATTTGATCCAACAACGCCAAAAATAATAGGAGACGTGCCAAAAATTTTGGCAAGTTTGTCACAAAACAGTTGGGAACAATATATTGATATTTTGTATGTGTTTGATCGATTTAAAAACTTTCATATAAGCAATGATAATGCGTTACTAATTCTAATGGTTCTTTCCAACATTTACAACTTAGATAAACAATTCTTATTTCGCGAAAGAATTTCAAACCAAAAAGGCAAGCCCTGCAAATCATGCGTTCGTGTTGATCTTAAATATTGGTCTTGTAAAACCGCAGTTGACAATTTTTATCACATTGACGAAAAAGTTTTTGATTATTGTAATAGTCTGCGTGATAAAATCATAAATCGCCAAATTGAAATGTCAAAAGAATCTCGCGGTATTGCTCTGAAACTTTTCGCTTGCTTTCCTTCTTGGGACTATTATTTACCGTCGGAATTCCCGAGAAAAAAATTAATATATCCCAAATATCATTGGTTAGCTGAATTAATTGCATGTGGTTTGGCTAAAACAGATCAGCCCGATGTTTGGGACACGAGATCGACATCAAGTTGGGCGAAATTTTTGCGATTTGGACTATATGACCCACGACTTTTCTTGCATATTTTTGCATTCTTCTGGGACCAGACACAATTGTTAACTCCACAAATTTAATACCATCTCCCGAGAGGATCAAACAATTGATAAGCCGTTCTGCGTGATAATAAGTCCGAAGTAAAATCGAAATAAGTCAACGGTTCGCGGCTATCTAGGCACAATATTGCGGGGTCTGCTTCACGAAAAGGCCACATGACGGCGTAAATTTTTTGTGTCTTCAGATCAATTTTCCACGACGTAATGACAAATAAATCGCCAGTTATCGTATTACGATATAATTCTCCGGAAGGATATTTTTCTTCGGCTTCAATAATTCGTTGATCGACTTGGTTAATTTTATGCGCGACAAGTTGAAGTTTTTTGTTAATGGCTTTGCGTCTTTCGATTTGTTTGGGTGTGAATTTTAAAAAGCTTGCGATTGGGCGGCGTTCAATTTCACGAATTTCTCTCGGTGTCAGTCCTGCTTCTTTAATATATTTTTCGTTAAATTCTTCGGTATATAAACTTCTCAAGCTATTTTCTTTTTCATAAACAGTTCCCATTTCATCATCCGAATCAACACATTGAGGCGCTTCCTTTGCTACTCTTCCTTTTTCATACCAAAAAGGTAAAGGTATAAATGTGTCTTTGGCTGGCTCTTCTTTCTCATTTTCTGTTTTTTGGTTTTCCATTTGATGCTTTGCCAATTTCTGTTCTTCCATTTTATATGAAAGAGTTATAGTTTTAGATCGGAAATTCAAATTTCGGAATTCATGTTAAAGGATAGTTTTACAGCCGAAAAGTCATCACAAAAAATACCACCACCCCTCAGAATTCGCCTATCCTTTAACAGGTTTTTCGAGGGAAGTGAAATTTGAATTTTAACCTAAAGATTCATATATAAAAACACATAACACCAAGAAGCAACGACACACAACTCACATCAACACAACGGCACATAATGTTGACGCAAGAGCAAAAAACACTAATTGGAAAAATCGCAGATCTGCGCAATAATTCGCGAGTTTGCGAAGCACTGAAACGGGCAGGCTATACCGTTTCGAATTTGGTTTGGGAGGATACTAGCCGCTTTAAGGGCAGTTGCTGGGGCAATAATATTTCAGATATGACTCTTATTTTGGCGCATAATCATATTTTGCTGCCTATGATTCGCAGTGAAAGTTTTAATGACAAGACATATGATGTTCTGATGGATCTTTTTAACGTGCCTGTTTATGACGAACGTAAAGGAAGAAATGCCGAGAAAAAAGTAAATAACGTCGTGCGATTGTCTGATTTTATTCAAAATATCAAAACTTATGTGCCCGACATTAAAATTAAAGGTTCCTTGTTTTTGCCACGCGATGTTCATGTTTTGACTTCACCACAAGTTTGCGTTTTGCCTCTGAAAGATGGCAGTGTTGATTTTGCTGTTCAAATGTATAATTATCAATCGCAGCAAGATTCACCAGCTGTTTTGGTGATTACGGTATGTCAACAAGGAGTTTCGGTGCAAATTATGCAAGGACAAGAAATTCTCTATTTCAATGATAACGGTAAAGCTGCTTGGATGAATGCCGTTCGACTTGAGGACGACCGTAAGGCAAAAGGCGAAAAAGTCACCAAGGTAAATTCTATCAAGGAAATGTCTGCGAATGAACTTGACGCAAAGACGATTTTGGTTATTCAGATCCCTCTCAAACAAGTAAAAAAATATCGTAGTATGGGATTTGGCAGTGCATTGGGTTCTTCCAAAATTGTTTATGAATCGGCTTATGAGTCTGCCGAATGTGCCGACGAAGAATCCGCCGACGAGGTGCTCGAATGTGCCCGTGGTATGGATTATGCACAAGTAAAAAAAGGAAGCCATACTGGAGACAAATATAAGGGCGTTGGAGTAAAAGAACTCGAGCGAGATCCTGATAGTCCCATTCGTGTTACGATTCAAGATTATATTGTTACGGATACTGCAGAATTGACTGATCAAAACATTGGACAAATTGTCGAAATGCTTCATCGCATGGAAAAATTTGCCGAAGCTAAAGGTTCTCTCGTTACAACAACTTCTGACCGCCTTACCGAGCCTGGACAAATTCAACAAAGCCCATTCGGCGCATTTAAACCACAACCTGTTGTCGATATTGCTATGCCTCCAGCCGAAGAAGGATCGAACAAACCAGCAGGACTTTTCCCAAATTGAATTTTAACGCTTTAAACATTCGTTGTTTCATTTAAGGGTAAGCTATTATTTTTTGACAGAAAGCGGTTTAATAAAGTCGCGTCTCGATTGTTTTTTGATTGCTTCGTCGCTTTTTAGTTTCAAGAGTTCAGGATTATTTTTGTAATTTCGAATATGACTTTTTATTTCTTTGTGACTCGCTAATGTTTGAGAATATATGGTTTGCTTTCTGTTGCCACCAATTTGGCGTTCCATGGAATGTATCAGTGTTTTTAATTCGTCCTCTTCTTTTTCCGTAAACGACTTGTCGTGTGACCACCCTAAATAGTCGACCAGAATCCAGATCAATGCAGAACAATCATAGCAGGAACAAAATCCATCTTTTTTGAGTGTCGGAGGAGTTGAGAATTGATTAGGCCAGAGACAGTTTCGTGCCTTAGTGTTATGGAAAAACATGGCTTGTTCGTAGATTTCATTTTTATATTCTATCAGAGGAGCTTTTTTCTTAAAAATTAGACGAGTTTCCGTTGATGTTTGGCCCGCGAATGGTTGAATATAAATGTCGCCCTTTGGATACAAAGTAACGCCGGGTTTCCATGGTAAGCGGAATTTAAACATGGTCAAATCCGGTTCAATGATTTCCCACCAAACACGCTGCATTTCCATATTTCTAGCGACTTCATCTTCGGTGGCTGGCTCTGTGCGGATGTCGGAACATAACGCAACAAATAAATTTACGCCGGTTTTGCGAATGTCATCTATCTCGGACCGCCATTTTTTTGCATCATCGTCTGTGAAGTATTGTTCGTAGAGTTTAATTTTGCTATTCGGTTTAGTGGCGAATTTTTGCAAATCATAAAGATGAAACTCCATATCAGGAAACATAGTATGCAAATAATTTGTATGATTGCCGGGCGCTGCGCCCGGATAGATCAAAATAATTCTGGTCTCTTTGTTTAATTTTTGATCTTGTCCGGTTGGTGGTGCTCGGTCGGTTCGCTGCGCTTGTTGCGTGACCAAAGTCAGAAATTCCACTTCGGTTAGAAATAATTTTAGCTGACCCCAATGGAGTTGCGGTTTAAATTCTAATGCCCTACGATGATATGGCTCGCATCTCAACAAATCACTTAAATCCAACAAACGAGTAAATTTTGACAATCCGTCCAATTTACAATCTGTTTGTGTAGTATGCAATAATTCCGCAGAGTGTTTCGCCTGTCTTTTACTCATTAAGTTATATGTATTTTATGATTCATTTTTTAAAATGTAAAATATTAGCAGGAGTCAAAATTTGAATTTTTTCTCAACTGTCATAACATTACCAGACATGTCACAGCTCATCGATGAACTGAAAACCCTCGAATCTCATATGAAAGCTCTGCAAGAAGAACTCAAAGCAACTAAAGAAAAACTCGCGGCAGCCGAACGAAAAGAGCAAGAGGCTCAACAAAAAGAAGCCGAACGAAAAGAGCAAGAGGCTCAACAAAAAGAAGCCGAACGAAAAGCGCAAGAGGCTCAACGAGAAGCTCAAAAACAGGAAGCCAGCAAAAAGATCTTGCCAGATCCTACTTTACCTCAAGATGTTATTGAAGCTTGTAATATGCAAGACGATATACAAACAGTTGGAAAACACATTCAGCAATATGGTTTGCGTGTTGGTTATAGGGCAATTCGATATGTATGGAGTTCTTCCAGCAATTATAATGAAACAATTTTAAACATTATCAAGGAACAAGACAAAAAATTAGGCATTTTTATTATAAATGAAACAAAAAATTGGTTTAAACAAATTTTAACTCTCGATACTTTTACTGGTTGTGACATTATTGATTTAGTTTTGCTTCACGGAAATGAATTCCTCACAGATTCGATGCTAAAGAAATTAGAATCTACCGAAGTTCTCGACTATATGATTTCTAAAAATTGCGATGAACTACAGAATTTAATTTTAACTGTAATGAATACTTGTCAGCTTACGTTTGAATATTATATGAAATTGGGACAATTACTCAAAGAACCACGTTGGCCAGTCCGTAGTAAAAATTTTATGCGTGTTATCATTGAAGCAGATGTTCCGTATAAAAAAGTTGCTGAATTTTGGAAAGATAAGAGCATCCGCCCATTGTATGGAGTAAGCAAAACAGAAAAAACTTTCTTTCAAAAATATCCGGACTTGGTTAAACATTTCTCTGAAGTGCCTCTTCAAATTGCTTACAACATTGTGACAAGTGGCACCGCGCTCGAATTCAAAGAAGGTCGGGGCAAAGAATTTATGAAAAGTCTCGCTGAGAAAATCGGAAAAAGAGAACATAAATTATATTTCTGTGTTTCTTTTGGTTTGCCAATTGATTTGGATGTTGACAGTCAAACTTTGCAATCTGAACTTACCAAAGAATATTGCGAATTAAATGAAGCCATGAAATCGCCTGAAAAACTGAAAGCTTATCTTGACTAGGTCAGCGGGCAACTAAGCCGGCAGGCTCAATTGAGGTATTTCAAAAACTGATTTTTTTTGTCAAAATTATAAACGTGAACATGCCACCAAAAATAATTTTCAAAGCATATCGATTTTGGCGAACAATTTTATCACCGAAAAAAAGATATCTTTTAACTGTAGTCGAAGAATGTTTTGATTTGCGGGAATATACGCCTTACATTTTCGATACCTCGACTAAACAAATAGAATGTTGCCCGTTGCAAACGGACATCGATGACCAATGGTTTGGGGGTTATATACCGCTGGATAATTTGGATTTTGCCGATTTTTCATTAGACGAAAAAAAGCTTGCAATTAGTGAATTCGATTTAGTGTGGCTATATTGTTTCGAAAAAAGAGAATGGTCAACACATGATCTACTAGCCGATACAGTA
>JACCDZ011294509.1_pt1 | contig 18980 bp, 18 predicted proteins | sample 7449551 | NCBI WGS metagenome assembly JACCDZ01 (sample SAMN15323452, study PRJNA562643) | freshwater metagenome | isolation source: river surface water | place: USA:Blue River Watershed | collected 2017-08-18
GATTACTCCAATTACCAAAGCCAACGATGACATTTGAATTTTCAGTTATCTTGCTTTTTTTACTTATCTTTTTGCATATAGTTTCTATTGCTTTCTTAGAAAGAATGTATTTTGTAAATTTCCATTTTCTGAATTTTTTCTCAAAATGAAAATCTAACACTAAATGTGCTTTTGAAAGTATACATTTCAGATGAATAAGATATTCTTCTAAAGAATTTGTTTTACAACTTACAATTTCACCAATATCAGCTATTTCTGTAGTTCTATTATATAATTTCTTTATGTTAGAATTTACTCTATTGAAACCAGATTCATGGTAATATCTTCTGTTTGTATGAAAATGAATAGTGTCATCTGTTTCATTATAAAAAGTACATGTATTTCTGCAACCCGGATCTAGTGATACAAGTTCATCCGATTCAGATACGTTTATATTACATTTATATTTGTTTATTTTTGAAGTTCTTTCTAACACTATACTTACACTAAAGCCGTCTGTATAAAAAAATCTAAATTTCTTATTACAAGTTTCAAATTTATTGGTGTTAAGAAAATTTTCAAAATAAAGTGAAACATTCTTAGAAATTTCGGTTCTTTTTAATTCTTTTTGATTCAGAGAAACTAGCAATTCTGTAAATCCATTTCTGTCATAACATATATTATTTGGAATAAATGTATTCTTTGTTGGAAGCAGACTAAAGAGTCTCTTACCATTTGTCATGTTGTAATCTAAAAATATTTTATATAAATTGATAAAAGTATCTGGATTGTTTTTAATAGAAGTTCTTGTAATAGTATTATTATTCAATTTTTGTCTAAAACTTAAAACAATTTCATTATCACCAGTATATTCTTTTTTATAAATTTCTTTGCATATTTCATAGGTATTTTCTTCTGGAAAGTTGCATTTTATATAGAAATATAACTTTTTGTAAAATCTCAATTCGAGATGATTTAAAGTATCTATCGTCATCTGTTTACATGCATTGTTAATAACATGTGATAAATAACTTTTACAAGGAATTTCATGATTTTCTGGATAACATTCTTTATAGACTTTCATTGTTTCTAAAAATGAAGAGTCTGTTATCTCTTTAGATTTTTGATTTATTCTCGAAACGCAACAAGCGCATTTATAAAAAAATTGCTGATCGATCTTTTTCAAAGAATTTCCTAGTAAAATATATAAATTAGCGAATTTCCAAGTTTCAAAAATAATTTTATTTGCTATAAGAACTTGCTCATTGATTTTTTTAATTAACAATTCTGATTTACAAAAAGATTTTAAAGTGCTTTTTATGACAGTAAAATCATCATCTTCCATTAATTAATTATTATATCTATTTTCTTAAATTATAATAATTAATTTTTAATTGCTTATTTTAAATAGTTAACAGTAAAAATAATTTCGATTTTTATTTTGGAGTAAAATTTGATATTAACAATTCATTACTGATATTTTTTCTCTTCTCTGGATTACTATTTATCATTCTTTTCATTGGTATTTCTGTAATACTGTAGTCTTTATACAATTCTCTAATGAATTCTGTATCTGAATTACTTAATATAACAAAACAATCTTTTTGAGATAAAGTGTCAATCATTTCTTTTAATTTTATATGCTGGTTTTCATCAAATTTGTCTTTTGTATAACTAGAAAATGTACTGTGATAAGGCGGGTCTAAATAAATAAAATCTTTAGATTGAACATTGAGAAGAACGTCAGAGAAATCACAATTTTTTATAAAAACATTTTCATTTTTTAATATGCTATGCAAATTATCGATATTTTGAATATTGAAAATAGTTGGATTTTTTTGTTTCCCAAATGGAATATTATATTCTCCAGAACCATTTTCTCGATACATACCATTAAACCCAATTTTATTTAAATACATCATCATGACAGCCAGTTTGATATTGTTATCATTTGTTATATTCTTTTTCATTTTATTAAATTCTATTTTTATTTCTGTGAAATTATCTAAATTATTTGTATAAATATTTCTTTTAGATTCTTGTAAGAATTCTTCTTTATTATTTTTTATAACATCATACATATTTATTAAAACTTGCAGTTTGTCTGACAAAAATGCTTTATTAAATTCAAAACCAGAATTTACAATTTCTAAAAAAACACTCATACCACCAACAAATGGTTCATGATAATTATTAAATTTTTGAGGAAAATGCTTTATGATTTGTTGCATTATTTGACGTTTTCCACCAGCCCACTTTATAACAGGTTTTGTATTTTTAGAAACAATAGGTAACGGGGCGAATGTACCGAATTGTTGTATATAAGAATCCAACAATTCTGTAGCTTTTACAAAAAAGACATTATTTTTCTTAAAAGTTTCTATTATATTTTTATGACATTCCAATACTGGATTAAACAGCATAAAATCATGGTCTGCTTCGATTTCTTGGTAAGCCATGCATACAATGTATACAGGTTTTTTATATAAACTATAACATTCTGAATATTTATAAGCAGACATTAAAACTTTTTCTCCAGCTGTTCCAGAAGTGTTGTATGTCCTAGCTTTATTTTCATAAAATGCATCATCGCAAACAAAATCTGGCATCAGTTTTTTTCCATTTATGCTTTTTTTAGAATTAATAATATCAACTTTTTTCGGATTTTTCTCTAACAGAATTAAAATGTCTTCTAAAATTTTTTCACCAACGAATGTAGTCCATTGTTTATTATTTGAAAAAGTTTTGCCCCAAGCGTCTTCTTCTTTTTTCGTTTTAAAATTACTTTGATTGTATATCCATTCTATAATTCCAGACTTATTTAAAATTTGCAAACCATTTCTTTGTGTTAATATATTTTTTATAGATTGCATTTTATTATAAAATATATATTTATTCTTGAATTTGTAATTTGTTCCAAGATTCAAAATAATTTTTAGAAACAGAGTCTATTAATTCTTTATAAGAAGAATGTGTGCCAAAAGATGGATTCCAATTATATTGGCTTAAATCTTTATTATTTTTTAAAAAAGAGTATACAGGGTCGTTTTCTTCGAAAACATGAAAAGCATAGTCTCCGGATTCTGAAATGAACAAGTTATGCATGTAAGATTGTCTATGAAAACCACATACAGGTAACCATCGCTTATTATTATGATAAAGAATACTGTCTATGCTAAAAACCGGTATCATATTCAACCAAGATACCAAGAACATTTTAATATCATCTAAATCCATAGGTTTAGAATCGAAATTATATATAACTTTACCAAAAGCATTTGATAAAGTTAGTCTTTCATTTTTCTTGTAAGACTTAATAATTTCCGAATACACGCTTTCAATTTCTTTGAGATTATCATTCAATTTTGGAAACATCTCTGATATATTTTCACTTGATACCATTTTATTTTATTGATATTATCTATATTATTAGCTTTAAATTAACATGCAATATTTAAAACATAAATTGTCAATATCATATTCTATTTTAGTTATTTTATGAAATAAGTGTCTGAAAGTTTTATCAGAAAATCCATATTCTATAGTTAATAAGTAAGCAGAAAATGTTAGATACAACCTAAATATATACTATTTAGCTACCTGACTTAAAATAAAGACGCTTTAAACGTTGTAAAATATTTTAAGTATCAAATGACTCTATTTGAACAGGTTTGATGTATCCGAATATTTTTTCTTCTGTCAAGAAATTTTTGCAATTTTCACAATGCATTTGTTATTTTTATACATTCATTTTCTTGAATTTAAGAATAAGAATATACATTTTATTAATTAAAAATGAACTTTGGCCAATTATTCGCTTTTGGCTGGCTTGGTATTAACTATATACCAGGTATTATTACTGTATCGATGTATCGTGGTATCAATTGGGTTTTTGATGTTTGTCAGTATACTGACAATTTTGCAACAAAAAAATATATAGCTGAAAATACAATGATTATATCTTTCTGGTTTTTAACATTGCCAGTACTTCCATTTTATTCTGGATATTTATTATTTGATAAAATTTATAATTTATTATAAGAAATTTATTTTATTTTTGATGATACTTAATAATAAAATAACCAAATTAGAAAATTTACCAGATACTTTGGAAGAACTTGATATTAGTCATAATCAAATAATTAAATTAAAAAATTTACCAAATACTTTAAAAGATCTTTGTATTAATAATAATCAAATATCTAAATTAGAAAATTTACCAGATACTCTGAGATGTCTTCATATCTATAATAATAAAATAACTAAGATAGAAAATTTACCAGAAACTTTAGAAGATATTAGAAACTAAATTCAAAATAACAAATAAAATAAATGGTAAATGGGAATAAAAAATTTATCAAAAATTATCAAAGAATATAAAATACAACAAAATTTATATTCTAAGAATAACTCATTTAAAAAAATTGGAATAGATACAAGCCTATTCATGCATAAATTTGGCTATATTCTATACGATAAAGAAAATCCGGAAAAAGATTTAAGCCCTAGAATAAATGAATGTTTTTACAGACAATTCTTGAAATTTAAAAGAAACGATATTCAGTGTATTTACATTTTCGATAATGTATCTCATGTTATGAAATCCGAGACAATCTTGAAAAGAAAGGAAAAAAATGTTTCTGTTATTAAAAAAGACTATTACTCAAATCTACAAGATTTTTTTAAAGAAAAACAAGTACCTTATCATGTATCACCTGTTAATATAGAGGCGGAGCATTTTGCAGCTCATTTAAACAAAGAAGGTATTGTAGATGCTGTATTATCAGAAGACCTTGATACGTTAATATTTGGTTGTAAAATTCTAATAACAGGTCTTTCTCCAAGTGGAGATTGTCAAGTTTATGATACAAAAACAGTTCTTGAAAAATTAGGATTATCTCAAGAACAATTTGTAATGCTTGGGATATCTCTTGGTTGCGATTACAACCAATCCGGATTGAAGAATTATGGGCCTGTAAAAGCGTTAAAATATATCAAAAGCGATTCTTTTGATGTAAATTACTTAAAAAGTAATATAGATAATTATGATAGTATATTCGAACAATTTACACACGAATTTAAGAATTTAAATGTAAATGAATATAAAATCGCAAAATGACTTCTGTTGTGCGCCAATGCCAGGGCGAAGGTTGCGCCCAGCCGGCCAAAATGCAATGCCCGACCTGTGTCAAGAGTGGACTGGAGTCGACCTTCTTCTGCACCCAAGACTGCTTCAAGAAGAACTGGCCAACCCACAAGGTCAAGCATATCATTCTCAATACAAACCCATGGCCGGGGTTCAAGTATAGTGGCAAGTTACGGCCTTTCTATCCGCTGTCGCCACGGCGCCCGGTACCAGACTCGATACCGAAACCCGACTACGCCCTCGACGGCATCCCAAAGTCGGAGCAAAAGATTAAGCAATCTTCAGTCATTACACCCATTACTGACCCTGCCGAGGTTCTGACACTGAGGAAAGCTTGTGCTCTGGGTCGGCTGGTGTTGGATACGGCCGCCGCTGCCCTTAGACCTGGTATCACGACCGATGAAATCGACGCCATAGTCCACGAAACGACCATCAAGTACGGCGGATACCCATCCCCGTTGAACTACCACGGCTTCCTCAAGAGCTGCTGCACAAGTGTTAATGAGGTTATTTGCCACGGCATTCCCGATCGACGACCTTTGCAGGCCGGTGATATTGTGAATTTGGACATTTCGGTGTTTTATGAGGGGTTTCATGGGGATCTGAATGAGACTTATTTTGTAGGGGAAGTTGATGAAGGAGCCAAAAAGTTGGTATCCACCGCAAAAGAGTGTTTGGATGAGGCTATAAAGATGTGCAAGCCTGGTGTGAGGTATAGGGATTTGGGTGATACTATCGAAAAGATTGCTCGCAAGAACGGGTTGTCTGTCGTGCGAACTTATGGTGGACATGGAATCCATAAGCTCTTCCATTGCATACCAAATGTTCCGCATTACGCCAAGAACAAAGCAGTTGGAATTATGCGCTCCGGTCATACTTTTACGATTGAACCGATGATTAATGAGGGAGCTTGGCAGGATATGCATTGGCCTGATGATTGGACTGCCACCACGATCGATGGCAAGCGGTCTGCGCAATTCGAACATACGTTGTTGGTTACAGAGACGGGAGTTGAGATTTTGACAGAGCCAGGTGTTGATAAGATTTACTTTCCACAAGCGCATGCGGACGCCAATCAGGATTAAAGAATTATGGACCTGTAAAGGTGCTAAAATATATCAAAAGCGATTCTTTTGATGTAAATTACTTAAAAAGTAATATAGATAATTATGATAGTATATTCGAACAATTTACACACGAATTTAAGAATTTAAATGTAAATGAATATAATGTATTATGAAATTACTAAGTGATATTGATTTGGGAGACATTTATTTTGATGTTTCTAATAAAAACTGGAATATAAAAAACAATAAAGATAATTTGGAATTTTACTCTAATGAAATTTTTGAAATAGTTTTCGAACCTTATACAAATATTGTCAAAAAACAAACAGAATTATATGTAAATATAGAAAATAGCGAACTGTTAGTATTTTTAAAAAAATTAGAAAATATGTATAATACTACAATTAACAATACATATTCAGAAAAACCAGAATATAATTTAAGTTATAAAAATTTAACAGAAACTTTAAAATTAAAAATTCAGACAGAAAGTGTCGTGTGCCACGATTCGAATTATAATTATATTCAATATAACAGAAATACTTTAAAAAAAGGACAAAAAGTCAAACTAGGAATTAAGACTTATGGTCCTTGGTTCATTGATAAGGAAAATGAATATTCTGACCAAATAAATATTCTTTATGGTATAACATTCTTTGTAAAACATATACAAATTGTACAATAATTTTTTTATTCATATATTTATATAATCAAATATATGAATAAAATTAAAATAGATAGTGTTTTCGATTTATCAAGATACTCTGGAATTCTTGATAAAAATACAAAAATTTCAAAAAAAGATTTAAATACTGCAAAAAAAATGTCTAAAAGCAAAAAACTATAAAGTTCTTTGCATTTGATACATTTCCAAATCTGACATTTGGGAATCACTAGTATTCCCTTTTTTGCATACTATTGGTTGTAATTCTTTTGGTAGATCCTGATTCTGAGAAGGCTTTTGTTGATTTTGTTTAGATTGTGTCAAACCATTTATACTCATATGATTATTTGAATAATTTATAGGTTGCATGTCGGCTTCTTCCCCATTTAAACCCCCTAACATACCTTGTTGCTGATTTCCACTAACGGCGTCCGAATAGTCTCTTTTATTCATCGAAGGGTATATACTCTGTGTATTAGATTCCAATGTATTTTTTAACCAATCAAAGGCATCATAACCAAGATATACATTATTGTTTATTACAATACTTGGCACGCCTAATATTTTATAGTGTTTTATATACTGGTTCGCTTTTTGATAATTAACTGAATTTTTATCAACACATATCTTTTGAAAATTTATATTTATTTGAGGATATTTTTCCAATTCCCTTATAAATATCATTGAATTTTTACATCTATTGCTATAAAATAAAAGATAAGCAACCATGTTAAATAAGTAATATTTTATTATTATTTTGATAATAAAATATTATTTTGATGTTTAACGCATACAACTGTTAAGTATTTATAAGTATCAGAATCAAGCTAATAAAAAATAATAGTATACCAAGTGAAATTAAACGATAATCTTTACTAAAAATTTCAGCATAATAACTATATATTTCAATATTGTCTGGGGGAGCAGTTATTAATTCGGAGAATAAGTCCAGTAATGAATAACTAATTTTTTGAATTAATTCATATAATGTCATACTTGGTTCTTTATTTGGTTCTATCTTTTTTACCATTTGTTTTACAGTACTTTCTGGTATTACAGCCCTATAAGCAAGAGGATTATCTGGGTCTGTTAAACTTGCATTGACAAAGTCGTTGTTTGCTATAAAATCATTTTTATCATCAACCCTTAAAATATAGTCTTCAGGATTTTCGTTGAAATAATCTTCATTTGATTTAAAATCAAAATTTTGATCAATATCTGGATAATCTGGTTCCAGAGCAGAATCTTTCAAATTATTCCTTATAATATACAATTCTTCCTGTAAACTCATACCTTATTGTTTTTTGCAAAGAAAAAAATCTTTTATTTTTTTTCCGGCTTTTGAAAAGCAGGTGTAGTTGAATTTGTACCTTCAGATACATCAAACCTGTTCAAATGACTCTATTTGATACTTAAAATATTTTACAACGTTTAAAGCGTCTTTATTTTAAGTCAGGTAGCTTAAATAATATATATTTAGGTTGTATCTAACATTTTTGTATTTTTAGTAAATTATGATATTTCTATTATCTCATTTACTTGGGTGTATTTATATATTTCAAGCTTTGGTTTTCAGCTTTTTTTAAATATATTATACCCATTTAAAGTTATTCGTTGAACATGTTATTCCATGTTATTTTATATACATTTTTATTTCTTTAAATTAAAAAGATACAATAATAATAATAATAATAATAATAATAATAATAATAATAATAATAAAATTTTCAAGTTTCTCTAAAATTATATTCTTATCACCTAATACAATATTTTAATTATATTCATTTCAATTGAAATTAATATAATAAAATGTAAATGCTTATATATTCGTTAACAGTTAGCAACCTTATTGTTTTTTGCAAAGAAAAACATCTTTTATTTTTTTTCCGGCTTTTGAAAAGCAGGTGTAGTTAAACTTGTACCTTCCTTTAGAAATATCGATAACAGAGTCTATAAAAGTATTAAGAGTATTTGTTAAAAATGACATTACTAATTCTTTGTCGTTTATTTCAACATTAGCCATCAATTTATCTAAGACAGTGTGGCATATTTTTTTCTTATCATCTCCAGAAGTATTTGAATCTGTATACTTATTAATTAAACTCATAGTCTGAATAGTTATAGGTATAATATTGACAGGGTTTACTTGAATATCTTTTGAATTTGCTTCAATCTTGTTTATTAACTGAGTGTAAACATTTTCGCTTTTTTCATATAAATTAACAGAGTCTGACATTTTTTAATATTTTATATATAAAAAAAAATTTAAAAAAAATCTAGAGATACTAAATAAAAATTACCCAAACAAACTTAACTAATTAATTATCTGAAAACTATGCAAACTATCGCTATTGATTCTCAAAACTTGATGACTATCTTTGACAACATTAATTTCGATTCTGAAATTCCTTCCAGTGATTTAGCATTTTTTTCCGAATTGGAATCTCAAGCCGAAAATATTATTGAGTCTCAGAAATACGAGTCTTTTGATACTGAAAATGAACAACATTCTTTTGAATTAAAATTATTGAAACAAATTTATGAATTATTTGAAAAAAATTACAATGAAAATATTAACAAAAAATTATTTGAAATTTATACAGCAATTATTAAAAATAGTATTATTGAAAAAGAAAAATTATTAAAAACTGAAAAAAAACATTTTGAAACTATATTCAACGACTTCTTGGAAATTCAAACTATCTTTAGGAATATAGGATTTTCTGAAGCCAAATCTTTCTTGGAAGACGCCCCTTACTTCTTGCAGATTAAAACAAATAAGGCATCGTATGAAGAAAGCGATTTATTTATAGTATCTTATACTGATAAAAGCGATTTTTCAAATAACGTCGTAAGAGAAGCAAATAACTTGACACTTTCAACCGAATCTTTTAATGTAGTTCATTATAACGGACCTGTTGATTATACAAATATCGAATTGGAATTTGATAATCAGGAAATTGATATTAAAACTGATACTACAGAATACAATAATGATACAGGAATTGGTAAAATCAAAATTAATGAAAGTCTCCAGAATATGTTTATTACAAAATACACAGAAGGAACTATTTTGAAAGTATACTGGTCTGGAGATAAATGGAATGTCGCAACATCAAAAGGATTCAATGCATTTTCTGTATTTTATATCAAAAACAAGTCTTTTGGTTATTATCTTGTCAAATATCTTAGATATAACAAAATGAATTTGGAACAGTTTTACTCAAAGCATGACAAAAATGAATGTTATACATATCTTTTGAGAATTCCAGAATTGCACAATATAATCAATCAATCTAAATATATTCAAATGAAATTAATTTCTAGAGTCTCTTTGACAAATGGTAATTACTATATCAATTATGATAAAAATGATATTGTTCAGAAAGGAATTGAAAATAGTTTGAATTTCTTGACGGAAAAATTTATTAACAATCCCGACTATATACTTCCTCTTAATGAAAATTATATTGTATGTGCAAAATACACAAATGGGAAGAAAGTGACAACATTTAAGTACAAATTGACAAGTCCTTATTATTCAAAGTACAGATTTTTATCTAATGGTTCGAATACAAATGATACTTATACTAGATTCATCCAATTAAGGAATAGTGGTGTAGAACTTGTTCAATTAGGTCATTTTTCAGAAGAAAATTATGAACTTTACAAGAAGTTTAGCAAATCGTATACTGATATCATTGAAACAGTTTATAATTATTACTATATGAGATTTATCTGTAGAAACAAGGAGGTGTCAATTCCAAAAAAATATTATGATGTGATTGGTGTAATTCAAAAAGAATACAATGAACAAAGAAAGAAGACTCCTAAATTTGTAATGAAAAAGGAAGATGTCAAGTTTATTTTTGATACTATATTAACAGACAATCAAGTCTGTGAATTACTTAATTAATTTTTTACATAAAAAAACAAAATTCTTATATAACATTCTTATTTTTTAAAATTGTTTGAAGTTTAAGATAAATTCTCAAATACATGATAACTTTTACAAAAAATAACAATTTTATTTCCAAATACTTTTATGACACAGTCTAAATTCAGGAGGTATAGCTGCTGCTTTGTAAAAAAATATACGGTCTTGTATTTTCGTACTTTTTATTGTATTATCTATAACCATACAACCATTATTGTTAGTAAAAGTTTCTAATACTTTTATGAATTCCTTTTTATGTTTAAAACCGCTCCCATATTCTTTATAAAGCCTATCTATTTCTTGATAATTTTGCTGCTGTAGAATAAAAATATAATCTACATTATTTTTTGCATATGGAGGAACTGCATTAGTATATTGTGAAAGTAAATAAAACCCTATTTTATAATGTCTTCCTAAAGTATAAGTATCCTTTATCAAAGGGTGTTTACCCCATTCGTTTGCACCAGAAATAAGATCATCATATATTAAAAAGAAATTAGAATATTTACCGCTTATATTGTTATTTATTAATTTTTTTTGTCTTGCAAAGATGTCCTTTAAAAGTGTTTCAGAATGGTCTGGATATATACACGATTTTGGTATAAATTTTTTATAAAAATGATTTACTTCTTCTGATCTAGAACATACAGCACCTGTATGATAACTATTTTTTAAATGGAATAATAAATCTCTAAGTAAATAAGATTTTCCTGTATTTGTTTTCCCGATAATAAAAAATCTACTTATGGGGTTGATTTTTTGAGGTTCGAATTCTTTGAATAATACTACTCCACTTTTTTCTAATACTAGTTTTTGAAAATTTTTAGTAATATTTGTATAACTTTCTTGAATTTCTTTTCTTCTTTGTATATCCCAAAGTTTACTAGAACACATTCTATAATATGGGATGCTAGGTGTTGCTCTGTATCCAAAGACTCTGTCTTCTAGTTTATTACTTTTTGATTTATTATCAATAACCATACATCCATAATTTTCTGTTAGATTATCAAGTATTGTAAAAAATAATTTCTTATTTTCAAACATACCTCCAAATTCATCATAAAGTCTTTCTTTTTCTTTAAAATTTTGCTGTTGTAATATAAAAATATAATCAGAGTTTATTTTACCAAAAGGAGGTATAGCATTGACATACTGTGTCAATAAGAAAAATCCAATTTTATGATGTCGGCCTTCTAAAAATATTTTCTTAACATATTCGTTATTTTTCCATGACACAGAATCAGAAATCATATCATCAAACACTAAAGCAACATTGGAATTGATGTTTTTTTTAATCATAATGTCTTGTCTTTCAAATATCTTTTCTAATTTTTTTTCATCCCATGAAGAATGTATAAGCATTTTTGGAACAAATTTTTCATAAAATTTATTAAGATGTTCTGTTTTAGAAAATACTGTAGCTATATCAAATTTATTATGCATATAATAAAGAAGGTCTTTTAATAGATACGATTTACCTGTATTTCTTTTACCTATCAATAAACATACATCTTCTCCTGCTTTTAATTTTGTTGGGTTAAATTTTTTAATCTGAATTATATTATTTTTCATTACTATTTGAACAATTTATAGTACTTATTAATGTTCAAATGTTAATTTTTTATTAATTTTGCGCGAAATTTTTTAAATTTGCATTGAAGTCAGGATCATAAAAATTTAAAAGATTTTCATTACAAGATTCTAGAAAATTTATAAATAAAACAAAACCTGCATCATAATTAATAAATGTTTTTTTATTAATTAACATATTTTCTTTAAGTAATTTTTTTATATATATCAAACAATCATTTACTTTTATCACAGTATTCGTATCAATATTTCCAATAATTTGTATAGATATTATATCATTTTTAAAAATATTAAATAGTATATTATTTTTCATTACTATTTGAATATACAGTAGTACTTGTTAATGTTCAAATATTAATTTTTTATTAATTTTGCGCAAATTTAGAAATTAGGTGGTCCTTTTAAGATTTCTTCTGTTATAACAGGATCTGGTAAAGTATTAATATATACAGAAATAAAAGAAATCAAACCAGAACCTAAAAGATACATTGCATACGTTTCTGGAGAATATTCTTTTTGCATTAATTTATCATAGAGTGCTACACATCCTAACACAGCAGCCATTATCAAAGGGACAAGTAAATAATTCCCCTTTAGTAGCAATAACAAACTTTCCATTTTTATTTTATATATTATATAAAAAAAAAATTACATTTTCGCATTTATTCAAAAAAATTTTCTTCTTTCTCTTTTTCTTCTTTATTATTTTCATTTAAATTGATGATTTGATACATGGTTTCTTGTTTTTCTTGCGATTCTGGAGTATCGTCTTCATTTATGTCAATACGATTTTCTTCTTGATATTCATTACCGACTTCGTTATCAGGTTCATTTCCAATGTCTCCTTCGTCTTCGATGTCCTCGATATTATCAGCGTATTCTTCATTATTTTCTACAGGAATTTCTTTAGTTTGAGAGTAATTAATATCTGGATCTTCTGTATCTATCTCGGCGTTAAGAATATTATCACCGTTAGAGACTGTCAATTTAGGTTCTTGATTTTCTTCTTGATTCTCGGAATAATTGTCATTGTCAACAGAAAGATATTGTTCAAGAATTTGTTCTATAGGAATACAGTCTTTTATAGTTTTACTTATAGATTCATCTATTATTTTCATACAAGTTTTTGTATTTTTTTGAATTTTAATATTATCTATTTTCTTTGAATCATTTCGATCATCCATCAAATAAGGATTCATATATAATTCTCTAGCACAATTTATATAACATTTATGAATAAAGTTCTTTATTTCTGGAATAGATACATCTATTTGTTTTTCACTACTTATAGCACTAAGTATTTTTATATTAAAAAGGAATATGGCCTCAAGTAATTTTTCCAGTTGAACCATATTACATTTTCCATCAATTCGCTTACATTCTGTTTCGATAATATCAGAATTCCATTTCGGAATCATGCAAAGTTGTTCTTGAAAACTCATTAAAACTTTTTCTTTTTTACTTGTTTTCACGTTATCCCATACGCTTTTAATACCATTATAAAGTAATGGTGACAATTTGGAACATAGTTTATTTGTATATTCTTCCCTTGCAATTGTCAACAAATTGGTGTCAGTAATTTTACCTTGTCTCATTTACAAATAATAAGGGAAATAAAAAATAAATAAAGAACGCAAAAGAATTATTTTTATTTTCTTATGGAAATAGTAAGTAAAGGGTATATAAATGCCGAAATTAAATTCATTTGCAAGAAATAATTTATATTCGTTAGATTCTTTGGTAGAATTGCATAAAACATGGTTAAATCAGTCTCTGACAACAAATAGTAATCCTGCATTTGACAGTATTACTGTAAACGATATACAAATAAATAATGATACTACAATTGATGGGGACCTTGTGTTAAATGGTAATTTTACAGCCCATGGAAATTCTACTTTAATTGACAGCAATATAGTAAATTTGAAAGACAATATAATTGTAGTAAACTACTCAAATGGAAGCTTACTAAGTGAAGGAGGTATAGAAATAGAAAGAGCAACTACTTCTGAAAATTATAGAATAGTATTTTCTGAATCAGATGACAGATTAAAAATAGGTCCGAAAAATGCAACATTAAAACCAGTAATACCTGTACAAACTGGTACTTTACCAGATGGGTATATACCAATATATAATGCATCTTCTGACCAATTTGATATAACAAATCAGATAAATGTTCCAATGAAATTTATTAAATTATCTGTTGGTTCAAATGTTAATTACAGCGCTGCTAATGCGCCTAGTGATGGTGTAATAATACAGGGAAATGTAGGTATAGGTACTACAAATCCTTTAAATAAATTAACATTGGATGGTAATATGTCTATAGGTACTGCCTATGTAGGATTTGCAGCACCAAGCAATGGTCTGCTTGTAGAAGGAAGGGCTGGATTTGGAGCATCTAATCCTAATTCCAATTTTCAAGTTGATGTGTCTGGCAGTGGAATGAGAACTAGTAAATTAAATATCGGTAATAGTTCTTTTAATAATAATTTATTAAATATAATCGATACTGATATAAATAGTAATGGTGAAACTGGAACTATACTTATAGGTAATACAAATGACACTTCTACATCTAATCAGGCGCGTTTTATTTATAATTATACTTCAAATGACAGTGATTTAAATAGACTTGATATAAAATTAAGAGACATCGTAGATGGGATTAGTGTGTTAGGGAATGGAAATGTGGGTATCGGTACTACAAATCCTAATTATTATAAATTACAAGTACAAGGGCATTTAAATTTCACAGGAAATTTGTACCAGAATGGAAGTTTGTTTTCTGGAGGTGGAGGTAGCCAATGGACTACGTCCGGTTCTGATATATACTTTAATACTGGAAGTGTCGGTATTGGGACTAATACTCCATTAAGTAAATTACATATAGAAGGAAAATCGTATTCTAAAATTTTATCTACTGATATTATTTTAAACACTTCTGGAAATATTTCTACCATAGAAACACCATCTACAAATACATTTAAAACGACAATACAAACCCTTATTAAAAAAACAAGAGTGCCATATTCTACAGCCGATAAATGTACAAATACATGGGTTATTAGAAATATACCAGAAGATAATTATTGGGGATCTATATGCTGGTCTTCTGAATTGGGAATTTTTGTAGCTGTTGCATATAGTGGTACAAACAGAGTAATGACAAGCCCCGATGGTATAAACTGGACTTCTAGAAGTGCTTCTGAAAATAATGAATGGAATTCTGTGTGCTGGTCATCCGAATTAGGAATTTTTGTAGCTGTTGCATATAGTGGGGCAAATAGTGTAATGACAAGTCCTGATGGTGTAAATTGGACTTCCAGAAGCGCGTCTGAAAATAGCGGATGGTATTCTGTGTGTTGGTCTCCCGAATTGGGTATTTTTACTTCAGTTGCATTTAATGGTATAAATAGAGTGATGACAAGCCCTGATGGTATAAACTGGACTTCTAGAAGTGCTTCCGAAAATAATGATTGGGCATCTATATGCTGGTCTTCTGAATTAGGGATTTTTGTAGCTGTTGCATATAGTGGAACAAACAGGGTTATGACAAGTTCTGATGGTATAAATTGGACTTCTAGAAGTGCTTCTGAAAATAATGGTTGGTCTTCTGTATGCTGGTCTCAGGAATTAAGTATATTTGCAGCTTTATCTTTTGATTATACCAGTGGAAATCAGATAATGATAAGCCCAGACGGGATAAATTGGATTTCAAAACCAACACCAGAATTAAAAGACTGGTCTTCTATATGCTGGTCTCCAGAATTAAGCATATTTACATGTGTGTCTGCAGATTCCAGTTCAAACAAAGTTATGACAAGTAATATAGGTTATCCAAATATAAAAAGTAGTTTATTAGTAAACCCTTATCATATACAAGTTAATAACGGGTCTGGGAATGTTGGTATTGGAACAGATAATCCTAATACTTATAAATTACAAGTACAAGGAGATCTTAATTTTACAGGTGATTTGTATCAAAATGGTGTTTTATATTCTGGAAGTAGTCAATGGGGTACTTCTGCTAATGGTATAGGATACGAACTAGGAAATGTAGGTATAGGCACAGGAGCATATTCAAATTATCGCTTAGCTGTAGATGGGAATGCTTATATATCGTCTGATGTATTTCTTGCAAAAAATTCAGGGAACGTCGGAGTTAAAACGGACACTGCTAATTATCCATTGCATGTCAACGGGCAAGTGTATTCCCCACATTTTATAGATTTATCACAAACTTTAACAATAACAGATATTTCTAATACTACAAGTTTAACTCAAAGAAATGTAAGGCTTTATAGATTAAATTCTGAAAGAAAATTACTAGGGATTGTAGAATGTGTAGTCGCTTCACAAAATGCTTTAACAGAGTTTGAGATAACTTTACCAGAAAGAACTGGAAATTTTTCTCAAAAATATGATATTGTAGTTTTAGCAAATGGTTATACTAATACAACAAATTTAGAAAATATAAAATGTTATGCTAAGACAACAAGTAATAAAGCGTATATTTCTTTTACAAGTTCAGGAACCAGTGAAAATCAATATATACAATTTCAAATAGAATATACATCTAATTAATTTTTCTTATTTAAAATAATAATATCAATTATTTAATAAGAATAATTATCAATGCAAGAAGAAATTTTAAAAGAAAATAAGAATCGTTTCACAGTATTCCCTATCAAATACCATGACATTTGGGAATTGTATAAAAAAGCCTTAGCTAGTTTTTGGGTTGCCGAAGAAATAGATTTATCTCAAGATTATCAAGATTGGGAAAACAAGTTAAACGATAATGAACGTTATTTTATCAAAAATATTCTTGCATTTTTTGCAGCAAGTGATGGGATTGTGAATGAAAATTTAGCAATTAATTTTTATAATGAAATTCAAGTACCAGAAATTCGTCAGTATTATTCTACTCAAATTTTAATGGAAGCAATTCATTGCGTATCAGGTGATACCAAAATTTTAACAGATTCTGGATATTTTCCAATCAAGGAACTACAAGATACTTTAGTTAATGTATGGAATGGGTATGTTTTTTCAAATGTTCTTGTTAAAAGAACAAGTAATTATTCTAAATTATATAGTGTCCATTTATCAAATGGTATTATATTAAAATGTACAGATTTACATAAATGGCATTTGAATGCTGAAAATGGAGATAAAAAAATCGTATATACAAAAGATTTAATACAAGGAGATCAATTAATAAATAATTGGAAATATACTGTTTTAGATTTAAAAAATGGGAATAACTTAGAAACTCCTTATTTACAAGGGATGTATTCTGGATTAAATGGTAAAGTTTTTAATATAGACGATATATTTAATGATTCAAATAGATTTAATAATAAATATAGACAGCAATATTATGTACCAGTTAATGAATCAATTATTTCGAAAATCAAATGGTTAGAAGGATTATATGATTCAGGAATTGGAGAAGTTAGTTATTTGACAAAAGAAGTATATTTTAAGTCTGATAATGAAGAATTTTTGAAAAATATCCAATTGATGTTAACAACACTCAATGTATATTCCATTGTTAATAATGGAGTGCTTAGTATTAGACATTCCAATCTTAAAAAGTTAACACAATTTAATTTTTATCCTAATAATTTGATAATGTATAAATTACATGACACTCCTGATAATCCAATAGAGAATTCTATTTTTATAGAAAAAGTAGTTGATACAGAACAATACGAAGAAACTTTCTGTTTTACAGAAGAAAAAAATCATACTGGAATTTTCAATGGGGTTTTAACAGGACAAAGTGAAACTTATTCTTTATTAATAGATTCTTATATTAAAAATGAAAAGGAAAAGGACCTTCTTCTGAATGCTATAGAGAACGTCCCAAATGTTAAAAAAAAAGCAGATTGGGCTTTAAAATGGATAGAGAACGGGGAATTTGCTGAAAGACTTGTAGCTTTTTCTGCTGTAGAAGGAATTTTCTTTTCAGGTTCATTTTGTTCTATTTTTTGGTTAAAAAGTAGAGGATTGATGCCTGGTTTATGCATGTCAAACGAATTTATTAGCAGGGATGAAGGATTGCATTGTGAGGCAGCTATTTTAATATACTCTAAATTGCAAAATAAATTATCAACTGAAACTATCAATAAAATTTACGCAGATGCTGTAGAGATTGAAAAAGAATTTATTACTGAAAGTCTACCTGTTGCTTTAATAGGGATGAATTGTGATTTAATGAAAAAATATATAGAATATGTAGCAGATTATTATCTTCAGAAACTCGGGTATCCAAAATTGTATAATTCCGAAAATCCTTTCAATTTTATGGAATTGATATCAATGAAGCAAAAAACTAACTTCTTCGAACAAAAAGTATCACAATATAGAAAGGCAAAAGTTGGAGATTCTGAAAAAGACAACCAATTTGGCCTAGATGAAGAATTTTAAGAAAAATAATTTCTAATATATTATCACATTATACATTTCAAAGACGTCTTTTGTATAAAAGTATTATAAAAAATTGCAAAGTGTACATTGTAAGCGAAGAATTTACTTCTAAAACATGCAGCAATTGTGGTAATATCAAAGACATTAAGAATGATA
>JACCDZ011101937.1_pt1 | contig 18978 bp, 18 predicted proteins | sample 7449551 | NCBI WGS metagenome assembly JACCDZ01 (sample SAMN15323452, study PRJNA562643) | freshwater metagenome | isolation source: river surface water | place: USA:Blue River Watershed | collected 2017-08-18
TTCCTTGGTTTAACAAGTCATCAGCACCGAACATGCTCACACTCAATTCATCAGGATTCAAGGCGTCTACATTAATGTAGTCTGTTCCGTTAACATCCAATCCCAATGATTCACGCAAGTTGTAATCGAACTCAAACTGATCAGCACCAACCAAATTGCCATAGTTGACATAAGTAATTCCATCCTCACTGAAATAACTTGGATTGTCTGTGTTCAATTCTCGATTGTGGAAGTTGGCCAACTGACGAGCACGCAACCAAAGTCCTACTGGAGCAATAGCATAACCTGCGTCCCTTCTTTGTTCAAACTCAAAACCTACTTGTATCGCATGATCTCCGATATCCGCTGAACCCGTTCCAGAAACACGGAACTGCTTGTTGGAGCTAACGCTGTAGTTATTGCTTTGTCCACCATAATAGTTCCATAATCCGTAAGTATCTCCGGGCAATTGACCATTGATCAACCCATTATTTCCCTGAATGTTGGTCAATGACGCATATGGAGACTCACCAATTTGTAAAATTTCAGTGGTGAATTCATTATTACCGGCATCAAAGAACCCATCATCAGTAATCAAAACATCTGAACCATTCACTACCTCATTTACACTGGTTGGTGTATTGAAAAGCCCAAAGAACTGACTTGTAATAGCCGCCAAATCAGGGTTGTATTCACTAGGAGTAAATGCAACATTAACATCCTGCCATCCATTTTGAATATAATATCCACCCTCTGGAGCCAAGGAATAAGAACGCGCACGCAATTGATCAAATTTACCTACATGACCATATCTAAACAACTCGTCTTGGTGTGTCGCATCTTGTCTCAAAAGGAAAGAACTGATGTAGTCCGCCATGATTGAGTAAAATACGTTTTTCAATGTTGAGGTCTCATCCTCCGCATTTTTAAAACGCTGACTGAACTTGACATATCCTCTCCAATCCAAATCAGTTGATTGTTGGTTATTGTCAAAATTCATCAACATGTTGCTGTAATCAAAATCATTGCCTCTTCGATATGCCGCGGTTCCACCTACTGTTAAGGTCATGGTTTCAGAGGCTGTTAAATCCACCTTGCCCACAACATTCAAAGAACGGTTGCGAACATTCATACGGGTATCTATCTTTTCAAAATCATTTGCCGTTAAAAAATCTGCATTGTAAAGCGCTCCATTCACAGTACCATCGGCTTGAACGTTCTGGCGCAATGGATTAGTGCGCAAACCTTCGATCGCATCGTCTTTCATTTTATATACTCCACCATATGCTGGACCTCCGTCCACAACATCGGTGTAATTACTTGACAAAAAGAATCCCAATAATGGGCGACCCTTTGTACCATCCGCTTTTTTCTTAAACAAAATTGGTCCAGACAATGAACCTTCCAACAGGTTGTAACCATATTTGTCCAATCCAATTACTTTATCGTTTACTTTAAATCCAGATGAAATGGCCTCTATTCCTCCTGTATAATTAGCAGAAGCAGAACGCAATGAGATATTAATTACACCACCTGTAACGTCACCAATATTGGCAGGAACACCACCAGTGATAACCGATACCTCTTCAATGGCTGACTTGGGTAAGGAAGAAGATCCTCTTACCTTGATTCCATCAATGTACACCCATGTTGAACCCGTACGCGCACCACGGATTGAAATTCCACCACCGGTACCAGCGCTGCTGACACCCGCAACAGTCTGAGCCAATCCCAATGCATCACGAGAGGGCATGCGAGCCAACTCTTCACGGGTTACTGTTCCACCTGATGCTCCACCATCTTTGTCAATCAAAGGGACTTTAAACTCATTGATTTCCAATGTCTTCAACTCTTGTCCAGCACTTAACTCTGTGTTGGCGAATTGAATTTTTCCTCCTGAAATAGGAACCCCTTTCAACTCCTGAGAAGTATATCCCACGAAATTGAACTGAACGTCGTATACCCCTGGGTCAATGGGTTTAATGGTGTATTCACCGTCAATATCAGTTGCTCCTCCGGTAATCAAATTACCATTGAGAAATAATATTACGTTGACAAATGGTAATGGCTGCTTGGTATCTTTATCAGTTACCTTTCCCTTCAAAGTACCAGTGTTTTGGGCCATCGCACCGGTCAAAGTGACCAGCAAACCAACCAACAATAGCGTAACCTTTTTCCGCATATTAGGATAGAATTAATTGTACGTTTCCTTTGTTAAAGGGTGCTAAAATAAGGAAAAAGACCTTTTTTAACTCATCTTAACACCAACTATTTATTTTACAACCTCTTTTAAATTGATTTACAACCATTTAGCTTTTAAAAACAACTCTGTATCACCGCTGTTATCAACGATTTCTTATCTATTCCTACCGCCTGAGCTTGCTGGGGAATAATGGACGCCTCGGAAAATCCTGGGACCGTATTTACTTCAATGACATGGGGTACATTTTCCTGAATGATAAAATCGACACGGATCATTCCTCTGCAATTCAAATCTCTATAAATCCCTTTTGCAGCAAATTGTACTTGCTCAAAAACAGAGCTTTCTACACGAGCAGGTGTAATTTCTTCTGAGGCCCCATTGTATTTTGCCTCAAAATCAAAAAACTCATTGGTTGTAACAATTTCAGTCAAAGGCAGTGCTTTCAATTCGCCTTGCCATTCAATTACCCCACAGGTAACCTCTATTCCATTCACAAATCTTTCAATGATGGCCTGCGGATCAACAGCCAAAGCTTTTTCAACTGCCTCCATCAAACCTGCTGAATCCTTCACTTTGGATGTTCCCAAAGAAGATCCTCCATTGTTGGGTTTGACGAAGCAAGGCAATCCAACCTTTTCAAGAATCCTTTCCACATTAACTTCCTCACCGTCCCGCACAACAACACTGTTGGCCACTTTATATCCCAATTGATGTAAGGCATCTGTAGTGGCTTTTTTGTTAAAGGTAAGCGCCATATTGAGCACATCACCCGTTGTATAGGGCAAACCCATCAAATCAAAATAACCCTGCAATAACCCATTCTCGCCGGGAGTTCCATGCACAATCATGAAAACACCATCAAACTTCAATTTCTCTTTTCCGGTATGGACAGTGAAATCGTTCCTATCCAATGACCATTCTTGTCCTGACTCTGAAAGTCCATACCATCGCTCTCGCTCAATAACAACTTGTGTTGGTTCGTAAAGTCCCCTATCAATATTGGCCATGATCATAGCAGCACTGCGCATTGAAACCACTGACTCGCCGCTATAGCCACCACATACCACTGCTATTCTCTTTTTGGATTCCATTCCCATTTTCCAAATATCTGTTGAATTCACCTTTATTAACTCGGTATTTTCACGCAATCCATTCACGAGTCGTGGTTAATTGTTTTTGAGAAAAAAACCGCATCTTTGCTTTGTGAAATTCAGTCAACGCCTTTTTAGATTTCTCATCGGTGTAACCATTGGTTGCTTGCTGGTTTATGTTATGTTTCCCAATTATGATTGGTTGGGCTGGCTTCCCGGAAAACAAATCAGAGGAAATATACTTTCTAGACATCAATCTGTTGGTCCAAAAGCCATGTGTGAAGCCAACTTTTTTGCCGTTGCTGAAGCCGATTGGAAAAATGTCTTGGCTGACGGCTCCATCAATTTTGAGAAAAGCCGAACCAAAGACCAAGACAAAACGTACTATTTGGAAAACGATGGTATCGGTGTTGAGGTTTTACTCAAAGATTCTACTGCATACATTCTACACATTCACCGCATTGGTGTGAATACCCAAACACCTTGTCAAGATGAATAGCTTATCTCTCATTGATTCCATAAAAAAAACAACTTCTGATCAACTCGAAAAGTGGCGCGCAATCAGAAGACATTTGCATGCCCATCCTGAATTATCTTTTAAAGAGTTCGAAACATCTCGTTTCATTAAAGAACAACTAAATGAGGCAGGAATTTTCTTCACTGATCGTTGGGTTAATACCGGCATTACAGCATTTGTCTATGGCAAAAATCCAGACAGTCGATTGATTAGTTTGAGAGGAGATATGGATGCGCTACCCATTTTAGAAAAAAACAATGTGGATTACAAAAGTCAAGCAGATGGTGTTATGCACGCTTGCGGACATGATGTCCATACCACCTGTGCACTGGGAGCGGCTATGGTTTTACATCAGTTGAGGGATCAATGGGAAGGGACTATTCAGATTATTTTTCAACCTGGTGAGGAAATTTTACCTGGCGGAGCCAATGAAATGATCAAAGCTGGAATATTCAACGAGCATAAACCGCAATCCATATATGGTCAACACGTCTACCCTGAATTGCCGGCTGGAAAAGTAGGATTTAAATCTGAATGGTACATGGCCAGTACGGATGAAATTTACATCACCGTAAATGGCAAAGGAGGCCATGGCGCTAAGCCCAATCAGTGCATTGATCCTATCGTTGCTGCTGCTCAACTCATTCTTGCGTTGCAGACTATTCCCAGCAGACGTGCAGAGCCCGCAACACCAACAGTACTTACTATTGGTAAAATTGAGGGAAAAGGGGCAACCAATATCATTCCAGAGCAAGTCACCATGGCAGGAACGTTTAGGACTTTTGACGAACAATGGAGATACCAAGCCCATCAACTGATTCATGAAACGGCAAAAGGTATTTCACTCGCAACTGGAACCACGATCGACGTTGACATTCATGTTGGATACCCAGCCCTCTTCAATAACCCTGAAAAATCCGCCTTGGCAAAATCACTAGCTGAAGAATTCTTGGGAAAGGAAAATGTTGTTGAATTGTCTTTAAGAACAACGGCTGAAGACTTTGCTTACTTTGCGCAAAAATTTCCCAGTTGTTTTTATCGTTTGGGAACCACTAGTCCAGATGGTAATCAATTCAACGCTCCTGTTCACAACAATAAGTTTGACATTGACGAAAACGCTCTAATAACAGGGGTTGGATTAATGGCTTATATTGGGGCCAAAGGTTAAATTATCTTGTTGTACTCATATACAACAAAACCATATTGATGCTTCTCATCTTTTTCCTTCTTGAACAATTCTTTCCGCTGCCATAAAGACTCGTCAAATTCGGGAAAAAAAACCTCTGCGTCATCAAAAACAGCCTCTACTTGGGTAATGTACATTCTATCCACTTTTCCTAGTTGCAGGGATTCACGGTAAACTTGCCCTCCACCAATCACAAAAATCTCTTCATGCTCATCTTGCTGAGCTACTTCAATGGCCCCTATTAAATCTTGTACCAAAACACAACCCGGAGTACTAAAATTATCTTGACGACTAATAACGATGTTCAATCGGTTTTTAAATGGTCTAAACTTTTCTGGAATACTCTCATAATTTTTGCGGCCCATGATAACTGGGTGCCCAAAAGTTTTTTCCTTAAAAAACTTCATGTCTTCTGGAAGATGCCACATGAGGTCATTGTTCTTGCCTATTCCCCTGTTGGTGGACATGGCAACGATAATGGAAGTAATGGGTGATTTCATTAGACGGCCACTGCGGCTTTAATATGGGGATGAGGATCGTAGTTTTCTAAGGTGAAATCTTCAAATGTAAAATCAAAAATGTCTTTTACATCAGGATTTATTTTCATTTGGGGCAAGGGTCTGAATTCCCTTGATAGTTGCAGTTTTGCTTGTTCCACATGGTTGCTGTACAAATGAACATCACCACCAGTCCAAACAAATTCCCCTGGCTGATATCCACACACTTGAGCCATCATCATGGTCAGTAAAGCATAGGAAGCAATATTAAACGGAACACCCAAAAAAGTATCTGCACTGCGTTGGTATAATTGACAACTTAATTTTCCATCAGCTACGTAAAATTGAAACAAACAATGACAAGGAGGCAATGCCATTTGTTCAATGAATGAAGGATTCCATGCAGAGACAATATGTCGTCTTCCGTCAGGATTTTTCTTCAACCCTTCCACCAACTTGGTTATCTGATCTGTCTGTGTTCCATCTGGATTAGGCCAGCTTCTCCATTGATAACCATAAACTGGGCCTAAATTTCCATTCTCATCTGCCCATTCATCCCATATACTAACACCATTCTCCTTGAGATAAGCAATATTGGTCTCTCCCTTTAAAAACCACAACAGCTCATGAATGATGCTCTTGGTGTGTAATTTTTTTGTCGTTAACAACGGAAAACCCGCATTCAAATCAAAACGCATTTGGTAACCAAAAACACTGAATGTTCCCGTCCCAGTTCTGTCTGATTTCTTAACTCCATCGTCCAACAAATGTTGTAACAAATCATGGTACTGCTTCATAAGGCTAAACTAATCTTCTTTGTTCAAAACTAATACTATACATCCCATTTATTCACTCACGACACGCAAGGTTTTCATTACCCAACGCGCCTTCTCCTTGGCCACTTCAATGTCCTTGTCCATAACCGTCACATGACCCATTTTTCTGAAAGGACTTGTCTTCTCCTTGCCATATAAATGAACATAAATTCCGGATTCCTTAAGAACGGTTTCCATTCCCTGGTAAACAGCCGATCCCTGACAATCTTTGTCCCCCAATAAATTAATCATTACCGCAGGTTGAAGAATAGCTGTACTGCCCAACGGCCAATTTAAAATGGCTCTTAGATGTTGTTCATATTGTGATGTAATACAACACTCAATGGTATGATGCCCGCTATTGTGCGGTCTCGGTGCAACCTCATTCACCAACACCTCCCCGTTTTTTAAAACAAACATCTCAACCGCCAAAACCCCTACCACCTGGAATTGCTCCGCCAACCGAATGGCCAAACTTTCAGCCTTTTCTAATATCGACTTCGACAACGCTGAAGGAGAGTATAAAAACTCAACAAGATTCGCCACAGGATTAAACTCCATATCTACAGCAGGAAATGTTACCACTTGACCCGACTCATTTCTGGCCACCATCACCGCCAATTCACATTCAAAATCTACCCAAGACTCAAGAACCGAAGGCGCATCAAAAGCTTTGTCTATTTCTTGGTCATTTTGTAAAGATTGAACCCCTTTTCCATCATATCCTCCTGTCCTTAACTTCTGCATGCAAGGAAAAAAAGATTTTTGATTGACCACTTCATCCTTATTGTCAACCAAAACAAATGGCGCGGTTGGAATACCATTCTCTTGATAAAATAATTTCTGTAAACCCTTGTCCTTGATGGTTGACAAAACATGAGGCTGCGGAAAAACTTTCTTCCCCATCTTTTCTAAATCGTACAGCGCTTGTAAATTAACGTGCTCAATCTCAATGGTAATAATGTCCTTATCTGCCGCCCACTGCATCACGGTATCATAATCATTAAAATCTCCAACAACAAAGTCTGAAGCAATCTCTGAACACGATGCGTTGACCTGCGGATCGAGCACTGAAATATGAACATCATATCTACTGGCTTCCTCTATAAACATCCTTCCCAACTGGCCTCCGCCTAATATTCCAATGGTGGGTTGTTTTTTCCATGCATTTGACATGCAACAAAGATAGCGGGGAATTGGTCTTTAGCCTTATTATTGCGAATCATGAATTATCAAAGTACTTTCTTTTTGCTCGCTTGTCTTTGCTCAAGCTTATTTACCAATGGACAAAATCTTCAATCCATTGAATCCATTGAATACGATCCCATTCAAGGACGATTCCTTGTCAGCAATAGCAATAGCGTTGTGCACGTGGATGGCAACGGGGACGGCGTTTCCACTTTACCTAGCCCATTGGCCGCTGCCTATGGAATGGAAATCTTCAATAATCACCTTTTTGCCATTCACTCCAATAGCGTAAAAGTTTTTGATCTTTCCAATAACGCCTTGGTCCAGCACGTCACCATTACAGGGGCAGGATTTCTGAACGGAATGGCATCAGACGGAATAGCCCGAGTTTGGGTTACTGATTTTAGCACTAAAAAAATCCATCAAATTGACTTCTCAGATATGACGAGTCCAGTTACCACCTTGTTGTCCAACAATACAACAACCACACCCAACGGTATTGTATTTGACGAGGAAAATAACCGCCTCGTATTTGTCGCTTGGGGAAGCAATGCCCCCATAAAATCATTGAATCTCTCCGACAATACCATTACCACATTAACTACTACCACATTAGGAAATTGCGATGGAATTGACAAAGACGGAATGGGGAACTTTTTTGTTGCCAGTTGGTCGCCCAATAGAATTACCAAATACAGCCCTGATTTTTCTGTCAGTCAGATCATCACTGTGGCCGGGGGGCTCAGCAATGCCGCAGATATTTGCTACGCCAATGAAATTGACACGTTGGCCATTCCCAATTCTGGAAATACTACCGTGGTTTACGTTGGCTTTGACAATACACCAAACAACATAAACAACTTAGGCCTTAATTCAGATTTTAGCGTTGCTTCTTTCAATGACCGCTGGGAAATAACTCATTTCAGTAACAACCCCAAGGATATCAATTATCTTTTGCTCGACAGTCAAGGCAAAGTAATTTTCTCAGAAGAATGGTTGTTAGAAAACACAACGAATAGATTAATCCTTCCAAATCCTTCTTTGTCCAAAGGCAATTACTTTTTGGTTTTCCCCGACAGTCCGTATAAAGCCATCAAACTTTTAAAGATTTAAATAAGTTACCTGATCTCTAGGAATTTCAATTTTCTTCAACCCTCCATTGGGGCCTTGGATAAAGAACGGTTGGGCAATCTCTTCTCCCAACATTATTTTTAACTTGGCCTTGATGCGAGATATTTTTTCGCTCATAGAATTACTCAATGGGTTGGTTAAATCAGCTATTCTATCCTTAGCCTGATCGATATCCATATTGGGCATTAACGATAAATAAATACCCAAAAGCTCTTCATAATAATCTGGGAGATAAGACAAGATAATGCCCATGGGATGCCGAAGAAAAAATGTATAAACCGTCATTTCCAAAGGCCTAAAATTCACCTTCAAATCTGATAGCTCAGGAAAAGACAATTCCGATGCTGCCAAATTTATGTTGAGCGTAGGCAATGTTTGAACCGTTAAAAAACGTTCCCTAAATAAGACTTGTGCGCGCACATGATCAAAAACTTGTAAAGCCTGACGGAGTAAGTTTCTATTTACAGAATGATTGACAAACGCTTTCATACAATCCGGACAAATATCTGCCGTTCTCAACTTTAATATCACTTCGGTTTTATTCCAACACATATCCATCATACAGCCTTTGGGTGTTTGATGGGTTAATGGTAAGTAGCCCGAAATATCTCCAAACGTTTGATTCTTTAATATCGTAGACATAACATGATAAGCCACAGGATAAACAGGCTCTGAGAGAATGTAATGATTCCAGTAGAGTAAATGAATAAAATGATTGCGACCATTGTGCAACTCGGATCCAACAAACCACTTCTCTACGTTGGCCTGATAAGTAAGAATAAAAACATGATCATCCTCCCCGACATACAATGGGGTTTGTACATTGGATATTTTTCCGCCTTCTGAAACAGCCTGTTGATTGCGCTTTCTAAACTTTTTGATGAGATCAAAAAACTTCTTCCACGGGTAAGCGCTCACCTCCAAAAAATCAAGTCTTGAAGCGTCCATCATGATTTGAGGAGCGGAGATCTTATTCAAATTTACCAATTCCTTTTGATCAAAATCATCATCACTCTTCTTGATAACCCTTTTGGGTTTACCCAACATTTCTATAGACTCATAATGGTGAATAAATTCAACCTCCCCCTTAAACTGCTGTAAATACTGAACAACAGAGGCAAATACTTCCTCATCTACCTCTGCCGTTCGTATCAAATGTGCTCGAATCATTTTTTAGGCTTGTTGTTCTTTTTATCAAATTTAAAAACATCTGTGAGCTTTCCTGTTCCTTTAGCGGCAATATAATGATTCATCATGTGATCAATCTCTTGAAACATCTCTTTGGTCTGATTTTTCTGAAAACGCACCTGCTTATTGGCATCTATATTCAGCTTATCCGCCATGTCAAAAATATCAAAATCAGCACCCATCAAAATAAAAGACCATTTGCCCGTTGCCTTTAACTCCTCTATCATGCCTCCAATTTGTTTGTAGCCAAACTCCTTAGACGCGTTTTCCTCACCATCCGTCAGGATAACACAAACGACATCGTCCTCTTGCTTCATAATATGTTTGATCCTCTGAATACCTTGACCAATGCCATCCAACATTGCCGTGCAGCCAGAAGGAAAAAGACGTTGATTATTTAACGGTTCCAAATGAGCCGCCGGAACGCTCAAAAACTCAAATTGTACTTCGTTGTTAAAAGTCAAAAAATTGACTTTAATGGGAACATTTGGACTATTCGCCTGAATGTTCTTAATGGATTGAATTTGCTCATTCAACGCGCTCATGGTGCTGTCCCAGCAATCAGACATGCTACCGCTACGATCCAAAATTAGTAAGTAATGTGTTGTGTTCATTGGAAATAATTTAGAATGCAAATCTCCAATTTGCCTTCTTCTTATTTCACATTTACAAGCTTGTAAGCATCAATTACCCAGAGTATCCAAAGGGGTAGCAACAATAGTGGTATCAACGGTTTCCTGCACATTTGACTCATCTACAACCGGTACCAGCAAATCTTCCACGGGAATTTTTTCTAATGCTTTTTCAACCTCCGCTTCTTTCTTGTTTCTGTTTTCTATAGTCCAAGATGTGCCGTATCGCTCAAAATAATCTTCGCCCAAACATTTCATCAACTTCATTATCTTCCGCTTGCGCTTTTGCATGTAGGCAGTTGGTCTTTCCAACTTAAACTTCTTTGGATTGGGCAAACAAGAGGCAATCAACGCAGACTGCTCCCTGGTTAAATTACCGGCTGTTGTGTCAAAATACAATTCTGAAGCGGCACCAACTCCATAAGTACATGGCCCCATTTCAATGACATTAAGATACATCTCCAATATGCGCTCTTTGCTCCAAAAAAATTCAATCAAAACAGTAAAGTAGGCTTCCAATCCTTTCCTAAGCCATGAACGAGCTGGCCATAGAAAAACATTTTTAGCCGTTTGTTGCGAAATGGTACTGGCTCCACGCTTTTTCTTGTGCGTCTCATTGTATCGTTGAGCTTTCTCAATGGCTTCCCAATCAAAACCATTGTGCGACATAAAATGATTGTCTTCACTGCTCACTACTGCCAATTTCAAATACTTGGAAATATCATTTGCATCTACCCATTGATAGTGATATTGACAATCCTCCACCTTGGCCCTATCCACCATATGAAACAAAGTAATTGGGGGGTTAACCCACTTATACAAAAGCACCCACCCAATCGTAAACCCAAAGAAAACGATGGAGGACCAGAGAATTATTCTAAATATCAATCGAAACATTACTTACCCATCTTCTTTAGCAATTCTTTCGGAATAGCGTCTTTATGAACCACTAGACATACTGTCTTAGCTTTAAAATAAGGGCTTGATACATTCTGATATCCTTTGGATGAATTCTTCTCACCCCATGAATTTTTTGTCAAAAAATACAAATTTCCTTTTTGATCTTTACTCAACCCCACGATATGCATTAAATGATCGTCTGTAGTGGCAAATCGATCAAAATCCTTTTGACGTGATTCCTGAGTAACCAATGGCTCATTGTGAATCACGGTAAAAAGGTCTTCCTTCTTGGTTGTCTCATCTACCAAAACAGCAATATTATTTTTAAACGAAAAACCTTTTTCACTAACATCAGCATCCCAAGCGATGCTGTAGCCTTGTTCTAAGGCATAAACTGCAACTTGATAAAACTCTTCTAATGGTAAATTATAATACTGCCCTTTAGACCAATTATCCGGAACCTCCACTGCAAAAGACGAATAGAAAGGATGATGCATGAATGAAGTGAACATAACATAATCATCCGCCTTGATGCCCAAGGCATCCCTGAAAGACGCTGGCGTGTAAGACTTCCCCTCAAAATCAAACGAGGTAGGTATTTTCCCAATGTAAGTATCCAAAAGACTTTCCACACCTGACTTCCAATCTGAGTTTTCTTCATTCAACTTTCTGTCCAAAACCATTTTGGCAGTGGTTTCCATGTAGGCATCTAAAACGTTATGGTTATACACTGTAGAACCCATAACAAAGCCGCTAAAAGCACGTTCTGGTACCAAACCATATTCTCTTACGGCTTGTATAACATCATGGCTCAAACCTCCAGGTCCCAACTGCTGCTTACCTTGAAAACGTACATAAGACTCTACTTTCCTAGGATACATCAATCTAGGATTAATCAACTCTGACAAATCCACTTGCTTGTTGTTAATGCGCGCCACCTCTGATTCCAAAAATGAAACGGTGGCAAAACTCCAACAAGTTCCGGTTTGACACTGGTCCTCAACAGCGCCATGCGTAATTTCCTTGGTAATACTGAATTGATAGGGAAATGCATTTTGATCTTTCTGAGCCACCGCCATTGTGGAGAACAAAGAGAAAATAAATCCTAGTTTTTTCATATTGCAATGGTAAGACTTTTCACACGAATTAGAAAACAATTTCACCGCTGGATAACTACATTTGCCTTGTGTTACAAACGCAATCATTAAAATACCAATATAGTTCTGGGAGACCTTTGATTTTCCCGAATATTCATTTTCAAAATGAAGACCCCGCACTCATACTTGGGGAAAGTGGTTGTGGTAAAACAACATTACTGCACCTTTTAGCGGGGCTGAGAACTCCATCCGAAGGCAATGTTCAATTGGGTCAAACGAACTTGTACTCTCTTACAACTTCTGAAAGAGATGCATTTCGAGGAAAAAACATTGGCGTCGTTTTTCAAACTTCTCATTTCATCCCATCCTTGTCGGTACTGGAAAACATCACGATGCCTTTGTATCTCAACAGCCAAGTGCAAGATGAGAACAAAGTAAAAACATACTTGGAAAAAGTAAACTTGTTTCACAAGGCATTTCAGCCCATTGGGTCACTCAGTGTTGGTGAACAACAGCGCATTGCAATAATCCGTTCAATCATTCATGAACCCCAATGGATTTTTGCGGATGAACCAACCAGTGCGTTGGATAACAAAAATGCCAATCAAGTGATTTCACTTTTGATGGACATGACCAAAACCGTCAATGCCCAGTTAATCGTTGTAACACATGACAACAGATGGGACCATGTCATTGCTAATACTGTCCGTTTATGAATCTGATTTATTTGGCAATAAAAAACATTAAGCATCAATGGCTCGATACCCTACTCAGTGTCCTATTGCTGGCCTTCGGATTAGGTACCGTATCAATGCTCATTCTGGTTGAAAAACAAACTTCCGAGCAATTCAATAAAAACATTCAAGACATTGACATGGTCCTGGGCGCCAAAGGAAGTCCACTTCAATTGATTTTGGCCAATGTCTACCACGTAGATGCTCCTACTGGAAATATCAAAGTGGGTGATGCAAGAATGGTGACTGAAAACCCGACCATTGAAAGTGCAATTCCTCTGGCCTATGGTGATAACTATGAACAATGGCGCATTGTTGGAACGCAGCAAGGTTATCCAGATCATTATGAAATGAAATTGGCTCAAGGCAAAAATTTTGAAGAGGAGTATGATGCCTGCATCGGAGCCGATGTAGCCAACGCAACAGGTCTAAAATTGGGTGATACTTTTCTCAGCACACATGGATTGGATCAAACAGAAAACGACGAGGAACACGCCCACCACCACAATTATACTGTTAAAGGAATTTACGCTCCTTCCGGAACTGTAATCGACAAACTGATTTTAACGCCTGTTTCCACTGTGTGGCACGCTCACGAAGACGAACATCAAGAGGAAGAAGTTAATGATGCAACACCAGTAGAAAAAGATATTGCAATCCAACAATTGCCATCAAGACCATTGGTAAAAAAGGGTCCCATGATGATGCTTAGACCCGCTAAAGAAAGAAAAGCATCACCAAACGATAACAAAGAAGTTACGGCATATCTTTTGAAGAAAAGAACACCGATGGCACAAATGATTCTACCCAACCTCATCAAAGAAACCAATATGCAATTGGCATTGCCTGCCATTGAAATCAATCGTCTCTCTGAAAGTTTTGGAATGGGAATGGATACCATCAAAGCCATAGCATTGGTCATCATTGCCTTATCATTCATCAGCATTTTTATTTCTCTTTTCAACGCTCTGCGAAAAAGAAAAAAAGAAATTGCCATCATGAGAACCATGGGAGCTTCAAGAATCAAAGTTTTTTGCTTGATTCAACTAGAGGGACTGATATTGGTGATTGTGGGAGCCGCCATTGCCTGGGGACTCAGTAGAGTCGGTCTGAGCATCCTGAGCAATCAATTAAACAACAACTTCCATTACACGTTTAACATCAAAGATGCATCTTGGGAGGAATTGTATTTATTGGTCTCCGCACTTTTGGCTGGAATGATTGCCTGTTGGATTCCAGCCTATCAAGCCTACAAAATGGACATTTCAAAAACTTTAAGCAATGAATAAATTTGGATTTCTTGTCGTGTTTCTTTTTCTTTTCTCTTGCGCCTTTTCCGCAGAAGAAGATCCCGTTTTTGTATTAAAAGCCAAATCACTTCCTACCGCTCAAAGTTATTATTTGCCTAAAAATATTGAACATTTCATGGGCGGTCCTGTGGAATTAACATGGAAAACATTAACCGATGTGGAATTCAAGGACATTTATGTCAAGGAGCTAGACGCGTATTACTGGAAGCCAACATTTGGCGTCAGCATCAAAGCTTTGGAAGGCAAAGAAGTATACGTTACAGGCTACGTGATTCCTGTTGACTATGACGCCAACTTTTATGTGGTCTCTCGATACCCTTATGCCAATTGTTTCTTTTGTGGTGGTGGCGGGCCTGAATCCGTTGTAGATCTTAGATTCACAGCCAAGCACCGAGCCTACAAGACAGATGAACGACTCACTTTTAAAGGAAGGCTTAAGTTGAATGGAGACGACGTGTACCAGATGAATTACATTTTGGAAGGTGCCGTTGAATTCAAACCATAATCAACATTTACTACCTTTGCCCCGCAATTAATTAAATAAAATGGCAGCTACTACCGCAGACATCAGCAATGGAATGTGTTTCCGAATGGATACTCACATCTACAAAGTAATTGAGTTCTTACACGTAAAACCAGGAAAAGGTCCTGCTTTTGTTAGAACCAAATTGCGCAACTTGAACAATGGAAAAATCATTGACCATACATTTAACTCAGGTGTTAAAATTGACACTGTTCGCATTGAAACCCGTGAATATCAGTACTTGTACAAGGATGATTCTTATAACTTCATGAACATGGACGATTATGAGCAAATCACCATTCCTGAAGCCATGATCAATGCGCCTGGATTTTTAAAAGAAGGGATGAAGTGTATCGTGATGTTCAACGCAGAAGATGACCAACCCATGTCATGTGACCTGCCTACTTTGGTAGAGTATGCCATCACCTACACTGAACCAGGAATCAAAGGAGATACCGCCACTAACGCAATGAAGCCTGCTACTTTGGATGTAGGGGTGGAAGTTAGAGTGCCTTTATTCATCAATGAAGGCGATTTAATCCGAGTAGATACATCAACCGGTCAATACCATGACCGTGTGAAAAAATAATGAACTGGCCGTCAAATGACGGCCTTTTTTTTTGCATCTTAGCCCCCTACATTATTCATGCAACAGGGGTTAAAAGACAAAATAAAACAGCGTGACTTCAAGTTACAATCGCTACTTGAAATCACAAAAGCCATCAATGCCAATGCGCACATTGATGACCTTTTGGCTCTTTATCAATCCATCCTAATTGAACAATTACAAATTGGGAAAACCCTTTTGGTTGCTACTCAGGATAATGAAATTACTACCTTGATGGTTCATGGTTTTAATGAACCTTCCATTTGGCACACGCACATTTTAGAAAATGCCAAAAAACACAAACCCAAAATTGAAACCATTGAAGACAATGGTACACAAGTGGTCATTGTTCCCATTGAAAAAGAAGGTGTTGCCATTTCATTTGTTGTTCTTGGAGACAACAACGAAGAAGAAATAAGCCTCAGCCCTTCCATTAAACATATGCGCTTTGTTCAAACACTCACCAGTGTCTTGATTGTTGCCATTCAAAACAAAAAACTCGTTGCCGAAAGCATCGCGCAAGCTGCGGTAAAAAGAGAATTGGAGTTGGCCGCAGAAATGCAAGGAATGCTCCTTCCTAAAAAACTTCCCAATACGGAGACGTTAACGGTCAATGCCTATTACAAATCCCATGGCCAAGTGGGCGGCGATTACTATGATTTTATCCCCATCAACAACCATGAGTGGATTTGCTGCATGGCTGATGTTTCGGGCAAAGGAGTGAGTGCTGCCTTCCTAATGGCTGGTCTTCAAGCACAACTCAGAAGTCTCATTGAAATGTACGGAAATGACTTAGAAAAAATCATTTCTTCCCTCAATAGAAAAGTACTTGAATCGGCGCAAGGCGAAAAATTTGTCACTTTCTTCATTGGTCATTACAATGAAATAAATAGAGCGTTTTCCTATATCAACTGTGGACACAATCCTCCTTTTTTATACAATGATCTATATTCACAATGGTTAAATGCTACTTATCCTGCTTTGGGCATCGTTGATGAATATTACCCATTAAAAAATCAGCTTATCGAAATTCCAGTCGATAGCCAATTATTGCTGTATACAGATGGATTGGTGGAAGTGGAAAATGAAATGCTTATCCCTTTTGGTGAAAATGGGATTCAACAAGCCTTTGAAAGATATCAAAAAGGCTTCTCCAATGATTCTTTGATGGACAGCGTGCATCAATTTATAGGAAAAATGAAATTTATTGATGATATTGCTTTGCTGCATATTGTCATTCAATGAGTTCAGAAGAAAAAATACAACAACTGGAAAAACAAATCTTGGAAGCCAAAGAAATCCAAGAAACCATTCAATTCATTGTTGGATCCGTTTTGTCTCAAAACACAATAAAAGATGTTTTGTGGCAGATTGTTCACAATTGCATCAGGCAATTGGGGTTCTCTGACTGTGTGATTTACTTATACCATGAAAATGCCAATGCCCTCTTTCAATCCGCTGCACTAGAAAACAAAACCATCTCCTTTCAAGAAATCAACAACCCCATTAAATTAAATCTGGGCGAAGGCATTGTTGGCCACGTAGCAATGAATAGGAAAGCAGAAATCATCAATGATACATCTTCAGATCCACGTTACATCATTGATGACGCCTCACGGCTTTCTGAGATAGCCGTACCGATCATTCTCGGAGAAAAACTAATTGGTGTAATTGATAGCGAACATCCGGAAAAAAATTTTTATACCAAAAGACATCTCGAAATTCTTTCTACCATAGCCTCCTTGTGTGCTTTTAAAATTGACAGCGTCCACACCATGGAAAAAATGCAACGCGTTAATGCACAATTGCGCATTGCTCAAAAGATTGCTCAAATGGGCTCATGGGAGTATCACATCAATACAGGCAAACTCCACTTCCACTCAAAAGTGGAGGAAATGATGGTAAAAGCAAACAAAGAACCTGGTCTAAACTTTGAAGAATTCGAAAAAAATCTTCACCCTGCTGATGCGCAAACCTTTAGAGACAATTGGCAACTGTTTCTGGAAAAGGATATCGCTGAACCCGGTTACATTCGGATTATTCTCAACGGACACCAAAGAGATGTCCTATGGAGAATTGCAGATAAAAAATACATTGACTTTGACAAGTCGGGCATTATCCCGGGCGTCTTCTTGGACATCACCGACATTAGAAATTTAGAGAAAGAAAAAGGGCATCTCATATTGGAGTTGACCAAACGCAATCAAGCGCTCTCGCAATTCAATAAAATCATTTCACACAACCTCCGTGCGCCAATTGCCAATATTTTAGGTATTCTTAGCCTACTAGAACATTTGCCAAAAGAAGAGGCTGAATACCAAGAACTACAAAGTGAATTGTCTCATTTGGCCTTTGGAGTAGACGGTATTATCAAAGATTTAAATGGTGCTTTAAGCCACAACATTGAAATCAATGAAGCAAAATCCAAAATCAATTTCAAGGACATCATTCAAAACAACCTTGAACTGTTATCCGCGCCCATCAAAGAGGTTAATCCAAGCATCCAATTGAATTGCATGGCCGAATTCGCCTTCGGTTTCCCCGCCTATCTCAATTCCATTTTTTATAACCTCATGGGTAATGCGCTGAAGTACAGACAGCCAAACAAACCATTGGAAATAGAAATTTCAACTTTTACCGACGTGCATAATGTGCATATTGTTTTCAAAGACAATGGAAGAGGAATAAATACAACCAAAAACGATGATAAAATATTTGGTCTTTATTCTAGGTTTCACAAAGAGATTGAAGGCAAAGGACTTGGTTTATTCATCACCAAACAACAAATTGAATTCATGGGAGGAAGTGTTTACGCTGAGGGGAAAGAAAATGAGGGTCTTTCCATCCACATCCAACTCCCAAAAATGTAATCCATATGATTATCATTATTGACGACGACCCCATAAGCAGTAAGATAGCGGCCCTTTCCATAAAAAAGGGAATCCCCGAAAAACAATGCATCATTTACAACAATCCAGAAATTGCATTAAAAGACATTGTAGCACTTAGAAATAATCAACCAGAATTGAATCCATTACTTCTCATTGATATCAACATGCCCGAAATGAACGGATGGGAATTCATTGAAGCCCTCAATGAACAGATGCCTGAAACGGATAATCAATATTTGGGAATGATATTATCTTCTTCAGTAGATCCTGCTGATATTGACAAAGCCAAAAGCTATCAACGCATTGTAAAATTTCTCACCAAACCTTTCACGCTCGACACAACAGAATTGCTTAAGCAATACCTTTTTTAATGACCCACTCCTTATGAACCAGATAAGAAATAGCCATCCAAAATGGGACAGCTATTTTATCTGAATCCAAAAAGTTGTTGAGGAATCCGTGCGCGAAATAGGTCACCAAACCTAAAAA
>JACCDZ010927782.1_pt1 | contig 18975 bp, 15 predicted proteins | sample 7449551 | NCBI WGS metagenome assembly JACCDZ01 (sample SAMN15323452, study PRJNA562643) | freshwater metagenome | isolation source: river surface water | place: USA:Blue River Watershed | collected 2017-08-18
AGTGCTTGGGGATCGATCGCGATGCGGACAGGTTGCCTCGTGACATGATCTCCCCAGCCCTTCATCCACGAAGGTGGTTCGGCGCCTGATGGTTTCACCCCTTCGAAGTGGTCGATCATCCGAAACAGCTCCAGAGGATCGGTCGTTGTACGACAGTGCTGATACCGTTCCCACAACGACATGATGGGCGGGAGTTCGTTTTCTCCTGGGCGTTCAAACAACGATAGCCCGTGGCAACCACTGAGCAGAACCATGAGGAGACCGACTGTCCATCGCATGAACGTCAGTCGGCACTATAAGGATGGCCTTACAGGATCAGCGCAAGAGCGGTGAGAAATAAAAAGCGGGCCAGTCGGCTGGAGTCCGCCCCCGAGAGTATCGCCTGAAAATGCAGCAGAAGATGAAGAGTAACCAAAGCTTACGCACTGCCATCAATGAAGCTCCCCGTAGCAAGCTACGAGGAATCACAAGCTGAAAGTAGCTAGTTGTCCATTTGGTTGTCCAAACGCATCGCGACGACAAATTATAAACAATTTCAGTTTATTACAAAGAATGAGCATGTCCTGAAAAGGCTGGTGTCGACAGTTCGATTCTGTCCCTCGGCACCATATTTCGCATACTGAGAGATTGTTCTACGTAGGATGGTGGCACCTGAGTGGCAGTAAGTGGCACCTGTGCCGCTTTTTTGGCGTTCAGGATGGCCCGAGCGAACGACTCCAAGCACGTCACCGCATCTCGTAATCGTCCAGCCAAGCTGCAAGTTGTCTCGTTGGGGGGCCAACGCCACCTCCTCGAATTTTTTCTTCAAATTGCGTCCTGAGTGGAAAGCTTACAAAAGCATTCACTGCATCGGGCTCAGCTGTCCGTTCTGACCCACCTGGACCACACACAGCTTACGATTGAGGACACCGTTAGGATTGAATGAGGTGAGGCCCTGCAACGTGGGGAGCGAGTTGGCCTGGTCGAGAAAGGCGCGGAGTTTCTTCCCGGACGTGAGGCCTGTTCGAACTCCTTCGAGGACAACCTGCACCGCCTCATAGGCTTGCGCGGCAAACATCGACGGTTCAGCATGGTAGCGGGCTCGATAGGCCGCCACAAATTCTCGAACGGCAGGCGTTGAGCTTTCGGCACAAAAGCTGTCGACGAAAATGCCTCCCTGAATCGATTTGTCTGAAAAGTGCGCCAAGTCCTCGCTGTGCCAGGCGTTACTCCCGAGCAACCGCACCTTCAAATCGTGGAAACGCAATTGGGCGGCGATCGCCATGGCCTGGCGAAAGGCGCCTGGCAAATAGATCGCGTCGAGCGAGCGGCGCGACCGGGGGTCTTGCCCCCTCTTGTCTGTGTGAGGACTGGGTTCCTTCCCGGCCTTCGTGTGGCGATCCTGTTGAATGCGCCTCCAATAGGCCGATTTCAAGCGGGTGATCTGTTTCGCGAAGTCGGTTTCATCCTCCTGGTAGGATTCTACGTGAATGACCTCTCCACCCTGCCGGCGCACTTCCTCGATAAACAAATGAGCAAGTTGGCGGCCGTAGCCGTTCTCGGGATGAATGACGCCAAATCGGCGATAGCCGAGCTGGCCCATCGCATAGGCCGCGATCTGTTCCGCTTGCAACGGATAGGTCAAGGCCGTGCTGAAGACGTAGGGACTGAGCTGCCGCACATTGGGCAACGTGGCGCTGGGCGTGATGAGCGGAATCTTCGCATCATCGACCACCTTCGCGGCAGCCTCCACCTGTTGGGAAACCAGTGGGCCAATCACCGCCAGGAGACGAGGTTCATCGAGCAGCGCGCTCAGGAGAACCTGAATGGGAGTACCGACTCCCATGTCTCGCACGACCAGTTTGATCGCCGCCTGCCCCGCATCACGGTTCTGCCGATCAATCGCAAGTTGAACCCCATGCAGCACCTCCTGTCCGTACGCAGCCATCGGCCCGGAAAGGGGAAGCAGCGCGCCGATCCTGTAGGAAGGCACGGCATCGACGTGAGAGGGCCGAGTAAGAGAAGGAGGCGTGGCAGGTGGACCAGGCTTCTGGCTCGGAGGAGCCTGGCAGGATGTGCCGAGAAGCAGGACGATTAGGAGATAGCAGAGACGGCCGGCAACAAGAGGCACCCGGACTCCCTTGCGACGAGGGAGTCTGAACAAGCAAGCTGGTTCAAGCACCTCGTCAGCATTGGCATGACCAGGACCTTGTGAATGAGAAAGCGGTTGATTGGAACAAGATCGCAGCATCGGATGCTAGGCCTGGGTCTGTAAACAGCGAGGCCATACTCGGCTCTCGAAAGAATCAAGCTACTGATCAGAGTGAAGATTCCCCTGCGACACAAGCCAACGGAGGCAAGGCCATATTCTCAACCGACCAAGGAATCGAGGTGGGATCGTCCTGAGTTCCAGTCGCACAGAGCGCAACAGGGACAGTCTCAGGTTTTCAAGCGAGTGCCCTGGCGATGATATGATGACGTGCAGGCTCTTCAGCTGTTACTTCACCTCGATTGTAAACTCGCACACGCGTGTGCGAGTACAGACCGCCCCTCCCTCGGATTCGACTCTCACCTTCCACCTCCCGAGTAAAATATTGGTGGTATGGAACGCGAGGCGAAACCCATCTCCTGTTATCCTGGTCTTGTTGGTCCATCCTTTTCCTGCGCCAGGCGGAAACCAGGTCACCGAAATCGGCAACCCTCCAGGCTTTGACTTCATGAGACTGAGGCAGGCGTCTTCGCAACGCACCTTCATCCAAAACCAGAGCTGACCATATACCTGCGAATGCCTCACGACATCTTTGAACCGGCCCTTGGGGACCCCATCGACCACATCATCCGCGAAGGCGGCTTCGGCCACATATAGCCGTTTCAACCCAGCATCACTGCTCGCAGCTGTCCCTCCGCCGGGAGTTTCCGTCAACGGCACATCTGCCTTCTTCGCTACTTGCGAACCCCCCTCCGGCTGACGAATCGGAGCGTCTGATTTGGCCATAGCCTGCTCCGACTCTTTCTCTTTTGCGGCAGCTTGAGACTTCGCCGTTTTGCCTCCGCTTTTCGAGGTTCGTTCTGAAGACTTCGAAGCTTTGTGAGTCTCACGAGCAGGTCGTTCTGCTTCAGCCGGTTTGACAGAAGTGGTACCCGTCACAACCGGTTCGGTTTTTTCAGCGGACTGTGTCGTCGAGCAAGCCGGCAACCCACTGACAAGCAGCCCGATTGCGCAACAATCTCGAATACCTCGCCAGATGCTTTGGCTCATCTCACGTCCGCGCCATTCCATCGCATGCCTCCTACTCGGCCTTTCCGAGAAAGGACATGAAAACTCGCTCGCCAACAGAAAAGGAGAAGGGCCAGTTGTTATGCACCGAGTTTCGCAAGGTCACTCCGTTGCCGATCAGCGAATGCGTACGTTTCCAGCAAGGGGGATGACGGTTCCAGCAAAGCGAGTTCATAGGCCGCATGGTGGCGATCAGGCAGAGTGCCATTGTGCACAATGTCGATCAGCATCTGCCGGCTATACAGTTGGCCGTTGCGATAGCGAGTCGTGGTGTTGAATCGAGCGGCATTGGTTTTCCACCAGGAGGCGAGTTTGGCTGGGTCCGGCCAAGGCAACCCTTCATCCGGATCCTCGACAAAGTCGTCATCATCGGCCGCCTGAGCCGTCGAGGGTGCGGCGGTCGTTGAAGTGGGTGGCGGAGGGGTTATTGCGACCAGGTGATCCTTCTCCAGATTCAGGCCAGTGATGCGGGCGATAGCTTCACCGGCCAATCGAGAGAGCGTCGGGTCAGCAACAAGAGGAATCAACGCATCCACAGCCGAGGCATACCCAAGCCATCCGAGCGCACTCACGGCACTGCGCGCCGAGTCGGGCTGATTCAGTGTGTCAACCCGGAGACGGGCATCTTCAGCCTGCCCTGCCAGACCAATCAGAGTAAGCGCGTCGCTCGCTTCCTCGCTCTTCTTTTGGATCACGGCACGGCAATAGGCCAGTGCTTTTTCACTTCCCACCAGCAATCCAGCCCTCATCGCCGCACACCGGACATGAGGACTGTCCGAACCGAGAAGGCCTTCAAGCCGAGGCATGAGCGGTCTTACACGCAGTCGCCCTACGGCCGTAGCAGCGGCAACAAGAACGGCAGGATCGTTGTCCAGGAGCGACAATTCGAGCTGCTTCTCATCGATCGCCGCGCGCCGGAAGCTCAAAGTGTCAACCGCGAATGCCCGAACGCAAGGTTTCGCAGCCGTCAACCGCGAGCGAAGGATCTGTTCAGCATCAGAGGAAGGCGAATGCCGGAGCGCTTCCGTGATCCCTTCTAAGGCTGGACCTTCTGCCTGATCAAGCGCCTTCGTGAGTTCATCACGACACCCAGTGTCTCCAGTAGCGAGCGCCACATACGCCGCAGCAAAAGCCTCACCACGTTCGCCATTAGTGAGTTTGGGATTGAGAAAGTTCCAGGCATCTGCTTCTGCCAGGAGAAGACCATCAAGGTGAGCCAGCAGTCTCTCTTCGAGATCCGCCAACCGGCCGAGATCATAGACTCGATCGCCGAGCGCATTCCCCCGCTGCTGGCAGAGAAAATCGGCCTCTTCGAGATGTTCTTCTATGATGTCGGTCAAGATCATGGGCATGAGCGGAACTCTCTCTAAACATTTTCAAGGAGTGAAGTGTGTTATCCCTCGGGAGCCGGACACATGCTTCTCTCTCCTCTCAGAACCGAAGAAATCAGAACTAAATTGGCTCGCAATCCATTTTCCACCACTCGGCATTCAGCTTGAGCCTCCGCTAGTTAGAAACTATGATTACTCACGGTGCTTATAGTCTAACCCGCCCATTGCTCGGGGCGAAGGAACGTCAATGTATTAATGCCTGAACTCTCAATATGATGTTTCACCTTCTCATGTACAATAATGGCATTGACCGACTCCGCCAATCTGAAACATAGCAAGCTCCGAGTAGCATCTTCGCTAATTGCGAGTGAATCGAAATCTCTTGAGATAAGAGCAGGCGTCTCTGAATCAAACGATGAGTTATGAAGATCTGCTGCAGAGACTGCACCAACTATGTTAAAGGAGACATAATTGTCATATATTTTGCCGGTTGACTTTTCATGGATTTCTGCTTGGTAACTGTCGAGGTTATCAACTCCAGCCTCTCTAAGAACTTCAAAAAGTTTTTTTGTCATTAGCGGGACTGGACTATCCCAGAATTCCGCCATCATTCCCTCATCGCCATGCTCGATTGTCGCTATAATCGGTTGCGGAGGTGGTTGTTTATACACTGCGACATTTTGGCCCTGAACAAATCTAGCACCAGAGCGCCATGATCTGAATGGGTGGTCTGGCTTGTGAGATATCACGGCGGTGTCTTGCTGATGAGAGCTCAGACATAACATTACATGGTACATAGTATTACCAACATTAATCGGCATCTTTAATGCCTTTTTGCTTCGCTTCCATAAATGCCCGTCCCCACATGGATGTGTAGACATTGAGTGGCCAAGTATGGCCAGTCAAATACGCCGCACATTTAGCTGATACTCTGTTAAGCCTCTCTACTAAACCATACGGAGTAGGTATCCCTAACTTCTCTGCTTTTTCATAACGGTCTTTACACTTGCTGCACTTCATTACAAGAAAAGAGCGCTCGTACCGATTTATATAATCTTCATCGATTTTATCTAAAATCCCTTTAACAAATTTTGTACTGTAATCGACATGTCTATCGTGGAATTGTCCTTTGGCCAACCTGGTTGCTTGCTTAACGTAAAGCCACTTTCGATTGACATTGCTTATTTCGTTCAATTCCCCCGTTAGAAGATTGGAATTTGGATCTGCCGGCTCCGAGACGTCTTCATGATCTTTATCTGCGTCGTCTTGGGTCCAGACTTTCATACCACCGCGTCCACCACCTACTGCATAGCTGCCAGGGAGGTAGACCCCATTCTGGATTCCATTGACGTCATATCCCACGTTAGACCAAACTTGTCCATCACCATAACCATGGTTCGATTCATCTGATGATCCCTTTTTGCACATGAAAGCCAAGATTGGATGATCTTTTAGTGACTCTTGGGCTGGGATACAGTGATGGGCAGCGCACCTGACCGGATACGTATGAGTTATCTTGATGCTGGATACATCACTGCGATCTCCTGTGTAGCACTCTATCTTCACAGGCTTCTTCCCCTTGGCAAGAACATGAGAAAGATCATCTTTGGGGTTGATGATGCTTTCGGATGGCTCATAGTCAGCTTTGATTTTGTCGTATAAGTGAGTCCCTTTGGGGGCTTTCATTCGGTTTCCCAACGTTGTACCGACTCCAATCAAGTCGTTTTTTACCGTTGGAGGATTTTCTAAATCGTGGTCAAACGGACATGTCGTTTCATCAACATCAACCATTGTTGGACTAATCGGTTCACCAATATCAGGCATAACCAGCCCTCACTACATAGCCGTACATAAGCTGTTATCCCATGATATTTTTCTTATTATGAAACAACGGATCCCCCAGCCGACACACGTTCTTGCCTTCAAACTTTACATCGAACGAGTACATCATGAATTCCGCCTCGCCCTTGAACGAATTGCTCACCACACCGCCGCCGGCATTACCAGCCTCATCCCCGCTGGTCATCGCATATTTGGCGCCTTTTACCATGGGCATCTGCCCATCGGTCTTCACCTTCGTCGGGCCGCTGGTGGTGTTGGACGCCATGCCGATATTGGGATAGGGAATCGGCACCGGACCTCCTGGTGTCGGCGTTTTACACACATCAGGGAATACGGTGCTCATCCCCCCGCTCTGTTTGTGGACCACTCCGCGGCTGTTCGCAAACACTGTCGGCATGGTCCCCTCTCTCCTTCTAGTTCGGCAGCCCCTGCACCAGTGTCGCCGCCCGCTGCTCACGATCCGACGAACACCAGACCAGTGACGGTCCCTTGAGATAGCCTTTCTGCATGCCCACTGTAGCCAAGCCGATCATCACCGGCCCCAGCGCTGCGCCTGGGTCGCCGAAGCAGTCCACCGGATGTTCCATTCGTAGCGGCTCGTCGAACTTGTCTTTGCTTCGCAGATAGGCGACGCCCCATTCTTTGGACCAGAAACTCTCGCCGTTAAATCCGGCATAGACGGTGCGCACCGGTTCCGAAGTGGATGGGACTGCCTCGAAAAGCTGTTGCACCGTGTTTGCCAGCCCCTCGCCTCGATAGACTTCTTCGCTATAGCGATGACCTTTTTCGACTCCGGTCGCCACCGCCATCACTCGCGCCATGGGTTTCTGTTTCTCCGCAACGGCCTTTTCCGATGAGAGGAGGAGAAACCCTGCGCCTTCGCCCGGCACGAATCCATCCATCACGCCCTCGGCCAGAATACGGCCTTCCATATCCAGCGTGCCGAGCAGGTAGAGGTCCAAATAGGAATCGACGCCTCCCACGACGATCTGCGTAGCTTGCCCCGACACGATCCGCTCGAAGCCTTCTCTCAAGGCTATTAGACCGGCGGCCCTGCCCATGGGAAACACCTTGCTCGCTTTCAAATTGAACGCGATCCCCGCTTGAGTGGCGAGACGGGTCAAGAATTGTTCCCCCGCCGGATCGGGCCGACCAGGGAGGGCATCCGCGGTCCCGACGAGGACCGGAATCGAAGTGATGTTCTGCACGCCCTTCAACACTTCTTGCAGCGCCGCGGCTCCCAGCCGGAGCATCCGCATCTGCCGCGAGGTGAGACCGACGACCTCTTCGAGTGACGGAACCAACGGCGGGAGTGCTTCATCGGGCACGAGTCCCATCGTGAACGGTTGAAACCGCTTGTCGTACAGGGACGTTTCCGCCATGCGAGCGATTCCCGCCCGGACCGACGCGGCGGTCTGCTTGGCCCCAATTCCCACAGCCGTCACCATTCCGACTGCCATGATCGCGACTCCTGGGTCCGGCATCATGCCGCCGTCCGCTGGAGGTCCATGTTCTGTAGCGTGATGTCCACCTGTTCCACTTTCAACGTCTTCTTGTCGCACTGCACCGAAGACCGCCAGGTGAGACAGAGAGTGGCGTTCGAGGGCTCCAGCAGCACCGTCTCCAAATTCAACGGTGGGGTTTCCGTCCGTCCCGCGATGCGCACCGCCGCTTCAAGCCGACAGATCGGCAAGGTACATCGTATTGGGCCGTTCGGGGACGCGTTGATGATCTCTACCGGCTCCCCGCCCTTCAGGTACCCGTGGCACACGAGGTCCGGGTGCGCTACGTTGAAGAAGCGAGGATTGAAATCGTCAGGGAGGTACGGCGCGCGGGTCTTCTGCCAGACAGCATCGTAGGTTCCCGCGTAGGATTTTCTGGGCTCCCATGACGACGACAAAGCGCCAACACCGACGGGCGGAGGCAGCATGCGGGGTTTGTTCATGAGATGCGACGGGTCTTCCAAGTTTGGCAGTCTCATCCCCACCATCTGTTTTGTCTTTCGTTTCCCCATGAAGCTGCAGCCAACTGGGTTTCGCGGCTCAAAGATCACCTGTTTTTTTTCGGGGTTCACTTCGTGAACTCCACCGAACGCACGCTCGTACACTAACGGGATGGTTTCAAACGGAAGAGGGGCCGACATGCGCACGCCTATCCAGCCCTTTTCCCACACCCGATCGCCGAAGACCCTGATGGTCTTTCGTCGATCGGCGACCGTCACCGTCACGTCGAGTTGCTTCATGGGACGCCTATCCGGGGCGCTGGCCACTCCCACCATGACCACATCTGTGGCTGGTTTGGTCAAATGCGCCTCTGACGCATACTTGATGCTCGACAGCCCCGGCTCCCCCCAATACTCGTCTGCCAGCACCACTGGACGCTGCGCCTCCGCCACAGAGATGGTGGAGCCGAGCGAAAAGGTCGCTTTCACCACGACGTAGAGCGTATCCACCCCTTGCTCGTTGGGAAAGATGGCAATGTTCGCCTGAAACGGAGTCTTGTTTTTGAGTTGTAGCATCAGTTGATTTGCACGCTCCCGCCCTTGATCCGGTTCGGACCGGACGACCGGGACAAGATCTGGGTTCCCCTTATGACGATCTTGCCGTCCTTGCGCAGCGTAATGCTGCCGCTTCCGCATCTGAGGACAATCTCTTTCTTGCCTTCGAGCACCAGGCGCTCCCCGTCGATGACCATTTCCTTCGGCTTCTCTAATTCGTCCGATGTCAGGACCATCGAGGCCATCGTTTCCAGGCGATCTTCCATCACACCAACAATGATGGGACGGTTGGGATCCCCTTGCTCGAATACGAGACAGACTTCCCGTCCCCTATTGCTTGGGTCGGCCAGCTCACTGCGCTTCACCCCTGACACAACCCTGGCGGGTATGATGCTCCGTCCGTCAGATTCGACAAGGATCTCCCCCGAGGCATCACAGCCAACCAACCGACCGACACAGGGCGACGAGAGCCTGTCTTCGTATCCCGCCCTGACTCCTGCTTGGTCCATGGACTGCCGGTTACTGGCCATAGCGCCCCCTCCAAACTGACCATCTAGTTTTGCGTAATCTGTGAACCTTTCAAGGCAAGATCTCCGGACGCGTTGACCGTGATCTTTCCACCCTTGATGACGATGTCCCCATTGCTCTTCATCGTGATCGAAGCGCTGCCGGTCTTGATCGTGAGTTGGTCTCCGGCATCCAGCACCATGTTCTTTCCAGCCGAGATGGTTACATTGCCGCCGGCGGTGACGCCGATGTTTTTGCCGGCGGTCTCGGTGATGCTTTCGCCGACATCTACTGATTTGTTCTTCGCTACGTTCTCGCTGCTCAAGGCGCCGACGACGACCGTTTTGGCCCCTCCGATTTCCTCGGCCTTGGCGCCGCCCACCGTTTCGTTCATCGCGGCGCCGACGCTGACCTGGTAGGCGCCCCCGATCGTCAGGGCGCGAGCCAGCGCGATCGTGTGAGCCGACGCCATGCCGACCGTAATGGCTTCGGCACCGCCGATCGTCTCCGTGTGGTTCGCGCCAACTTTGATAGTTTTGTTTGCCCCGATCGTCTCGCTTTGGTCCACCCCCACCGTCTTGGCGCGGTTGTTAGTTACGGCCAATGTTTCGTCATGGCCGACGTTTTGGTTCTTGTCGTTCTCAATGGCGATCGTCCAGTCCTTTTGTCCGTGGAGAAAGATCTCCTCACTCCCCTTGCCGTCCTCAAAGCGGAGCTCGTTGGAGCCTCCGCCGCCGGTGGAGCTGTTGGACTTCATCGTGCTTTTGGTCTTCTCGCTCGGGAGCGCATAGGGCGGCATGTTGTCGCCGTTGTAGACCCGTCCGGTGATGATCGGCTGGTCTGGATCTCCCCCCAGAAACTCCACTAGGACTTCCTGTCCGATCCGAGGGATGAACATGGCACCCCAGCTTGCGCCGGCCCAGACCTGCGCCACCCGCACCCAACAGGAACTTTTTTCGTCACGAGTGCCTTCTCGGTCCCAATGGAACTGCACCTTCACGCGCCCATGTTTGTCCGTGTAGATTTCTTCGCCCGTGGGACCGACCACGATGGCGGTCTGAGGCCCCTGGACCGTCGGCACAGGAGTGAGGCGAGTTGGACGGAACGGCACGTCGGAGGGAATGCACTGAAATTCGTTGTGATAGGGCGGCTCGTTCGCCACATCTCCCGTTTCCGCCCCCAAGACCTGCGGCTGATGGCCCCGGTGCCGGACCTTCACGACCAGGTATTCACGATTCAGGTCGGACCGATGACATTGGTCCAAGGTAAAGCGGTAGCCCGGGATGATGCGGCAGCAATCGCTCTGGCCGGCGCCCAATTGTCTGATTGCCTGCGACTCCTCGAGCCGCACTTTGGCCAACTGCGCCCGCTCGCTGCCGTTCCGGCATTCGCCGAGATAGTCGTAGGCCTCCAATTTGCCGTCCGTCTTGGCCTGCGCGTCTCCCGTCACGTTCAAACGTGGCTTTTCGAAATCAAAATCCCGGAGCTTCACGGCGCCGCATCGGATCTCCCGGTGGTAAGAGAAGCCAGAGATATGCTCGCCGGATGAGACGCCGGCGGTGACTGGCGCGTGGTACGGAATGGACGAAGAGCCGGACGGCGTCGCGTAGGCTGAAGGATCGTCACCCATCACCAACACATGATTGGTTTCGCTGTGCTCGAAGAAATACCAAATTCCGTATTCTTCCATGAGCCGACTGATGAAATTGAGATCGGACTCGCCATACTGGACGCAGTAGGTTCGGGGCTTATAGCGGCCCGCATTTAGCGCGAACCGAAATTGGTTGGCGGTCATGCCCGCATCAAGCAGCACCTGTTTGATGATGTCGGGGATCGTCTTATCCTGGAAGATCCGGCAATTGGCGCGAAGCCCGAGCTTCCAGATCGTTGGCACAACCTCGGCTCTATAGAGGCCCCATTTCCCCTCTTTCCCGACATGTTCGAACAGGCTGACCAGGCCATGCACCTGACGCGTGCCCCTCGGTCCTCGAGCGGTCAGCAGGGCTACCTGGCCGACGACCTGGTCGAAATCGAGCTTCTGGTCCGACGAGGCCAAGTCGAGGCTGAAGTGAAACACTTCGGACAGCCCTTCGCTGCCGGCAAATCGCACGACTCTGAGTTTTTCCGCAGAATAGGCGCCGACCTTGAAGACATGCGGCGCTTCGGTTTGAGTATCGGTCATGGGCATGTTCGTCACCCCTGTGCCATCGCGACCGTCGGACGCTCGGAGAATGCCAGGTTGAAATCCCCATCTGCTCCCAACGCCAGACTCAGCCGATCCGGCAATCGCCCGCCTCCCATGCGCGACAGGATCTCGGTCGAGATGCGCGGAAGCAGCGAGCCCTGCATAATATGGTCGATATCGCGCGCCCCGGTTTCGACCTCGTTGCACCGCCGCACGATTTGCTCGACGACCGCCGGCTCATAGTCGAAGGTAATCCGGTGGCTCTCCATGAGCCGCTGCGCGAGGCGAGCCAGCTTCAACTCCACAATCATTTTCATCGCGCCGGCGTCGATCGGATAAAACGGCACGATCGTCATGCGCGCCAGCAACGCCGGCTTGAAATGCCGGCTCAACAGCGGTTTGATGGCCCCGGTCACCTCTTCCGGACCAGGCCTCGTCCCGCGCGCGCAGAGCTGGAGGATGATGTCGGAGGCCAGGTTGCTGGTCATAAAGATCACCGTGTTCTTGAAATCGATGACCCGACCTTCGCCGTCCGACAGCATGCCCTTGTCGAACACCTGGTAAAAAATATTCATCACCTCGGAGTCGGCCTTTTCCACTTCATCGAGCAGCACCACGGAATAGGGCCGTTGCCGGATCGCCTCGGTCAGCACGCCGCCTTCGCCGTAGCCGACATAGCCGGGGGGCGAACCGATGAGCCGGGAGACCGTGTGCTTCTCCTGAAACTCCGACATGTTCAATGTGACCACGAAGCGCTCACCGCCGAAGAGCGCCTCCGCAACGGCGAGCCCTGTCTCCGTCTTTCCCACGCCACTCGGCCCGACGAACAGGAAGACGCCGATCGGGGTGGCCGAGTTTCCGATGCCCGCTTTTGATGCCCTGATTCCCCTGGCGATGGTTTCGATGGCATGATCCTGGCCCTTGATCCTGGTCTTCAGGCGGTCGTCCAATTGCAGAATGGTCTGGGCCTCATCGCTGACCATCCGGCCCACGGGAATGCCGGTCCAGTCGGACACCACTTCGGCAATCACATCGCTATCCACTTCGATCCTGATCAGCGGATTTTTCCCTTGGATCTTGTGCAGGTCTTCCCTGGCCCGGTCCCACTCGGTCTTCAGGTTGCCGGCATTGAGGCCCCCTTCCTCCTGTATTTTCCCACGCAGCGCCAGGACCGATTCGGCAAGCACTTTCTCTTCGCGCCACCGTACAGATAATTGTTCCAATTCCTGTTTGTGGCGGGCGATGCTCTCATCGAGCGCGCTGATCCGTTCGGCTTCCACCGACACACCGCTGAGCAAATCGCGTTGATAGGCCCCGCGCTCCCGTTCCAGCGCCTGAATCGTCCGCTCGATGCCTTCCAGCCGTTCCGGCTTACTCGTGAGCCCGATCTTGATCCGAGCTGCGGCCGTGTCCAGCAAATCGACCGCCTTATCCGGCAATTGACGCCCAGAGATGTACCGGCTGGACATGCGCGCCGCCGCAACCACGCCCTCGTCCAACACCTGAACGTGATGGGCCTCTTCATATTTGCTCCGCAACCCGCGCAGCACCAGGATGGCATCCGTTTCGGACGGCTCCTCCAGCTTCACGAGTTGGAAGCGCCGCGCCAGTGCCGCATCCTTTTCGAAGTACTTTTTGTATTCAGACCAAGTGGTCGCGGCGATCGTGCGCAATTCGCCGCGAGCCAGCGCGGGCTTGAGAAGGTTGGCGGCATCGCCCATCCCCTGCATGCTGCCCGAACCCACCAGCATGTGCGCTTCATCGATAAACAAAATGATCGGCTTGGCAGAGGCTTTGACCTCGTCGATGACCGATTTGAGGCGATGTTCAAACTCGCCTCTGACACCGGCGCCCGCCTGGAGCAATCCAAGATCGAGCGAGAGCATGTCCATATTCTTGAGCAAATCCGGCACGTCCCCTTGCACGATCCGCAAAGCCAACCCTTCGACGACCGCCGTTTTCCCGACCCCTGCCTCGCCGACCACGATGGGATTGTTCTTCCGCCGGCGGGCCAGAATATCGATCATCTGCCGGATCTCCCGATCCCGCCCGAAGACCGGATCCATGCCGTTGGCCCGCGCCCGCGCCGTAAAGTCCACGGTGAAGCGACCCAGTGCTGTCTCCGCACCCCGGCCTGCGGCTTCCCCCTTCGCACCAGCCTTACCAGCTTCTCCTTCCGAGGACTTGGCAGTAATGTCGAAAAACTTCTGCTTTAATTCTTCGGCTCGCACCGGTTGCAACACGTCCTCCCCGAACCCGTAGCCGAAGCGGCCGAGATCTCTCACCATGGCGAGCAGCAGCGCGCCGGACCGGATTTCGGACAGATTCAGGTCAATCGACGCAATCATCCAAGTCTCCTGCAACCACTCGATGAGGCGCGGTGAGAACACGGGCTTGGCTGCATTCCCCGACTTGAAATCTTCAAGGGCGCGTTGCAAGGCTTTCTGCAGGCGGGCCGGCTCAATCTCAAAATGGGTCAGGATGGCCTGCACGTCGGCCGTGGGATCGTCGAGCAATTTGACCAGCACATGCTCGATTGCCACTTCGTAATGCGTGCGGGACAGACAGAGGCCCGCCGCGGACTCGAGCGATCGATTGCAGAAGCGATTCAGCCGTCGGATCAATGACCGCCTATCCACTGCATCCATAGATCAACTCCTTCGCATCGGCCATGCTTTGAATCAGTGGGCTGCCGCCCGAGCCTCAGTGGGGACGAATTGAAACAGGACATGCCGCGGTTCTGTATCGCCTGACCTGGCAGGAAGCCAAGTCGTTTGCCCCAGGCGGCTTCGTAAGCCGTTCCCTTCCTTGGACGTGAGGCAGACGGCAGGCACCTCACCCCCGCGCAGCAGCAGTTCTAAATCGGCGTCGAATCGATCCTGCGCAAACAGCCGAACCAGCGCCCACAACATCGCCAAGTCTTCGCTGCCCGGCAGGAACCTAAGGAATGCATCCTGGCTCATGGGGCCCATGGAAAGACGAAAGCTGGACTGACGGCTGAGCACCTTGTTCCCGAGCGTGCAGTCCCGTCCCAGACCACAGTTCCGCCGACCGAGAGCGGACTGTTGCTCCCGCGGGATCGACACCCATCGGCCGGTGCACTGTTCAACATGGACTTCGATACCGTCGAAGAAGTCGCTGAGCAATCCCTCCAATGCCGACGCCGATCGCGGCCGCTGGCTGAACAGCCCCACATAACGAAGCAGACGGATCCTCGGCAGGCCGGTTTCTTGTGCAAGCTCCTTCGTGCCCAAACCGATGAATGCAAACATCCGCTCCGAAAACCGATCTTCGCCGGAAGCCTCGAATTGGACGGGGTATCGGTACTTGGCCCAGCACCGATAGAACAGCGAAAGCAACCGGTGATGGAATAGATCCAGAAACGAGCGGACCGGTTCCTCCCCCTCCTCCTGAGCCATCAAGTCTTCGGTGTAAAAGGGAGGCAATGGCGAGGTGGTGCCATAGAGCCCCAAAAATCGCGTGGTCAACCGGAACTGAGGAGGATCCTTTCTGACCTGCTCCAGGCCTGCGATATCGGAGACCGGAAAGGCGAACGAAAGCTCCGGCCGAAATCGCAGAACCTCCCCCTCAGCCGGCCCGTCGCTTCCAACAGAGGCTTTAGGTCGGCAGAGACGCTCCAAAAGAGCGACCAGTTGAAAAAAGGAGTAGGCCTGCGGCCTCCGAACCAGATCCTCAATCAGAGGATGGCCTGTTGCCCGATCCTGATCGGCCATGAATAGATATCTCCCTGCTCGGTTTCTTTCACCAGTAACTCGGTGAACGAATTCAGAGAGGCATACAGAGCGAAAAACTCGCAGAGCACGCTGGCGAACAAAAACAGATCCCCTTCGCCGGCAAAGTGGTCCCTTCTGAGCGAAAGCGTGATCTCCGTCCCTCGGACCGGCGCGCCACAAAACAGGCAATCCTTCCCGCGGCTCTGCACGTCCACGATGCCTTCCAACAGTCGTGCGTGGGCGCGCTTCGCCTGGTCGTCTTGGCGCGCGGCGAAATTGTAGAGATCCAATAGTCCGCGCAGGGCTCCCACACTGGTCAGTGAAAGATAGTTCAATGACAGGTGCGACAGCAGACGCCAATGAAGGTCGCCACCCAGGGGGGCATGGCAGGGTGCAGACACCCTGCCGATATTCCGGAATTGAACGAACCCCGGCGAGCTGTCTGTCGGCAACTGAATATCCCCGACATGCAGCTTGCCGGCCAGATCGCCATTCGTGCAGGTGAGATGACACGTCACGATCTCACTCGGAACAGCCCCACCTCTCACGGGTATCTCGTCCGCATTGACAAACGAAACATAGGTCTCTGCTCCTCCGTCGCTCACCACCGATTGCCGGAGATGCGTCTGATAATAAATGGTCGAGGCCGCTGGACTCTTGCTCTGACGAAATGAGTAAAAGGGCTCGTAGGCCAATTCCTCGCCTGTCCCGCGCATGTGCCCGGTCGCGCCATCAACCGAGAAGATTTCATAATTCGAAACCGGAGCGGCCGACGGACGGATGAGGTATTCCGTCCGTTCATGGCTGACCTGAATCGGCTGGGAGTCCGTGGTGAACAAATTGACGATGGGAGTACAGAACAATCGGACGTGGTCTTTGGAGACTCGCAATGACGCGGGCGGCGCCTTGGTGAACAGGATGAGGATCTCAAATGTTGTGGCAGAACTTCGCCTGGCCAAGGGTCGGAGATCGGAGAGGTCCACGGCCAGAAATTTCTGGGGGAAGGCAAAGTACTCTTGGAGCAACCGATAGCCGTCGAATGCCGTTTGGGGATAGGGAAGCAAGGCCTCTTCCTTTGCAAACCCGAACGGCTGGATCTTGCAATCAGGCAAGCCCAATTCCTCGGCAGGGCGGCCCTGCGTCAGCAAGCGAAGTTTGATCTTGCCCACATAGCGGCAGAGCCAATAGTAGAGCGTGTAGGCCGGTTCACCGACCAGATGCAAACGCAGCCGCTCAATCCCGGCCTGTCCCAGCGTGGCTCCCGGCAAGGTGGCGAAGCGGAGACGCAGCGCGGATTGCCCCGAGCTGGCGCTCTCCATGGAAACCTGTTCAAGCTGCAAAGGATAGAGGTCCACGTCGGCTGTGGTTCGAAAACGGCAGCGCGTTCCTTCCATCTCGCGCGATTCCACTTCCGTTTCCCTCGCCGGAATCCGCTTACGCTCGGTGATCGCCCCCGGAATCGGGGTAAACTCCAGAAGGCTCATGGCAGGAACCGGTCTGAGGTAATGCGGCCAGAGCAGATTCATGACCCCGTGAATGAGCTCGGGAAATTCGTCGTCCAGCTTCTGCCTGATCCGTCCGGTCAGGAACGCGACTCCTTCCAGCAACCGCTCCACGTCGGGATCACTCCCGACATCGGCCACAAAATGCGCCTCTTTGGGATGCGCTTCGGCAAACTCCCGACCCAGCTGCCGGAGAAAATCCAACTCGTCCTGATAGTAGCGATTAAACGTCACGTCGATCACCCTGCCGACAGTCCTCGCCGTGATCCTTGCCGGACATCCAATTCACCCTGAGATGAGATTCACTCGTCCCGATGGACTGATCTCCGTTTTGAACTCCACGTGTGGTTCTCTCTCGGAAATGAGCGTTCCCGTGATCTCAAACCGCAGGATCGACTGTCCCAATTCAGGCGGCATATGGATTACCGACACATCGCGCAATCTTGGCTCGAACTGTGTGATGGAGCGCAAGATAGCGGCTTGAATCTCCTCCACGGCAGCCGGTTGCTCTTGAGCAAACTCCGTGAGATCCGGCATCCCGTACTCCGCTCGAATCAACACCTGATCCGGCCTGGTGTTCAGCATCTTCCGGAGGTGCCGGAGGACCGACTCCGCGAGGAGATGGGGGTTCTCCTTGAGCGCCTTCCTCGCGAGCCGCTCATCTCCCATCCGTTCCAATAAGCGACATTCTCGTCCCATGTACCCCTCCGACCAGCTTACTTCGGTACTTTCCAATCGTCCTGAGCTTCCTTCTTGTCGACCTCATGTCTCCAGATGGCCTTCTGATATGTGAAGGCCACGTCTTCCATATGTCCGAACTGCCCCGATGCCTTATCGAGACAATTGGGCATCCACGGGTGCATGGAGACAACGATCGCATGCTCCAATTTCGTCGTGAAGTAATGCTCCTCGGTTCCATCTTTCGCGATACGGTACCATTTGATCTCGACGGATTTGAGATGTTCTCCGGTGCAGAGCGCCTGGTACAGAAGCGGCGAGGCCTTGTCCACCTGCTTTACGATTTTGAGGGGGCCGTGCACGCGCTTTCCCGAAGCAAGCCCCGTCTGCGGATCGGATGGGATGCGCACTTCATGGTCGAATGCTTGGACCAGGATCGCCCCTTCTCGACCTTTCAGGTCGCATGACCCTTCTATTTTGCCTTGTTTTTCTCCTTCGACTGTCAAATAGGCTGGAATCGGCATTGTCTCTCCCTCCTCTTCTATTTCTTCTTGTCAAGCTTCCCGACCAGAGACAGCGTGAAGAACGCGCCCATATACTTGATATGTGGCACTACTTTTAAGTCCACCCGATACCAGCCCGGATTGCCCTCGACATCGCTGACCGTCACTTGGGCATCCCGTAAAGGGCGCCGTCTCCGCACTTCCGGAGTGACGACATCTTGCGCGGACACATACTGGCTGATCCAGGTATTGAGCTCTCGCTCAAGGTCCGCCCGATCCTTTGTGCCGCCCAGCTGTTCGGTCTGGAGCACTTTGAGGTAATGGGCCAATCGGTTCACGATGAAGAGGTAGGGCAGCTGAGTGCCCAGCCTATAATTCGCCTCGGCGGCCTTGCCTTCCGGGCTCTGGCCGAACGTCTTGGGCCGCTGGCAGGAATTAGCCGAGAAGAAACAGGCATTATCCGATCCTTTCCGCATGGTCAACGAGATAAACCCGGCATCGGCCAACTCCTTCTCGCGTTCGCCGGAAATGAGAATTTCGGTCGGAATCTTCGTTTCAATCCCACCCATGGACTCAAAGAGGTGAACCGGCAAGTTCTCTACTGTCCCGCCGCTGATCGGACCGATGATGTTCGTGTACCAACGTGACTTAGCGAAACTTTCCGTCAGGCGCGTGGCAAACGCAAAGGCTGTATTGCCCCACAAATAGCTCTCGTGACCGTAGCTCAGCGACTCGCTGTAATTGAACACCTTGGTGGGATTCGTCTCCTGGCTATACGGCAACCGCAACAGGAACCGAGGCAGGCAGAGTCCGACGGATCGCGAATCCTCGGAGTCCCGGAACGAATTCCATTTGATGTACTGTGGACCCTCGAAATGGGTCTTTAAGTCTCTAAGATTGGGGAGCCGGAGGAAACTCTCCATGCCGAAGAACTTTGGCC
>JACCDZ011513082.1_pt1 | contig 18975 bp, 21 predicted proteins | sample 7449551 | NCBI WGS metagenome assembly JACCDZ01 (sample SAMN15323452, study PRJNA562643) | freshwater metagenome | isolation source: river surface water | place: USA:Blue River Watershed | collected 2017-08-18
GGAGCAATGTTAAAAAAGGTGGAATCAATTACCGGAAAGAGTGGTGTTACTTGTAGTGCCAATGGTGATACTTGGGCAGTAGCATTTGACGTTTCTTCTTTGAAGATAAAAAATCAAGAAGGTACTCCAGTTAATTCTTTTTGTTTTGATTCAACAGGTTTTCAAAGACTTAATTTGGGAGGAGTATATGATGAAGTTCTTGGTGAAACTGTTACAACGGGTGTCTTTCAGTGCGCCCCATATGATATTTAAAATTTAAATCTTGCCCAAAATCCAAAAAAAAGCTAATATTTGCTCATGACAAATTCTAATGAAAATTTTGTTGTTCGCGGAAAATATTTACCAACCATAGGTCTTGAGGTCCACGCAGAATTGAAAACTCACACAAAGATGTTTTGTGCTTGTTTGAACAATCCTGATGAGGAAGAGCCAAATAAAAACGTATGTCCGATTTGTATGGGGCACCCAGGAACTCTTCCTGTTTTAAATGAACAAGCCATCAAAAACGTTTTGAAAGTTGGTTATTCTATTTGTGCAAATATTGCCGACTACACTGAATGGGACAGAAAAAATTATTTTTATCCAGATATCCCAAAAGGCTATCAGATTTCTCAGTATAAATATCCGTTGGTTAGTGATGGAAAAATTGGTGATGTTGAACTAACTAGAATTCATCTAGAAGAGGACACAGCAAGCTCGTCTCATGATAAGGGTGATTTCTCATTAGTTAATTATAATCGTGCTGGTGTGCCACTTATGGAGCTTGTAACAGAGCCTGTGATTCATTCTGCAAAACAAGCGGGTGACTTTGCTCGTGAACTACAATTGCTGCTTCAATATTTAGATGTATCTGAAGCAAACATGGAGAAGGGGGAAATGCGAGTGGAAGCAAACATTTCTGTTGCACTGGTTGGTGCAGAAAAATTTGGTACAAAAGTTGAAGTGAAAAACCTTAATTCATTTAGATCTGCAGAGAGAGCAATCGATTATGAAATTAACAGAATGATTGATTTGATTGAGGAAGGTCAAGGTTCAGAAATTGTTCAAGAGACAAGAGGGTGGGATGAAGTTGGAATGAAAACTTTTTCTCAGAGAAAAAAAGAATCAAGCGATGATTACAGATATTTCCCAGATCCAGACTTACCAAAACTAAAAATTTCAGAAGTGGCTGAATTTTCAAAAGACGCTATTTCAAAAGAAATTCCTGAATTGCCATGGCACAGAAGGGAGAGACTCGCAGGGCTTGGATTAAATGAAAAACAAGTTGATTTCTTTGTTAATGATATTAAGTTTTCAAAATTCTTGGATGCAGCAATTGCTGGTAATACAAATGGTGAAAAAATTAAGCTACTTGCTAACTATATCTCATCAGACTTGGTTGCATTGTCGAACGAACATCCAGAGATTTTTGCGAATGTAAAACCAGAAGGAGTTTCAAAAATTATCGATATGATAATTGGTGGTGAACTTTCTTCACGAGGTGCAAAAGACACTTTAGCTATTTATGTAAAAGAAGGTGGTGATCCAGCTGAAATTGCAAACAGGAATGGTTTGATTCAAAAGAATGATGCTGATGCAGTGATGAAAATTGTAGAGCAAATTATTTCTGAAAACCCAAATCAAGTTGCAGAATTCAAAGGAGGAAAGGAAACAACATTTCAATTCCTGCTCGGTCAAGGAATGAAGATCTCGAAGGGTTCTGTGAATCCTAAAATGCTCGGTGATTTGTTGAGGGAAAAGTTGCAATAAAATATTTTTGTTTGTTGTGACAGCGTTAACAAAATAAAAACTACCTTTTAAGTCCTGATGTTGCGGAGGACGTGAAAAGGTAGTTTTTGTTTTGGATGGAGGTGTCTGACCCCTTAGAAGAACAGCTTACCTAAATAAAACACACCAAGGGCAATAAACACGATGGCTTGAATTAATACTAGCCATGTTGTCATCTTGCTTGAACTTACCCAAATTTTCATTGTCCAAGTTGCAATTAAAAACACAATCAATTCATCTATTAAATAAAACAGCATGAATAATCCGAGATATAACCAGTATGCGCCAGATGAAATTCCTGCTTCGGCAAGGATCGCAGAGAATGCGACCGGTATAACAGCTGAACAAGGAAATTCCAGGATTGTGACAATAAAGGCAAAGACAACGACTGCTCCAAGTGTAACTGCAATACTTTTTTCACTTGAAAAAATATTTTGTAATTTTACAACAGCTTTTTTCAAAAATGGATTTGAAATAGTTTCGCATTGTGGTCCGTATTTTCTAAACTTTATAAATTCGTTCAAAAAATATATACCTCCAAGTAGTCCAATTAATCCGATCACAATTTCAAACGCGTGAATGAATGGACTGATGATAGAAAATATTTTCGCCCAGAAGGTGATTAACATCGCGTATGTGATGCCAGTAATTATCAAGAATGCTCCGCCAAAAACAAAAATTCTTTTTTTAGACTTAAATGAAAAAACTAGACTTAAAATCAGTATCAACGCTCCAAGTGAACAAACGTTAAAGCCGTCAAAGAACCCGAGCAAAATTGAAAGTAGGGGTAATGAAACGCTTTGGGCGGTTAAACCAAACATACCAAGTGTTCCTGAGTTATTTATAATGTCATATTTAGTTGTGTTTATTGTATCAACTTCACAAGATGCGATATCAGAATTTTCATCACATACAGCACCTGAAAGAGAAGAATCCTCATTTTGATTCTTAATCAATGCTTCGATTTTTACACCAGTAGTTTCTTTGCTATCAAAACCAACAACAAACCTTTTTCCAATAAATGTAATAGGAACAAGCCCTTGATATTGTTCGGCACCATATTGCTCAGATAATTTTTTTAACAAGACTGCTGAATCGCTTTTTGTGACTTCGTATCTGTTTATTTTTAGATCAGGATATTTCTGTACTAGTTCGTCCAAAAACTTTTCCTCGTGCTGACAATTTGTACAAGTTAGACTGTAAAAGAAATTAATTTCAGGTAATGCAGTTTGATTTGCCGCAGCACTGTTGTTCTGAGCAAACGCGAAAATTGGTAAAGATAATAAAAATAAGCCTGAAAATAATATTTTTTTGATAGACATTTGATAATTATAGCTAAATTTCACATTTATGCCACACAGTAATGGGGCCAGACATCACTTTGTTTATTCTTCAGAACAGAAAATAACCTTTTAAGTCCTGATGTGGCGGAGGACGCAAAAAGGTTATTTTCTGTTCTGAGATTTTCATCAGATGGTGCCTGACCCCACCCTACTGTGCTATAATTTTCACATGTTAAACATCAGAAGAATTCATCTAGGATCAGACCATGCAGGTTTTGACTTAAAAGAGTATTTAAAAGAATATTTAGAAGGAGGAGGTTATGAGGTAATCGATCATGGTGCCTTTGAATTAGACGAAGAAGACGACTATCCAGATTTTATTTATCCAGCAGTAAAGGAAGTTGCAAAAGATCTAGAAAACTCTCGTGGAATAATTTTGGGAGGTTCAGGACAGGGCGAAGCAATTTGTGCAAACAGAATTCCTGGTATTCGTGCAACAGTTTTCAATGGTCAATACGAACCTGTTGATGGGCGCGAAGTTCCAAATGAAATTGTTATATCAAGACAACATAACGATTCTAATGTTTTATCACTTGGTGCAAGATTTCTAAGTAACGAAGAGGCAAGAGATGCTGTTGATTTATGGCTTGAGACAGAATTTTCAGGACAAGAAAAACATATCAGAAGGTTAGACAAAATTGATACTCTCGACATTAACTAAATTAAAATGACAGATAAAAATTATATAGAAAAAATTCCAACAGTAATGCCAACAAGTTATCAGGATTTTTCCGATAAATTAGATAAAGTTTTTAGACTAGTCGATACAATTCAAGTTGACGTTATGGATGGAAAATTCGTGCAATCGGTTTCATGGCCTTATAACAATCAGGACGATGACGTCTGGAAAAAAATGCTTTTGCAGGAAGAAGGAATTCCACATTGGGACAAGTGTGATTTCGAAGTTGATCTGATGGTTTTGAATCAGATTGAAGAAGCAAATAACTGGATTGATGCTGGTGTTACAAGGGTTATTGGGCATTATGAGGCATTTTTTGCAAAGACAAAAGATGAACAAAAAGCACAAGAAGAAATTGAAAAATTCTTGGAATTGAAAACAGAAAGAGGTGTTGAAGTTTATTTAGCAATTTCACCCGACACAGAAAATGGCGTATTGGATAAATATTTAGATAGAATCGATGGAGTTCAATTTATGGGAATTGAAAATGTGGGTTATCAAGGGCAACCATTTGAGGAAAAAGTTTTGGAAAAGATTTCCGAGCTTAGAAAAAAAATGCCAGAGATAAAAATTGCAATCGATGGTGGGGTGGACTTTGAAACTGCAGAAAAATTAATTCACGCAGGTGTGACAAAATTATCAATCGGTTCACTTATTTTTAATTCAAATAATCCAGAATTAATTTTGGAACAATTAGACTCTATAAAATAATTAGGTGTTATAATTTATTTATATGGCAAATATTACAGATCAAAAGGTGAGCGAGTTAAAAGCGAGAGCAAATCAGATTCGTGAATCGATTATCGAATCACTGACCGAGGCTGGTTCTGGACATACCGCAGGATCTCTTGGAATGGCAGATGTGTTCACTTATTTATTTTTTGGAGGAATGAAACATAATCCCCTTGATCCAAATTGGAAAGATCGAGATATTTTTGTTTTGTCTAATGGTCATATTTGTCCTGGATTGTATGCAACCATGGCGCACGCAGGTTATTTTAAAATTGAAGAATTGCAAACTCTCCGAAAAATGGGCAGTAGACTACAAGGTCATCCGCACAGAATTGAATTACCTGGTATTGAAACTAGTTCAGGACCTCTCGGTTCAGGGATTTCACAGGCGGTCGGTATGGCACTTGCGATTAGGCTTGATGAAGGAAAGGAAACATCTAGGACAGTTTTTTGTGCAGTTGGTGATGGTGAATTAAATGAAGGACAAAACTGGGAGGCGATTATGATGGCAGGAAAATATAAACTTGGAAATTTGATTGTGATCGTTGATAGAAATAATATTCAAATTGATGGTTATACAGAAGATGTGATGCCATTAAATGATTTGGGTGAAAAATTCAAAGCATTTAATTTTCATGTACAAGAAATTGATGGGCATAATTTTGAAATGATAGACGAAGCGATCGGTCAGGCGAAATCAGTTTTTGATATGCCGTCGGTGATCATTGCAAATACAATTCCCGGACAAGGTGTTGATGAATTCGAGAGAAAACCAGAATGGCACGGAAAAGTTCCAAACAAAGAGGAGGCTGAAATGGCCTTGAAAGAACTTCGAACATTAGGAGGAAAAATAGATTTTCAACAATATTAATTAAAATTTCAATATGATAAAACCAGAAGCAAAGTTAAATCCAGATATTTTTGAAGAATCAATTAAAAAGGAACCTATCCGTGCAGGTTTTGGTGACGGGCTTGTTCAAGCAGGAGAGGAAAATGAAAATGTAGTCGCACTAACTGCGGATTTATCTGAATCAACTCGCGTTGATAGCTTTGCAAAAAAATTCCCAGAAAGATTTTTTGAAGTCGGAATAGCAGAACAAAACCTGGCGTCGGTTGCTTCTGGCTTTGCTGCGATGGGAAAAATTCCTTTTGCAACAAGTTATGCAATGTTTTCTCCGGGAAGAAATTGGGAACAAATTAGAACAACAATTGCATACAATGATCAACCTGTGATAATCGTTGGCTCTCATGCAGGCCTGATGACAGGTCCAGACGGAGGAACACATCAAGCACTCGAAGATATCGCCCTAACAAGAGTAATTCCAAACATGATTGTGATTTCTCCTTGTGATGCAATCGAGGCTAAAAAAGCAACTCTTGCTCTAGCAAAAAAACCAGCACCCGCCTACTTGCGTTTATGCAGAGAAAAAACAGCAATCATAACGAGCGATGAAACTCCTTTTGAAATCGGAAAGGCACAAATCTTTTATGAATCAAAAATGAAACCAGAGGTGGTGATTTTTGCCACTGGATTTTTGGTACACACAGCACTTCTTGCAGCAAAAGAAATAGAGGAAAATGGGACAGGAATTGTGGTGGTAAATATTGCGACAATAAAACCGCTCGATGTTAAATTAGTTGTTGAACTTGCAAAGCAGGCGGGTGCAGTTGTGACAATTGAGGAGCATCAAAAGGCTGGTGGTCTGGGATCCCTCATCGCTGAAACTCTTGCAGAAAATTTTCCAACACCAATTGAATTTGTTGCGGTAAATGATCAGTTTGGTCAATCAGGAAAACCTCAGGAACTTTTGGAACACTACGAATTAACTTTGAATAAAATAGAAGAAGCAGTTGAAAAAGTAGTCAATCGAAAATAATCTGATCACACTCGTGTATTTTACAACTCTTTGATATCTTCGTGGAGATTTTTTGCTACCTTGAAAAGATTTTCTACCATCCAATTTGTTTTATCAAATAACCAAGCAATAATTCCGGTTATAAAAATCGGTAACCATAAAACATAATAAAAGAATTTTCCGGGCGTCATTCATTTACATTACTACAACTTTGTAGTTTTCGGGAGCTTGACCAAGCAGTTTTTCAATTTCGCTTTGTGACAGGTGACCTGCTAGAGCGCCAACATATTGCACAACATTCATGGAATTGATTCCACCCCAAATAAGGCCTTCTTTAAGGGTTTTTCCAAGGATTAAAGCAGAAACAATTGTGCTTGAAAATGAGTCGCCAGCACCTGTTCTGTCTACTGGCGGTTTTGGATCTGGATAAATCGGGCAATTCAAGAATTCATTTCCGTCAAATGCGTATGCTCCATTTTTTCCGTCAGTGATGACAACATTTTTTGGTCCCAAATTAAAAATTCCATTTAATAATTTTTTGATGTCTTGTTCGGAATTTTTTAGAATTTTTTGAGCTTCCTCTTTGTTGCAGAAAAATATTTCAGTTGCTTCGTAAATTTCTCGTATTTGTTCATAACCCAATTTGATTTGAAAGGTTCCTGGTTGAAATGCGAGTTTAGTTTCAGGATTGTCTTTTACATACTTTGCAATTTCTTTGTGAAAGGGTAATGAATTTTCTGCAAGTGAACTGAGGTAGATCCATCTAGGAGACCTCCACATTTTTGGCATCGAATATTCATATTCATTGTGATGCACTAAAATTGTTCTTTCGGCTTTTAATCTTAGGATATAGTTGTAGTTAGATTTTTTATTTTTGTGAGCTTTAACAAATTTATTTCCAATATCATTTTTTTTCAAAGCCTTGAGAATTTCTTTTCCTTGGTCATCCTTTCCAATGTTTGAAACAAGTGATGTTGCGAGACCAAGTTTCATCGCTGTGTGGCAAGCATTCGCACTGTTTCCAGTTCCAGGAACAATCACTGCCTCTTTGTATGGCAATTTATCTCCAAAACGCATACATAATTCTTTTGTTTTTTCTGGACCGTCGTTTTCAATCCAAGCATTTTCAAGTTCAATAAAAGCATCCGTTGTTGTGTCTCCAATTCCTAAAAAATCTATTTTTTTCATGAAATAATTCTATCACAAAAAAATCTGATATAATCAACAGATATGAATGAAAATGAACTTATAAAAACTGTTAAACATTTATTACAAAAAGGAAAGGGTATTTTGGCTGCGGATGAAAGTAATGTCACATGTGACAAGAGACTTACTGCAGTAGGTATAACACCAGACGAACAAAAACGCAGAGAGTACCGGGATTTATTATTATCAACCCCAGAACTTAAAAATTATGTTGCTGGTGTAATTTTGTATGATGAAACTTTTTGGCAAAATAATTTGGATGGAGAAAACTTTGCAACAAGTCTTGCTGAGAGAGGGATTTATCCTGGAATAAAAGTTGATAAAGGTGCTGTAGATTTTGTGGGCTTTCCAAATGAAAAAATTACAGAAGGATTGGATGACCTGTCAAAGAGACTAGAAGACTACGCAAATAACGGTGCAAAATTTACCAAATGGCGTGCCGTAATAAAAATCGACGACGGTGCAGGTATTCCGACAAATGAATGCATACATGCTAATGCAGAAAATTTGGGTCGTTATGCAAAAATTGCACAGTCTTTTAACCTTGTGCCGATTGTTGAGCCGGAAGTTTTAATGGAAGGTGATCATTCGCTTGAAAAGGCATACGAAGTGACAAAAAAAGTTATTGCCGAAGTAATGCGCGAATTAAAAACTAATAATGTTTTTCTGCCTGGCGTTATTTTGAAAACTTCAATGGTAATTCAGGGAAATAAAAATATTGACGAGGCAAGTCCGGAAGAAGTCGCAAGCGCAACAATTAAAATGTTGAAAGAAGTTGTGCCACATGAATTAGGTGGAATAGTATTTCTATCAGGGGGTCAGACACCAGTTGAAGCAACTGCACACCTTGATGCAATCGCAGAAAAAGAACCACTGCCTTGGGAAGTTGCATTTTCATACGCGCGCGCAATTCAGGATCCAGCATTATTTGCATGGAAAGGTCTTGCTGAAAATGTTGAACATGCGAGAAGTGAATTCACTAAACGCCTTGTGCTGAATCAAAAAGCTGATTTGGGAGAATATAAAATTGATTTGGAATATTTGGATTAAATAAAAAAGGCGCGCGCTAAGAGCGCACACCCATTGTTGCCATAACTTGAGCCTTTGTCCCGTCAATAAAGACATGACCGAATTCGTCAACGTGAAAACATTCGCCGACTCGAGGCATAACTGCACCCTTACGAATTCTGACAGCTATATAGCTCTGAGCCGTTTCGTCTCCGAGTACTATGTCAAAAACCTTAGTAATCATCAGCACTACATCCTTAATTTCAGGATAAGCGCCGACAATTTCAAATTCAGTGTTTGCTTCCAGTGCATCCTCCGCTGTTGGTACCGCTTCAGATTCAGAGAAGTACAGACAGATAACAATGATTGTTGCAAAGCACATCACGAGTGCGACGATGGTTGGAATAGAGCCCCCATGCTTCGCGACGGCACAAATTGCAGCTGCGATGTTCATGAACGCTACAGTTAAAACGAATTTTTTCATAGTGGATGGATCTTGGTTCCCATATTTTTTACTCTTATTGTTAAAATAAGTCAATATTTTTGTTTAAAAATTTGAATTAATAAAAAGCCCCCCCAAGAATTAATGCCTTCTTGGGGGGGGCAGCTAAATGTCTCAGTGTAGGAAAGACAGGGGATCTGTTTTGCCAGTTTCCATGTTTATCCTGAAGCCGCAGCTGTTGCGGGATTCGGTGCACATAACCCCTTGGTTGAAGTGTCTTTGTGCGAAACCGTGAATCACTCCCGATGGAGCCTCAAAATGTGTTACAGCAATGACGACCACAGGAATCTCGCTTTGTGCCACCAACTTTTCGATTTCTTCGGAAGCTCTGGCACCCTGATGGTGTGAGTCTTCGTTCAGAATGAGCAGTCTCCGAACACTTTCAACGTTCAATTCACTTTGGATTACTCCGGCAGTCTCTTGCGAGCGCTGGTAATAAGAGTGAAAGAGGTGAACTTCTTCATCTCCCTGCAAGAAAGTTTTAATCTTGCGAGCGATGATGCGAGTGTCTTCGATACCTCTTTCAGTCAGTTTGTCACCAATGTCTTTCCCGTGGCGAATCGCAAATGCATATCGGATATTCATATTTTTAGTGCCTGTGTGGCTTAAAAAGCTTTATATAAAGTAACTAAAGCACTTTGAGCCACACATCATTGGAACAAGCTATCTATATTATTAACAGTAAATTATGGTTTTGTCAATACTTTTGGGTAATGTGTACACACATATGGCCTTTTTGAATGAGGCAGCTTTATTATTTTTGACATTATAAAAAAAATATGTATACTTTGTAACACTATGTTGAAATTAAAAGCTGAAAAAAGAGATTTAAAAGCGGATGTGGAAAAAATGAGAAATGAAGGTTTTGTACCGGCTGTATTTTATGGTCCAAAGCAATCTTCAACTTCAATTTTCGTAAAGGAAAATGAATTTATCAAGGCGTATTCAGAGGCAGGTGAATCAACAGTTGTTGTTTTAAATGACGGATCAGAAGATCACGAAACATTAATCCACGACATACAATTCAGTGCTATCTCAGGTAGACCAGAGCATGTAGACTTTTATGTAATTGAAAAAGGTAAAAAGGTTACAGTTCACGTACCAGTTACTTTCGAAGGTGTATCACCAGCAGAAAAAACTCTTGGTGGAGTTGTTGTAAAAGTTATGCATGAAATTGAAATCGAGGCTATGCCAAAAGACCTTCCTCACGAATTGGTTGTAGACATTTCATCTCTTGTAGACTTTGATTCTCAAATTCACGCAAGCGATATCAAACTTCCATCAGGTGTTGAATTGATTTCAGAACCAGAAGAAGTTGTCGCTCTTGTACAAGCAGCTAGCGAAGAAAACTTTGACGAAGCTCCAGTTGCTGTAGATATGGCAAGCGTTGAAGTTGAAAAGAAAGGTAAAGAAGAAGAAACAGCTGAATAACTCGCTTCCAAAAATCTCAAATTTTGATAAAATAACTGCACCAAAATGCAGTTATTTTCTTTTAAAAAAAATCTAATAAAACTCGGTTTATTTGTGGTTTTCACCTCAATAATTATTACCCCTTTTAGTTACACAGTTTTTGGTGCCACAACCGACGAAAGAGAGGCGCAACTGAAACGCGAGCTTGAGCAAATTGAAAAGGAACAGGCGGAATGGCAAAAAACCCTGGATGCACAAAAAAACCAAACAGCCACAATTCAAAAGGATGTGAATGTTTTGACTGGTCAGATCAAACAGGCCGAACTTAACATCAAGAAAAAGAAAATTGAAATAGAGAGGTTGAATAGTGAAATTGGAACAAGAAACAAGACAGTTTCTGAACTTGAAAAAAAATTAGAGAGGAGCAAGCAATCACTCTCAGAACTTGTGCGCCAAAATTATGATTTGAATAGAACTTCTCTTGTTGAAGTTTTGTTGTCGCATGATAATTTGTCTGATTTTTTTGCTTCGCTTGATGCATACAATAATGTGCAATCTGAATTAGAAGTTTTGTTCAAAGAGATTCGAGAGATTATTGGTGTGACCGAAAATGAAAAGGAACAACTTCTTTCAAAGCAAAACAAGGAACTGGATGTTAAAAAAGAAATCGAATCGCAGAAAAATACAGTGGCGGTAAAGAAGGCAGAAAAGGATGGACTACTTTCAGTGAGCAAACAATCAGAGGCAGAATATGCAAAGGTCCTTGCCGAGAAAAAGGCAAAGGCTGCATCGATTCGCGCCGCACTTTTCCAATTGCGTGATGCGCAGGGAATTGAATTCGGAGACGCTGTGAAATATGCGCAGGCGGCGTCAAAGGCAACTGGCGTTCGAACTGCATTTATTTTGGGAATTTTGAAGCAGGAAAGTAATATCGGACAAAACGTAGGTTCGTGTGTTATTACAGACCTAAAGAGCGGACAAACAAAAGGTGTGACATCTGGAACAATTTTTGCAAACGGAATTCATCCAACTCGTGACTTGCCTATTCTTCAAACAATTTTGAAAGAACTAGGAAAGGATCCTTTGACAACTCGTGTTTCATGTCCATTTTCAATCGGATACGGAGGGGCAATGGGTCCTTCTCAATTTATTCCTTCAACTTGGAATGCTTATATTCCTAGACTTCAGACTACTCTGGGTGCATATCCAAACCCTTGGAATCCAGAACATGCAATTATGGCAACAGCTATTTACATGAAGGATCTAGGAGCTGCAGCTGGTGGTTACACAGCCGAGAGAACTGCCGCATTGAAATATTATGCAGGAGGAAATTGGGCGCTACCGCAAAATGCATTTTACGGAAACTCGGTTATGCAACACGCTACAACTTTCCAAGGAAGCATCGACTTCTTGGATGAGGTTGATAATTAGTGGGGCTCTGACCACTGCTGCGAACTTACCCTATTGCAAAAAAACCAAAAATGATATAGTATTCAAAGTCATGAAAAAAGACATTCATCCAGAAAATAATAGAAAAGTAATCTTCGTAGATGACACCAGCGGAGAGAGATTTTTGGTTAACTCAACTGTTAATTCAAAAGAAACAGCAAAATTTGATGACGGAAAGGAATACCCAGTTTTCCACATCGAAATTTCATCAGCTTCACATCCTTTTTATACAGGAAAAGAAACAGTGGTAGACACAGCAGGTAGAGTAGAAAGATTCAAGGCTCGAATGGCTAAAACAGCTCCAAAGAAAAATTAACTTTTTTCCGGAAAAAGCACTATAATGTCATAGTGCTTTTTCTTTTTATCAAATAAACAAAATCATGGACTTAGAAAAATATAAAAATAGCGACAGAACAAAATATTTTGCGATGGAATACGAGAGACTTCTTTCTGAAAAAGAAGAAACTTTGGCATTGGCTTCTAGTGATGAATCCATGAAATTGCTTGCAGATGAAGAGATAAAGAATCTAGATGAACAGTTGAATTCATTAAAGAATCAAATGGATGAAATTCTGAAAGTTGAAGAAGCCGAAGAGGAATTTCCTAATGAAATTATTCTTGAGGTGCGTGCCGGTGCTGGAGGTGATGAAGCGGCGTTATTTGCGATGGATTTAGTGAACACATATAAAATATTTGCTGAAACACAAGGATGGCAAGTTTTGGTAAATGATGAATCACTTAGTGAGTCTGGTGGATACAAAGAGGCAACTTTTGAAATTCATGGAAAGGGAGTTTATAAAAAAATGCGATATGAAACTGGTGTGCATCGTGTACAAAGAATTCCAACAACTGAAAAGGCTGGCAGAATTCACACTTCAACTGCATCTGTTGCGATTTTGCCAATTAGGAAAAAATCTAAAATTGAAATTCGCCCAGAGGATATTGAAATTGAAACTTCTCGTGCTGGAGGAAAGGGAGGTCAAAACGTGAACAAGGTGGAAACAGCGGTTAGAATTGTGCACAAGGCAACAGGGCTTGATGTGCGCTCAACTGCCCAAAGAAGTCAGCTGAAAAACAAGGAAATGGCTATGTCTATTTTGATTGCAAAGCTCGAGGAACACAAGAGGCAAGAAGAGGACGCAAAATATGCCGCCCAAAGAAAGGGTCAAATTGGAACAGGTGATAGATCTGAAAAAATCAGAACCTACAACTACCCCCAAAACCGTATTACAGACCACCGAATTGGCGAATCGTGGCACTCACTCGACAGAATTATGGAAGGTGATATTGATGATATGCTAACAACTGTTGAAACCAAGCTCGAAAGTGGTGAAAAAATAGAGGGGTCCCAGGATGACGAATAACCCTTGCTAGAATTGGGATTATTTGCTAAACTCTGCTCTACATGATTTTGAATAAAAGCAATACAAAAACAGACGGAAATATCGTAGATCAAATGTTTGAAGTTGGTGCTCATTTTGGTTATGAAAGATCAAGACGACATCCTTCAGCTCTACCTTATATTTTTGGTGTTAAAAATAATGTAGAAATTTTCGACTTAGAAAAAGTTTCTATTAAATTAAATGAAGCACTTGAGTTTGTTAAAAAAATAGCGTCAGAAGGAAAACAAATTTTAATAGTTGGTGGAAAAAGAGAAGCATCAAAGGTTGTAAAGGATGCTGCAGACAAAATGGACTTGCCATACGTTTCAGGTAGATGGATTGGTGGAACATTAACTAACTTTGAAGAAATTAGAAAAAGAGTTAACCGATTTGTGGACTTAACAAATCAAAAGGCAAAGGGTGAACTTGCAAAATACACTAAAAAGGAAAGATTACTTATCGAAAGAGAACTAGCAAAACTTGAAGAAAGATTTGGTGGTGTTGTTGATATGAATGTTAAACCAGCCGCTGTATTTCTAGTAGATGCTGAAAGAGAACACATCGCAAGAGACGAGGCAAAACAAATGGGTGTTCCTGTCATCGCACTTTCAGGTACAGATAACAACTTCACAAAAGTTAATTATGCAATTCCTGCAAACGATTCATCAGTGAAAAGTATTAAATTCTTCCTAGAACAAATTGGTGCTGCGTACGAAGAGGGCGCAAAGAACAAGAAAGTAGCTTCAAAAACTAGATAATTTGAGGTAAAATACTTTTACTTATCAATTTAAATTTTGACTATGTCAATTTCAACAGAACAAATAAAACAGTTGCGTGAATTAACAGATGTTTCAATTGGAGAATGTAAAAAAGCTTTAGAGGAATCTAACGGAGATTTTGACAAAGCCCAAGAAATTTTAAGAGAAAGATCGGTCAAGGCTGCTGACAAAAAGTCAGACAGAACACTAGGTGCCGGTATTGTTGCAAGTTATTTGCACCAAGGAGGTTTAGTAGGTGCAATGGTTGAATTACTTTGCGAAACAGATTTCGTTGCAAAGAACGAAGATTTCAAGGTGCTTGCAAGAGACATTGCTATGCAAGTTGCTGCAACACCTGGATTTGAACAATCAACACTACTAGAATCACCATTTGTTAAAAACCCAGATGTAACAGTTGAAGGTTTAATCAAGGAAAGCATTTTGAAATTCGGAGAAAAAATTGAAGTTGGACAAGTCGCAAGATTTGCACCAATGGAATAATCATGAACTCGTTTCTTATCATTTTTATAGTTACAACTTTTTTATTATGTGCCTTTTTTGTTTTTAAAAAATTCGAAAAAGTCATAAACGAAAAACACTCTATAATTAATTTTAGAAACAAAGCTGATTTGATACTTGAAAATTTATTTTTAGCGATCGCATACATTTCTAGGAAGGTTTGGGATTACATAGTTTTCGAACTAGAGATTTTTCCAAAGAGGTTTGGTAAATGGACACACAAATTCTGGGTGTGGATAAGCCGACACATCGATATTTTCTTTGAAAAGATGCGCCAAAAGAGATTTCGTAAATAGGTTGAAAAGTCTTAATTTTTAGGTATACTATTCTTTATCGCTTGATTGCGATATTGCCGCCTTAGCTCAGTGGTAGAGCAACCGCCTTGTAAGCGGTAGGTCCTCGGTTCAAATCCGAGAGGCGGCTCCAAACAACACACTTTGATAAACGAAAACTTCGTTGTATTATAAATGATTATGGATTACAAAAATTCACCTTATTTCCATGTCGCGCATGCCCCAGACTTATCCGGAAAGGACAGAATAATTTTTAGATTACTTGAACTTATTCCTGGGCTTTTAACTTGGGGAACTTTCGCTACTGTTATTTTGCTTTCTATATACAAACCCGTTTGGGCTGCGATTTTTATTATCGCTTTCGATCTGTATTGGTTGCTTAAAACTGGTTTTCTTTCTTTCCACCACTACTACAACTGGAAGAGAATGAAACATAATATCGACAAGGATTGGTATGCGGAACTTGCCGGATTTGATTATGAGAAACTTTATCATTTGGTGATTTTGCCATTCTATAAAGAATCGGAAGAAGTTATATCTGGAACTTTGAAATCTATCAGCGAATCAAAATATGATTTAAAGAAAATTTTAATTGTTTTGGCAAGCGAGGAACGTGCAGGGCAAGAAGCACAAACTATTGCACAAAATGTGAAAGCAAAATATGAAAATGTTTTCGGTGAATTTTTGATAACAACTCATCCATCGAATTTACCAGGTGAAATTGTTGGAAAGGGTCCAAACATTACATATGCTGCAATTCAATCAAGATCTGAAATTTTGGACAAACGAAATTTGCCATACGAAGATGTCATCGTGTCTGCTTTTGATATTGATACAGTTGTTTGGCCACATTATTTTGGATGTTTAACATGGCACTTCCTAACAACTCCAAATCCTTACAAGTGTTCATTCCAACCTGTACCTTTCTACAACAACAACATTTGGGAGACTCCTGCGATTTCTCGTGTTGCTGCGATGACTTCAACTTTCTGGCAAATGATTCAACAAGAGCGACCAGAAAAGTTGGTGACTTTTTCTTCGCACTCAATTCCTTTCAAGTCTTTGAATGAGGTTGGTTTTTGGCAAAAGAATATGATTTCAGATGACTCAAGAATTTTCTGGAATTTGTTTTTTGCAAACGACGGTGATTACTATACGGTTCCGATTTCATATCCTGTATCAATGGATGCAAACCTTGCAGGAACATTTTGGCAAACTTTTAAAAATATATACAAGCAACATTTGCGATGGATGTGGGGCGCAGAAAATATTCCATACATGTTGTTTGGTTTTTTAAAAAACAAAAAGATTCCTTTCCGAATCAAGGCACGACACACCTTTGTTCAAATTGAAGGTTTCTGGTCGCTTGCTACAAATCCAATTATGCTTTTGGTTCTAGGTTGGTTGCCCATTATTTTAGGAGGTTCAGCATTCAGAGACACTGTGTTGTCATATAACTTGCCAAATATGACACAGGCACTAATGACAATTGCAACAATGGGTCTTGTATTGTCTGCGGTTATTGCAGCATCACTACTTCCTCCAATGCCAGCCCATTACACAAAGAGAAAGAGAAGATGGGTATTTATGACTTTGCAATGGTTATTCGTTCCAATTACAATTATCATATTCGGATCACTGCCAGGAATTGATGCACAAACAAGGTTAATGACAGGTAGATACATCGGTGCATTCTGGGTAACACCTAAACATAGAAAATAATTATGAAACCACTTTCACATAAATCAAGAACATTATCATTTTTGCTTTTGTCAGTCGTGTTTATCGTTGTCGCTCCGATTCTTGCGGTTTATTCTCAAGGGTATCGAATTACAAATTTGGATGACGCATTGAAGTTTGTAAAGACTGGTGGAATTTTTGTGCACTCAGAAAACATGTCTAATACAGAAGTTTATTTGGATGGGGAGTTTGTAAAAAACAGCGGTGTTTTAATTAGAAATACTTTTATACAAGACTTGCGACCATTAAAGGAGTACAAAGTTGAAGTTAGAAAAGAAGGTTATCATAATTATGAAAAAACTGTGATGGTTTATCCTTCTTTGGTGAATGAAATAACTATTTTGATGCTTCCGAACGTTATTGATAAAAGAGAGATAATGGAATTTATTGATTCTGAAGGAAATGCAACTTCGACTTCTCCTAAAAAAGTTGCCACAAACCAAACTCCGATTTTCAAGTTGAATTCTGAGTATGTTGATTTAGAAAAATTATTCAAGGACGCGACTTCTACAAAAGAATCAGTTGTTTTACAAAAAATTACACAAGGCGTGAAGGATGGTGCAATTTCAAAATCAACTTCAACTGCAACTACAACAAAAAAGATTCCTGAATATTTTGAAAAATTGGGAATTACAGATCCTGACAAGTTGAAAAATTTGATAACTACTGGTGACGAAGTTGCTTGGCTTGATGCTGGAAATATTTTAATAAATTGGATTGGAAAGAGGGAAAGCATTCCGTATTACTACTGTTTAGTGTTGGAGGAAGAATGCCGAGATTCGATAAAGCTTGATTGGAAAAACGAAATCAAGAGATTTGATTTTTTGCCAGGCAGGTCTGATGTTTGGGTAGTTTTGGTTAATGATGGAATTTATGCTGTTGAAATTGATGATAGAAGCACAAGAAATATTCAGCCTATATATGTGGGCAAAAATCTAGATTTTAGAATTAATTCAAACGACCGAATTGTGGTCAAGGACGGAGCGTCATTTTTCGAGCTGAGGTTCTAGGAGGGGTCAGACACCCTAACTTTGTATGAAAAGTATTGTGTGGTTTAAAACTACATAATATTTTTTTAAGTTTGTAAGAGTGTCTGACCCCTTGTGTGATTGAAAAACTCCCGTAAAAGAGCTAATATACAATACAATGAACACAGAAAAAGGACACGTCCATCCAATTACTAAAATAACTGAAGAAATTACAAACGCTCTCGTCGAGATCGGTTTTGAATTTATTTCTGGTCCCGAAATTGAAACAGAGTATTATAACTTTGACGCACTGAATGTGCCAAAAGATCACCCTGCGCGCGACATGCAAGACACTTTTTGGATGAAGGACTTACCAGGAAAACTACTCCGAACACAGACATCTGGAAATCAAATTCACCACATGGAAAAAAACAAACCACCATTCAAGGTAATCTCACCGGGAAAAGTTTATAGATATGAGGCGACAGATAAAACTCACGAGGCGCAATTTCATCAAATCGAAGGATTTGTGGTTGATAAAAATATTAATTTGGGAAATTTGAAATTCACCCTTAACGCATTTTTGAAAAAACTGTTTGGAGAGGATACAGAAATTCGTTTCCGCCCAGGATATTTTCCTTTCGTTGAACCAGGAATTGAAATTGATATTAAAAGGAAAGATGGCAGATGGATTGAAGTGTTAGGTGCTGGAATGATTCATCCAAATGTTTTAAATAATGTTGGAATAAATCCAAATGAATATCAAGGGTTTGCCTTTGGCGTTGGTGCTGACAGAATGGCAATGCTTCGTTACGGAGTTGATGATGTTCGACATTTTTACAACGGAGACCTTAGAATTATTAATCAATTTTAATTATGAAAATTTCATACAAATGGTTGCAAGAATATTTTGACGACAAACTGCCAGAGCCAGAAAAATTGGAAGAGGCAATTGTTTTAAAATCTTTTGAAGTTGAAGAAGTCACAAAAAACGGTGATGATGAAATTTTTGATATAGATATTTTGCCAAACCGCGCGCACGACTGCCTAAGCCACGAAGGGGTTGCTATCGAAGTATCTGGTGTTACAGGCACAAAACTGAATCACTCTAAATTATATTCGTCTCAAAAAAATGCGGTTGAAACTTATTCTGATTCTGATGAAATTAAAATGGAAATTGATGTTGAGGATGCAGATGTGGTCGCAACTTATTCACAGGAAAATTTTACAGCACCAGCAAAAAAGTTTTGCAATAGATATGTTGGATGTGTAGTTGAAAACATTGTCGTTGGTCCATCACCAGAAGAGTTAAAAAGAAAATTAGAATCAATTGGTGAAAAATCAATTAATAATATTGTTGATA